>Ga0307515_10012396_pt1 | contig 16037 bp, 16 predicted proteins | sample 17_EM_MG_FD_194513 | JGI IMG/M metagenome (GOLD analysis project Ga0307515, IMG submission 194513) | Populus trichocarpa ectomycorrhiza microbial communities from riparian zone in the Pacific Northwest, United States - 17_EM | ecosystem: Host-associated > Plants > Roots > Unclassified | place...
TATCTCTCCACAGTGATTCCGTCTTGGCGCGAACCGGCGCCGACCGATAAATTGAAGCCATCCCCTCAGGAAGCGACACCATGCCGTTCAGCGACTACCAGACAGCTCTCGTCACCGGCGCCTCGTCCGGCATCGGTGCCGCCGTCGTCGAGCGCCTGCGCGCCGAGGGCCTGCAGGTCCATGCGCTGGCGCGCAGCGCCAAGGCGCTGGCCGAGCTCGCCGAGCGCACCGGGTGCATCGCCCATGCGATCGACGTGACCGACCTGGCCGGTATCACGCGTCTCACGCAGCAAGTCGAGTTCGACGTGCTCGTCAACAACGCCGGCGTGGACCGCCCGGGTTCGATCCTGAAGGCCGACGCCGAAGGCATCGACCTGCTGATCGACGTCAACCTGCGCGCGGTGCTGCACCTGTGCCGGCTCGTGCTGCCCGGCATGGTGGCACGCGACCGCGGCCACGTCGTCAACATCAGCTCGATTGCCGGCGCCTACAACTTCAACGGCAACTCGACCTACCACGCGACCAAGGCCGCGGTCAGCATGCTGTCGCGCCAGCTGCGCATCGATGCGTTCGGCAAGCGCGTGCGCGTCACCGAGATCTGCCCGGGGCGCGTCGCGACCGACATCTTTGCCCATGTGCACGGCGACTCGAAAGAGATCCGCGAGAAGTTCATCGACGGCTTCGAGCTGCCGCAGGCCGCCGACATCGCCAACGCGATCGCGTTCGCGATCGCCGCGCCGATCGCGGTGAACATCGGCCACATGGAGATCACGCCGACCATGCAGGTGCCGGGTGGCCTGTCGACCACGCGGCCCGAATCGGCCCGCACCTGACCCAGCCCACGACACCAGCAACCGAGCGCACCCCGTGAAAGGCTTCGACCTCCTCGCCATCCTGCTGAACCCCGAGTTCGGCCGGATGCTGGTGCACGGCCTGGCGCTGACGCTGGTGATCTTCGTGTGTTCGTGGCTGCTGGCGATGTCGCTGGCCTTGCTGCTGCTGACCCTGCGCCTCACGCCGAGCACGCTGGTGCAGCGCGCGGTGGCCGCCTATGTGTCGTACCACCGCAATGTGCCGACGCTGGTACAGCTGATGCTGTGGTACTTCGGCATCGCGAGCCTGCTCCCTGACAACGTGCAAGGCTGGCTGTCGGAGCACAGCGCCGAGGCGCTGTTCTCGATCATCGCGCTCGGCCTGTGCCAGGCCGCGTACTTCAGCGAAGACCTGCGCTCCGGCCTGCGCTCGATCCCCGACGGCCAGGCCGAGGCGGCACGCGCACTGGGCCATGGTTTCGTCGGCTCGATGCGGCATGTGCTGATGCCGCAGGCGATTCGCAATGCGGTTCCTGCGCTGGTCAACCACAGCGTCTCGCTGTTCAAGAACAGCAGCCTGGCGATGGCCATCGGCGTGGTCGAACTCACCCACGCGGTCAAGGAGATCGAGAGCCAGACCTTCCGCGCGTTCGAGTCGTATCTGGTGGCCACGGTGCTGTACCTGGCGATCTCGCTGCTCATCATGGCGGGCGGCGCCTGGCTCGGCCGGCGCTACAGCGTCGCGGGGGCGAAGTAGGCCATGACCTTCGTCCTCGACCTCTACGGCATCCTGCGCGACAACTGGTTGCTGCTGCTGATCGGCCCGTACCCGAACGGCCCGCTCGGCGGCATCGCCTGCACGCTGATCCTGTCGGTGCTGGGCATCGCGCTCGCGTTTCCGCTGAGCGTGCTGCTGGCCCTGACACGACTGTCGACCAACCGGCTTCTGAACTGGCCCGCCACCGCGCTGGTGTACGTCGTGCGCGGTGTGCCGCTGCTGATGGTGATCCTGTGGGTCTACTTTCTGGTGCCGCTGCTGATCGGCCGCAATGTCTCGGGCTTCACGACGATGCTGTGCACGCTCGTGATCTACGAGGGCGCCTACCTGAGCGAAGTCGTGCGGGCCGGCATCCTGGCACTGCCGCGCGGGCAGATGGAGGCGGCGCGCGCGCTCGGCCACAGCTACCTGGGCGCGATGTGGTCGGTGATCCTGCCGCAGGCGCTCTACAACATGCTGCCCAGCATGCTGAGCCAATTCGTCTCGACGATCAAGGAGACCACGCTCGGCTACGTGATCAATGTGCAGGAGCTGACCTTTGCGGCGAACCAGATCAACAACCAGCTGCTGACCAAGCCGTTCCACGTCTTCCTGATCCTGGCCGTCAGCTACTTCGTCGTGTGCTGGACGCTGACGCAATGGGCGCAGTGGCTGGAGCGGCGCATCGCGAAGAAGCGGCGCGGCCTGGTTGCACCGAAGTCCTCCGCCAAGGCGCGCGCGGCTGTGCTTGAAGCGCAGCTCGACAACTGAGTCCGAACCCTTTGGAGTCGACGACATGATCACGTTCTCGAACGTCAACAAGTGGTACGGGGACTACCGCGCGCTGACCGACATCAACGCCGAGGTGAAGAAGGGCGAGGTGGTCGTGGTGTGCGGGCCATCGGGCTCGGGCAAGTCCACGCTGATCCGCACGGTCAACCGGCTCGAGGAGATCAAGTCCGGCCAGCTGCTGTTCGATGGCCACGACATCCAGGCGCCGATGAGCAGCCAGCAGCTCAACCAGCTGCGCAGCCGCATCGGCTTCGTGTTCCAGAGCTTCAACCTGTTCCCGCACCTGTCGGTGCTCGAGAACATCATGCTGTCGCCGATGAAGGTGCGCGGCGTGAAGCGCGCCGATGCCAAGAGCCGGGCGATGCAATTGCTGGAGCGCGTCGGCCTCGCAGCCAAGGCCGAGTCGTATCCGGCCCAGCTGTCGGGCGGCCAGCAGCAGCGCGTGGCGATTGCGCGCGCGCTGGCGATGGACCCACCGGCGATGTTGTTCGACGAGCCCACCAGTGCGCTCGACCCCGAGATGGTCGGCGAGGTGCTCGCCGTGATGCGAAGCCTCGCGAAGGACGGCATGACCATGATGTGCGTCACCCACGAGATGAACTTCGCGCGCGAAGTGGCCGACCAGGTGTGGTTCATGGATGCGGGCTGCATCCTCGAGACTGCTGCGCCCGACACCTTCTTTCGCAGCCCGCAGCACCCGCGTGCGCAGCGCTTTTTGTCCGACCTGCGCTCGCACTGATCTCAGCTTCTTCATCAACCCCTGGAGTTCGACATGTCCCAAAAGATCACTCTCGTTGCACTGGGCCTTTGCGGCCTGGTTGCCGCTGCGCACGCCGATCAATGGCAGGACATCCAGCAGCGCAAGGAGTTGAAATGCGGCACCTTCGCCGACGTGCCGCCGTTCGCCGCGCCCGATCCGAAAACCCGCGAGATGGTCGGCTTCGACGTGGACCTGTGCAACGCGCTGGCCAAGCACCTCGGCGTGGTCGCGAAGATCACACCGCTGTCGGTCGAGGCGCGCGTGCCCGAGGTGAAGATGGGTCGCGTCGACATCACGGTGGCCAATCTCGCGTACACGCTCAGCCGCGGCGAGCAGATCCAGTTCAGCGACCCGTACTACGTCGCCAAGGAGATGCTGGCGGTCAAGGCCTCGGACCCGGGCACGACCAAGGCCGACTTCAAGGGCAAGCGCATCAGCTCCACGAAGGGCTCGACCTCTGAGCAGTCGATCAAGCTCAACAACTCGGAGCCGGTGACGTTCCAAGACACCGGCTCGGCCTACATGGCGGTGCAGCAGAACAAGTCGGTCGGCGTGGTCGCCAACACGATGACGATCATCAAGCTCGTGAACCAGTCCAAGGCCGGCGGGGTCGAGTTGAAGATGATCAAGGAACCGATGGCGCTCGAGCCCGTGGGCGTGGGCATGAAGAAAGACGAGCCTGCGCTGCTCGCGAAGGTCAACGAGGCGCTGATGACAATGGAGAAGGCCGGCGAGATCGATCAGCTCTGGGCCAAGTGGTTGGGCCCGAACACCGAATACAAGATGGTCCGCGAGGAAAAGGTCATGCCGCTCAGCAACCTGAAGTTCGTGCCGCTTCAGTGACCTGAACCAGACGCTGGTGGTCGAGGGGCTGCCGCTGCACCCGAAGAGCCGCGCGCACGCGACGTGGCGATGCGCAGCGGCGGCACTTGCCGGTACGTGAAGCTGCGCCACAGCCATTCCATCGGGCCGTAGCGGAAGCGCGCCAGCCACCAGTGGCTGAGCGCGATCTGCGCCGCATACACCGCCACCACGAACAAGACCTGCTGGGCGCGCGGCATGCCCCAGTGCCCGAGCCCGAAGCCGTAGAAGAAGCTCATGCAGATCAGCGACTGCATCAGGTAGTTGGTCAGCGCCATCCGGCCCAGCGGCGCGAGCACGCGGATGCGCGACAAGCCGGTTCGGCTGTGCAGCATCGTCACGACGAGCCCGACATAGCCCAGGCAGGCCGGCAGGTTGCCCAGCATCAGCAAGCCCTGCGCGATGCCCCAGCCGTCGTGGCGATCACCGGGCGTGTGCGACATCGCGATGAAGCCGGTGAGCAGGCCCAGCCCGATGCCTGCCGGCAGACCGTAGAGCGCCAGCTTGCGGAAGAGGGCGAGGTGCATCGCGGTGTCCTGCATCACGCCGGAACGCACGAACCAGACGCCGAGCAGGAACATGCTCACCAGCATCACCGCGAAGCCGGTGTCGCCGGACGCTTTCTCGAGGAACTGGCGCGCGCGCCAATCCACCGTGGCCAGGTAGCTGCCGGTGGTGAAGATCTTGATTTCCTCGGCCTTGCGTTCGGACTGCTCCTTCAGGCGCTTCTCGCGTTCGGCCTTCATCTCCGCCACGCGGTCATCCTTGGTCTTTTTCGGGCTCTCTGCAGCGGCCTTGGCCGACGATGCGGGCCGTGGCGGCGGCGTGGCGACGCTCGCCGCCGCCACGGGTTGCTTGTCGATCGAAGCCACCGGCGTCAAGGGGTCCGGCGTGAGCTGCTGCACCAGGCTCATCGTTGTCATCCCGACGGCGGCGAAGACGTAGATGCTCACGGCCATGCGCAGGCTGCGCTTGTGGGCCGGCTCGTGGTGCTTCCAGGACAGCCAGCCGGTGACGAACAGCAGCGGGCCGAACACGGACAGCGGCACCCGCGGCTCGATCGGGCCGTCGGGCAGCAGCCAGACCACGATCGCGGCGATCGACATCAGCACACCGGCCATCAGCAGGATGAAGCAAAACACCGGCATCGAGAACCCGCGCCAGGCGAGCCGCTTCTCGCCACGCAAGTACAGCCCGAGCAGCCCGGCGGTCGCCAGCCCGCCCGCGACGCGGAAGAGGGGGTCGGCGTCCGGAATGAACCCCAGGCCTGCCAGCACCGCACAGGCGATCAGGATGGGCAAGGCCCTGCCGTACAACACGATCAGCAAGGCCAGCGCCCCGACGGCATAGCTGAAGAGGATGTCGCCTTCCCACACGTAGATGAAGTGCACCGCGCCGAACACCGCGAGCGCGAGGATGCGGCGCAGGTACAGCCGCGTGAATGCCCGCCCGGCACGCTCCGCACGGACCAGCATCACGGCAAAGCCCATGCCGAACAGCAGCGAGAAGATCGTCCAGAACTTGCCCTGCACGAAGTAGGCGATGAACCAGCTGGCCCACCAGTCCGGGCCCGTCAGCCCGCGCGGCATGCCTTCGTTGAAGGTGGCGATGGGGCGGTTGAACCACTCGATGTTCATCAGGAAGATGCCCAGCAGCGCGAAGCCGCGCACGACATCGAGCGCCTCGATGCGCTGGCCCTCGGCCACGGGCGTGAGCGGCACCGGCTCGGGCGGGCTCGCTGGCGGTTCTGGCGCGGATGCTGCGTCCATGGCGATGGCTCCTGGGTTGGCGCAAAGGTCGCGGCACGCGGTGGTGGCGATCTCACTGCGTCGGGAGCAAACTTCAACTCGAACCATTTTCGTTCACATGGAGGAAACGCACCATGGACGCTCGAGAGCGATTGCAGGCGACGGTCGATTCATTGACGCGGCCCGGCAAGGGCATCTTGGCGGCCGACGAAAGCGGGGCGACGATCGCGAAGCGCTTCAAGGCGATCGGCGTGGAGTCGACCGAGCAAACCCGGCGCGCATACCGCCAACTGCTGCTCGCGACACCCGGGCTCGGCGCCTTCATCGGCGGCGTCATCCTGTACGAGGAAACGCTGTTCCAGCGCGCCGACGACGGCAGGCCGCTGCCGGACCTTGCGGTGCAGCAGGGCATCGCGCCCGGCATCAAGGTCGACGCCGGGAAGATCGCGCTCGCGCATGCGCCGGGCGACGAGATCACGCAGGGGCTCGACGGCCTCGCGAAGCGCCTCGGCAGCTACCGGGAGCACGGCGCGCGCTTCGCGAAATGGCGCGCGGTCTACAACGTCTCGGACGTGCTGCCGAGCCGGCTCGCGATCGAGGCCAACGCGGATGCGCTGGCCCGCTACGCCGCGATCTGCCAGGGCGAAGGCATCGTGCCGATCGTCGAGCCCGAGGTGTTGATGGATGGCGGCCACACCCTCGAGCGCTGCGCCGACGTCACCGATGCAGTGTTGCACGACGTCTTCGTGGCCTTGCACCGGCATCGGGTGGTTCTCGAGCACATGCTGCTGAAGCCGAGCATGGTCGTGGCCGGCAAGGAGCAGGCGCGACAGGCCCCGGTGGCCGAGGTCGCCGCTCAGACGGTTCGCGTGCTGAGGCGCATCGTGCCGGCGGCCGTGCCGGGCATCGTCTTCTTGTCCGGCGGGCAGACGCCCGCCGAGGCATCCGCGCACCTCGACGCGATGAATCGCCTCGGGCCACAACCCTGGCGGCTGAGCTTCTCGTATGGGCGCGCGCTGCAAGAGCCAGTCCTCCAGGCCTGGAAAGGGCAGGCCGTCAACGTGCGCAGCGCTCAGGCCGCGTTGCTCGAACGAGCGCGGCTGAACAGCGCTGCGTGCGAGGGGCGGTACGTCGCGTCGATGGAGGGCGCTGACCGGTAGCGGTCTTCCCTGGAACCGCGTCACGACGCAGTGCCCGGCGGTGCCTCGTCCTTCGCTGCCGCTGTCGGCTTGCGGCCATAGGTCACGACCGAAAACTTGCCGTCGCTTTCCATGTACGCACACTTGACCTCGGCGACCGACTCGACGCCGCTCTCGCGCAACTGCGCCTGCAGGTCGTCGACGGTCAGCAACTCTTCGCGCAGGTTGCGCTTCAGGATGCGCCCGTGGTGCACCAGCAGCAACGGCGGCGGCTCCAGCCATCGGCGAACCCGCTCGGAGTGGAAACTGGCGCGGTCGAGCACGTAGTTCCAACCGATCAGCGTGGCCACGAGCACGCAGCCCTCGGACACGCTCTCGTAGCTGCCCGACATCGCGTTCTGCGATGCATCGGCGATCAGCACCACCAGCAGGATGTCGGCCACGCCGACCGAGCCGACATCGCGGCGCATCACGAACCGGAAGATCAGGAACAGGAACCAGTACATCGCGGTGCCGCGCACGATCAGCTCCAGCGGCGACACGTGAAAGGACCACAGCACCGTCCAGTCCATCGTTCAGCTCCCAGGCTTTGCAAGAGGTTGCATCACCGGCCAGACGCTACGCGCAGCGCGGTGCTTGTGGAGTAGGACGAGCGCGCATGCTTGCGTCGCGGGCAATGCTCGGTCAGCAAACATCGGGCTTGTCCTACGGCAGCGGCGCGGCGCTTGCCTAAAGTAAAAGCTCCCCAACCACTTTGAGGAGCCGACATGCCAAGAGGTGACAAGTCGTCGTATACCGACAAGCAAAAGCGCCAGGCCATCCACATCGAGAAGGGTTACGAGCGCAAAGGCGTGTCGAAGAAGACCGCCGAGGCGCGGGCCTATGCCACCGTCAACAAGCGCGACGGTGGCGGCGCCAAAAGCAAGACATCGCGCAGCAAGGCCTCCGGCACCAAGCACTGATGGCGGCAGCCCGTTCATTCGTCGGCCGCTCCCGCCCGTCATATCATTCGAGGAACCAACCATGCCCACGACCCATTCGGCCCGTCCTTCGACCCGGCGCGCGACCGCAACCCGCCGATCCGCCGCGCCCGACGCCATCAAGCTGCTGAAAGCAGACCATGCCGAGGCGAAGAAGCTCTTCGCCGAATTCGAGAAGCTGGCGAAGGCGCATGCGCCGGCCAGCCGCCGTGAAGCGATCGCCTCGGAGGTCTGCATGATGCTGACGGTCCACACGACGATCGAAGAAGAAGTCTTCTACCCGGCAGCGCGCGAGGCGCTCGGCAGCGATGACGATCTCATCGACGAGGCAGCCGTCGAACACGCGAGTGCCAAGGACCTGATCGAGCAGATCCGCTCCGCGTCGCCGGACGACGACATGTTCGACGCGAAGGTCAAGGTGCTCGGCGAATACATCGCGCACCACGTGAAGGAAGAGCAGAACGAGCTGTTCCCGAAGCTGAAGGGCAAGATGGACATGCGCGACATCGGCGCGCAATTGCAAGCCCGCAAGCAGGAGTTGCTTGCATCGGCCGAAGCGGCGCACTGATCGGGCGTGCACATCGCCCGAGCCCGACAGCGTCGGTCGCGAGTGAGCTGCCGATGCTTCTTGAAGAGCAGCGCATCGAAATACGCATTGCGCTGCTGCCGCAGGCACGCGCCGCAGCGTTCGGGGTGCGATGCGAACCCAGCAGATTCTTCGCTTGCAAATCGACATTCGTTATGCCGGAGCGGCCGGCCGCGTAGGACGGCGACGACGCGCGGTTGCGCTGCTCGTGTAGTGCAAATCGCCGCCGACGGCCCAATAATCTGAAACAAGTGTTTGACGACAGCAGGCGGCGCGCGTGCAGGGGGAGGGTGGTCGCGCGCAAGATTCTTTGAACGACGACAGCTCGGCCTCGGCGGTCAGGCCGATGGGGGATATTGCATGCCACACGCCCTGGTGGTTGACGACGAAGCAGACGCTGCCGAAATGATGGCTGCGCTCATCGCGACCGAAGGCTTTTCGGTCGCCACTGCGGGCTCGCTGAAAGATGCGCGGCGCCAGATCGCGCTGCAGGAACCCGATGTGATTCTTCTCGACCTGATGCTGCCTGACGGGAGCGGCATGCAGCTCGTCGACGAGGTCAAGGCGCTGGCCCATGCCGAGGTCGTGCTGATCACCGGCCATGCCAGCGTCGAGACCTCGGTGCAGGCGCTGCGCATGGGCGCGGCGGACTACCTCGTCAAGCCGTTGAACGTGAAACAGCTGCACGGCGTGCTGTCGCGCTTTCGGCGGCCCTCGACCTTGCGCGCCGACACCGACGACTTGCGCACGATGCTCGAGACCGAAGGCCACTTCGGCCTGCTGTGGGGCCGCGCGCCGGCGATGCGCCAGGTGTACGAACGCATCATCCGCGTCGCGGGCACCGGCGTCACGGTGTTCATCACCGGCGAAAGCGGCAGCGGCAAGGAGATCGTGGCCCGCACGCTGCACGACCTGAGCCGGCGCCGCGACCGGCCGTTCCTCGCCGTCAACTGCGGCGCGATCTCGCCGAACCTGATCGAGAGCGAGATCTTCGGCCACGAGAAGGGCAGCTTCACCGGCGCCGACCGGCAGCATCAGGGTTTCTTCGAGCGCACCAGCGGTGGCACGCTCTTTCTCGACGAGATCACCGAGATGCCGCTGGACCTGCAGGTCAAGCTGCTGCGCGTGCTCGAGACCGGCACCTTCATGCGTGTCGGTTCGTCGCAGGTGCTCGAGACCGATGTGCGCCTGATCGCCGCGACCAACCGCGACCCGCTGGTCGCGGTCGGCAACGGCAAGCTGCGCGAGGACTTGCTGTACCGCCTGAACGTCTTCCCGATCCATGTGCCGGCGCTGCGAGAGCGGCCCGAAGACGTGCGCCTGATTGCGACGCAGTTTCTCGACGAGATCTCACGCCGCGAAGGCGAGGCGAAGCGCTTTTCCGCGCAGGCGCTCGATCGGCTGTCGGCCTACCCGTGGCCAGGCAACGTGCGCGAGCTGCGCAACATCGTGCACCGCGCCTACGTGATGGCGCACCAGAAGATCATTGAGGACGAATGCCTGCCCAGCAGCGCCGAGGCGCCGGCTGTCAGCGGCAACGGGCTCAACGGCACACCGGTGCTCACGATCGAGGTCGGCACCTCGCTGGCCGAGATCGAGCGCAAGGTCACGCTCGCGACGCTCGAGCACTTCGGCCGCCACAAGGAGCGCACCGCCGCGGCGCTGGGCGTGAGTCTGAAGACGCTCTACAACCGCCTGAAGGAATATTCGACCGTTCCGGTGCGCGGCGAGGGCGAATCCGACTCGGCGAACCCATGGCCCGGGCCGCTGCGCTGACACGGTGCTGCAAACAGACCCACCGACACCGGTCGCCACGAAGCGCGCGTTCGCGTGCCGCTGCGGGCGGCCGGTGTTCTTTCGCAACAGCCGCTGCCTGGCCTGCGGCACGGCGCTGGGTTACGACCCCGAGGCTGGCGAGATCGTCGCGCTCGAGCCCGGCCCGTCGGCCGCGCTGTGGCGGCGCTGGGGTGGCGGCAGCACGCCGCTGTATGCGCGCTGCGCGAACTTCGAGACGGCGGCCGCCTGCAACTGGCTGCTGCCGCGCCGAAACGAGCGGCGCACGAAGAAGCCGCGCCGGCTGTTGTGCCGAAGCTGCGGCCTGAACCGGACCATCCCCGACCTCGCCGTCGAGGGCAGCGCGCTGCTGTGGGGCCACGTCGAAGCCTCGAAGCGGCGTGTCGTGTCGTCGCTGCTGGGGCTGGGTCTGCCGGTGCGATCGCGGGTCGACGAAGACCCGGTCAACGGCCTGGCCTTCGATCTGCTGCGGCCGCAGCCGGGCGGCCCGCCCGTGATGACCGGGCACGCCGACGGCATCATCACGCTGAACGTCGAAGAGGCGGACGACGTCAAGCGCGAACGCCTGCGCGCTGCGATGCAAGAGCCTTATCGCACGCTGCTCGGCCATCTGCGCCATGAGCTCGGGCACTACTACTGGATGCGGCTCGTGAGCGGGCGCACGTGGCACGAGCCCTTCAAGGCGCTGTTCGGCGACGAGCAAGCCGAGTACCAAGCGGCGCTGAAGAGGCACTACGAATCGGGGCCGCCGGCCGACTGGCGGCTTCGCCACGTCAGCGCCTATGCCAGCGCACACCCGTGGGAGGACTGGGCCGAGACCTGGGCCCACTACCTGCACATGGTCGACAGCCTCGACACAGCGGCCAGCTTCGGCCTGCATGCGCTGGCCGGCGACGTGCAGTACGAACCCTTTCCGACTGCGGTGCTGTATCAACCCGATGCGCCCGCCGCAGAGGAATTCCTGTCGTTCGTGAACCGGTGGATCGAACTGACCGGCGTGCTCAACGAGATGTCGCGCAGCATGGGGCAGGCCGATCTGTATCCGTTCGTCTTGTCTGCGGCGGTGGTCGCCAAACTTCAGTTCGTGCACCTCGTCGTCGGCTCGGCTACCTGAGTGGATGCATCGGAAAAAGATGCCGCAAGAACTGCCGGCTCGCCCCGGCGTTGCTCGACCGCCGGCAGCTTCAGCATCTGTCGATACTTCGTGACGGTCCGGCGTGCCACGGCCAGGCCCTGGCGCGCTAGGCGCGCGGCGATGTCCACATCCGACAGCGGCTCGGCCGGGTTCTCGGCCGCGATCATCTCTTTGATCACGCTGCGGATCGCGATGGCCGAGCAGGCGCCGCCGCTGGATGTTGGCATCGCGCGCGAGAAGAAGTGCTTCAGTTCGAACACGCCGCTCGGCGTCGCCATGAACTTGTTGTTGGTGACGCGGCAGACCGTGGACTCGTGCACGCCGACTTCCTCGGCGATCTCCTTCAGGCCGAGCGGCTTCATCGCGAACGCGCCGTACTCGAGGAACAGATGCTGGCGCCGCACGATCGCCTGCGAGACGCCGAGGATTGTCGAGAAACGCTGCTCTACATTGCGCACCGCCCAGCGCGCCTCTTGCAGATGCGCGGCCAGCTCGCCGTGGCGGGCCTCGCGGTGCTGCCTGAAGAGGTCTGCATACGTGCGATTCAGGCGCACCTTCGGCACGACGCTCGAGTTCAGCTGCGCAAGCCAGCGGCCGCGGACCTTGCGCACGACCACGTCGGGGGTGATGTACTGAACATCGGGCCGCCCGAAGCGCCAGCCGGGGTGCGGGTCGAGGCGCCGGATCGCGGCGCAGGCCGCGGCGATGTCGGCGGCCGGGCGGTTCAGGCGCCGCGCCAGCCCGGCGATGTCGCGCTGTGCGAGGCGATCGATGTGCTCCGCCAGGATCTGACGTGCGAGCCCGCGGTCTTCGATCTCGGCTTGATCGATCTGCAATTGCAGGCACTCGGCGATGTCGCGCGCACCCACGCCCGGCGGGTCGAAGGATTGGACGAGCTTCAGCGCGGTGCTCAGCTCGCAGGCGTCGGGCGCCGGGTCGAACGCGACGGCCTGCGCGACCTCATCGAGCTCGAGCCGCAGGTAGCCATCGTCGTCCAGCGACTCGATCAACGCGAACAGCAGCGCGTGGTCGCGGCGCGACAGCGGGAGGACATTCGCCTGGCCGTGCAGGTGGTCCCGCAGCCACACCTCGGCGGCCATCGTGTCGGTGGCACTGGTCGACGAGTCGGCCGCATCGCTGCCGCGATGGCCCGCGCTCGGCGGCTGCAGCCAGGTGTCGCGTTCCCAGGCCGCCTCGTGCTCTTGCTCCGCCAGCTGCGGCGCAGGCTCGGTCGGGGCTGCGCTTGCAACGTCGTGCATCGAGGCGTCGCCGGACCAGGGCCGCTCGGGCGATGACGACTCGGCGACGACCGCAGCGTTGTCCTCGTCGGCGTCGAGAAACGGATTGCGCGCAGCGGTCTCGTGAAGCTCGCGCACGTAGTCGAGCGACGACATCTGCAGCAGCCGGACCGCTTGCTGCAATCGCGGTGTCAGCGTCTGGGTCTGTCGGGTATCGGATCGAAGCGACAGTTGGCTCATGGCAGGTTCCGGTTGTCGAGTCGTCACGCAACCGCCGTGCCAATTTGGCGCCGCGGCTCGTTGCGGAGCGGCGGGCAAATCGTGGCGTCATTTGCCGCAAGACATGCAAGAGCCGGACAAGACTACCGGCGCGGGCATTGCCGGCGCTGGTTTCGTCAGGCACGGCGACTGCCGCAGACCGGTGGCGCCGGTCGTGACCGGTGCGCATCGATGCACTGCGAACGCTGTACTGCGAAAGGAACACTATGAGCGACTCCACCATCTCGACACTCAATGAACTGATCGAGACCTGCAAGGATGGCGAATACGGCTTCCGCGCCTGCGCCGAGCAGGCCAAGTCCGACACCCTGAAGACACTGTTCGATCGCCGCTCGCAAGAGTGCGCAGCGGCCGCCACCCAGCTCCAGGCGCATGTGAGCGAGCTCGGCGGCAAGCCCGAGAACCGCGGCTCGGCGATGGGCGCCGTGCATCGCGGCTGGGTCGCGGTGAAGACCAAGCTCGTCACCTTCGACGATCTCGCGGTGCTCGAGGAATGCGAGCGCGGCGAGGACGCGGCGCTCGAGAGCTACCGGGAAGCATTGCGGCAGGATTTGCCGGAGCGCATCGCCAACCTGGTCGAGCTGCAATACCAGGGTGTCAAGCAGAACCACGACGAGATCCGCACGCTGCGCAACGAGCTGAGAGGCCGATAGCATCGGGACGCCGGATGCGCCGCCGACATTTCGGCCGGCACATCCTGCGGTCGTCGTTCCCAGAGGGTATTTCAGGGCGCCGCGCTGAGCTGTACTACCGGCCTCGGTGCTGCCTAGGGGAACACCCTAGCGTCGAAAACGGTCGTTCGTCATTGATCACTCACATATTAGTGAGTACATTGGCAGCGCCATGTCGACACTCGCGCGCTCACTCGCCTCCGTCCCGCCGCGCGGCACGGTGTACGGGAGCTTGCTGAACTTCCGTGACGCGCTCGATGCCCTGGGCGACGCCGTCCATCAGCCGCCGTACAAGGCGCCGCCGAAGGCGCCGATTCTCTACATCAAACCGCGCAACACGATTGCGATGGATGGCGATGCCGTGATCGTCCCGCATGGCGTCGACGCGCTCGAGATCGGCGCCTCGCTGGGCCTGGTGATCGGGCGCACGGCTTGTCGGGTCGACGAGGCACAGGCCTTGGCGCATGTGTCGGGCTACGTGATCGTCAACGACATCAGCGTGCCGCACGCCTTGTACTACCGGCCGGCGATGCGCTTCAAGTGCCGCGATGGTTTCTGCCCGATCGGCACGCCGGTGGTGCGCGCTGCGGTGAGCGACCCGGGCGCGCTGACGCTGGTGGTCGAGATCGATGGCGTGCCCGTGCAGCGCGCCAGCACCGCGGGCCTGATCCGCCCGGCCGCGCGCCTGCTCGCGGAGGTCTCGGCGTTCATGACGCTGCACCCCGGTGACGTGCTGATGATCGGCGTGCCTGCCGGCGCGCCGCGTGCGCGTGCCGGGCAGCGCGTGAGCATCTCGGTCGACGGGCTGGGGCGGCTGCAGAACACCCTGGTCGCCGAGGCGTCGGCATGAAGCGCGCACGGGTCGCGTACGCCGGCGCCGTCCACGCGGCGGTCGAGCACGCGCATGGTTTGCAACTCGCCGATGGCCGCGTCGTCGCCGACGATGCGGTGGTCTGGCTGCTGCCGTTCGAGGTCGGCACCGTGATTGCGCTCGGTCTGAACTACGCCGACCACGTGAAAGAGCTGGCCAAGGAGCTCACCGTCACGACGCAGGACGAGCCGCTCGCGTTCCTGAAAAGCCCGGGCGCGCTGATCGGCCACCGCGGACAGACCCGGCGGCCGGCCGATGCGACCTTCATGCACTACGAGTGCGAGCTCGCGGTCGTGATCGGTCGCCGCACCCGGCGTGTTGCGCGCGCCGATGCGATGCAGCATGTGGCAGGCTACACGGTCGCAAACGACTACGCGGTCCGCGACTACCTCGAGAACTACTACCGCCCGAACCTGCGCGTGAAGAACCGCGACACCTGCACCGTGCTCGGCCCGTGGCTGGTCGACGCGGCCGACGTGCCCGATCCGCACGCGCTCGCGCTGCGCACGCTCGTCAACGGCCGGGTCACGCAGCAGGGCAACACGCGCGACCTGATCAACGACATCCCGGCGCTGATCGAATACCTCAGCGGCTTCATGACGCTGGAGCAGGGCGACGTGATCCTCACCGGGACGCCCGACGGTGTCGTCAATGTCGAGGTCGGCGACGAGGTCGTCACCGAGATCGACGGCATCGGCCGCCTCGTCAACACCATCGTCGGCGACGCCAGCTTCGGCCGCGCCTGAAGGACACTCATTCATGACCCAGCGAATCGATCATCTGATCAACGGCAAGGCTGTCGCCAGCGCCGAGTACTTCGAGACCGTCAACCCGTCGACGCAGGCGGTGCTGGCCGAGGTGGCGGCCGGCGCTGGCAATGAGGTCAACGCCGCGGTCGCCGCTGCGAAGGCCGCGTTCCCGGCGTGGGCCGGCACGCCGCAAAAAGAACGCGCCCGCCTGATGCGCAAGCTGGGCGACCTGATCAACGCGCAGGTGCCCGAGATCGCGGCGATGGAGTCCCGCGATTGCGGGCAGACGATCGCGCAGACAGGCAAGCAGCTGATCCCGCGCGCGGCTGACAACTTCTACTACTTCGCCGAGATGTGCACCCGCACCGACGGCCACACGTATCCGACCGAGACGCACCTGAACTACACGCTGTTCCACCCGGTCGGCGTGTGCGCGCTGATCTCGCCATGGAACGTGCCGTTCATGACCGGCACCTGGAAGGTCGCGCCGTGCCTCGCGTTCGGCAACACCGCGGTGCTGAAGATGAGCGAGCTGTCGCCGATGACCGCGGCGCGGCTCGGTGAGCTCGCACTCGAGGCCGGCATCCCGCCTGGCGTGCTGAACATCGTGCACGGCACCGGCAAACAGGCGGGCGAACCGCTGTGCGCCCACCCCGACGTGCGCGCGATCTCGTTCACCGGCTCCACCGCCACCGGCCACCGCATCGTGCAGGCCGCGGGGCTGAAGAAGTTCAGCATGGAGCTGGGCGGCAAGAGCCCGTTCGTGATCTTCGACGACGCGGACCTGGAGCGCGCGCTCGATGCCGCGATCTTCATGATCTTCTCGAACAACGGCGAGCGTTGCACCGCGGGTTCGCGCATCTTC
>Ga0307515_10012398_pt1 | contig 16035 bp, 14 predicted proteins | sample 17_EM_MG_FD_194513 | JGI IMG/M metagenome (GOLD analysis project Ga0307515, IMG submission 194513) | Populus trichocarpa ectomycorrhiza microbial communities from riparian zone in the Pacific Northwest, United States - 17_EM | ecosystem: Host-associated > Plants > Roots > Unclassified | place...
TTCATACCAATATCGTCGTCTGTAATACTGCCGCCAATTGGGGTCGGAAAGTTGACCATGTCACTCGAAGCAAGAAATAGGGTGAATATGAATGAAGGGTGTGCGCTGCACAAATGGAATCGAGAGGGAGGCCCGTTCAGAGATCTTATAAAGGTCTGGGGTGGCTCCGGATCGACCGATATGTGGACGGGGCTGATCAAATCGCAGTTGCGACGACACCCTGTGAACCCAGGACAGGACGCCTGCGGCTACAACGTGACGATGATGGAGTCTTGGAGGAGATGCCAGGTAGGCCCTAGGAGGTGGACTGCGCGGTGGTGTCGCCATTGCCAACGCTTAGTTGACAGTTGCTTGCGTGAGATTAGGTCCAAGTTGCTACACTAGCCCTGTCAGTAGAATGGACGCGTCCGGGTTCAGGCGTCCGAGTCGAATGTCTGTCGGACACTACGTGGTTATAACTGAGCCCCAGGCGCTGCTGTGCCTCGCAACGGGCTGCGATCCGGCTCCCCGGCTTTATCCCGCGCATAACGTATTCCGTAATGTTTAACCACGGCGGTGCATATATACAATTTATGGGGATATGACAGGAACGCAGTCGACACTCCTCATTCTAGAAGGCGTTTCCGACAGGAGGATACCTGCACAAGCAGAGAAAGCGCAGTGGTTAAACAATGTGCACGAGGCGAACCAGCCACCCACCTATCTCCCACAGCCTTAAAGCCATTCACGATTTCATCGAGCTCCTTGATGTCACCTTCGGTAAGTCTTACGTCCAAGGCTCCAACGTTTTCGCGGAGGCTGGAGACAGTTTCAGCGGGCACACACCAAGGATTAGGACACACACTAGTGCTCTTTCTTGGTCCCGCTGAGGGCAATGAAGTCATCGCCTTGGGCGATGACCCACGCGAGGCAGAGTTGGCCTGGAGTACAATTCTTCTTGGCGGCAACCTCTCTGTTCATCACACGTCGTTGAAAGAAATTGTAGATACATATGAATGCACTCACTTAAGAGTGTCAACAAATTTTAAGTTCTGCTCATGAATTCAGCACCATGCAGTCGAGATTCATTGAACAGAGACTTACCTCCTTTAGTGCTACTCCTTGGTATTGGGCAGATATGCTTCTGAAGTCACCGGGTTCAAACGTGGTGTTGGCGTTTATCTTGCCCGTTAACAGACCTGAGAAGGACGTCTACTTCAGTACGAACTCCGTTGGTATAGTTACACTGCGCTTGCCTCGGCCAAGTGGGGAATAACAGACGATTGATATTCCCAGGTCCCGGCAAGCCGCCAGGATCCCGTTGGTTTTGATATTAGGGGTGAAGGGCGAAAACTACAACAGGTCATCAGTACATGAGTAAGAGCGCCAGAAACAAGCATTGACCTCAATTTGCAGAGCATCGATCTTGGCCACCTTGGTGACCCGCCTGATATACTCCTCGTTGGCCTCGCTCAATCCAAGATACTTAATCTTGCCTTCTTTCTGAAGCTCAACCACCGTTCTCCATGTGTCCTCTACGCTCGTTTCTGCGTCCTTGACCATTCTGTTCTGATAGTAAAGGTCAATGCAGTCGACACCGAGATTCTTGAGGCTCGCTTCGCATTGCTGGCGAACATAAGCGGGATCGGAACGTTGGAGGATTCGGACGTGGTCCCCTGGATTAGAGTCGGGGGGATCCCAGTACGAGCCGAACTTGGTACAGAGGAACAGCTTCGAGCGGTATGAGGGATCTTTGGCGGATTCTTCCTTGATAGCTTCACCAAGGAGGCGCTCATTCTCTCCCTTTACATGTATTATCAGGGGTAATTGACTCAGTACATCCTTTACCACTGATACTCACCATCGGGGGCCCATAGAACTGCCGAGGCCAATCCAACATTCAATACAATTACCCCTCGAATGTGATTGGAACTTACATCACAAGTGTCAATGAAGGTGCAACCAAGTTCGATTGCGAGTTTGACGATCGCTTTACTCTCTTCACGGCCTATCAAGCGTTCAAATTAGTAACAAAATTAGTCGTGCCTACTCACCAACACGATCACCATAGAATGCTGTGAGGCCCATAGCTCCGTAGGCCAAAGCAGGAACTGCAAATGCCGCGCCCGTCAGTCGGGACTGCGACTGGAACATGGGTAATGCGTCCCTTTTGGCCCATCTCTACCAAGAGTGTGGAGGAGCTGAGGCGTGATACTATTCCGCGGTTGAGAAGGTACAGATGTCGAGGATGAAAAGACAGGTCTGGCGAGGTGAGTTATACATGCTAGAGGGCTGAGTCCGGACGCCAGGTGTACAGTCTTGTGTACTCTCCTGGTATACGTGTATCTCGTCATCGGTTTTCAGACACCCCGGATGATCCACTCGCCCACTCGACAGGATGCTGGCGGGGATGAAAAGCTGGCCAATGAGAAACCAGCCGACTGATTACGAGTGACACAGGCAAATGGGATTGAAATATGTACTTTATGAATAAATGCATTACACGTAATAAACACGCATGTTCAGGCTACAGAGAAAGCACACGGCCTAGCCACTACTGTCTCATAGAATTACTCCCACCGTCCGAGTTATATCAGCTATGCTGGACGCAGAGGCGCCAATCCACGCTCTAGGCCTCCACGATTCCCTGGTACGTTTCTGTTTCTACATTGATTGGCATAGTGTCCCATTTGTCCGCACTTGAAGCACATGACTTCGTCCAAATTGCGACGGGGTACAAAAGCTCCAGTTTGATGGTTATATGGCTGATTAAAGTCGCCATATCGAGGGAAACCAGTTGGGGCGGGCCCCAATTCACGCGCAGCAACAGGGGCAGCTTCGTAAGCTGATGGAGGAGGAAGCTTGGGTTTAAGACTATGAACGGGAGATTAGGACCAGTGCTACCGGAAAGAAGGAGCGTACTTACTGGCCACGAGGGCATTCTGGTCCCGCGGGACAGAACCCGTTTAGGTATAGCTGGCAAGCAACACGGCGTACATGTTTTCGGGGACATTCCGGGCCTATATTCACGCAATTAGCCGCGATGCAGCGTACTTGAGAAGTTGCGACGTACCTAGTTTGCAAAAACCGCGATTATAATCAGGGCACTCGATCTTCCTTTCCTTCGGATGTGCATACAAGCATTCTTCACCGGCAGAACAGAACCCGTTTTTGGCGTACCACCAACATTCGGGCATTCTACGGAGGTTATACTCGTGCAGGAACTCGCATGCGTCCGATTTTTTGCAAAGGCCTCGTAGCCAATGTTTACATACCTATTCATATCGTATTAGCGCCTTATTCTCGAGACTCCGATCGAGGACTCACTGTTGACATTCGTTGGGCGTCTTTGCCCGCTTGGTTAGGCTGGAAGTTCATCGGAGATGGCATAGTATGTCTTAGTGGACAGTGAAGAGGACCAAGCGGACACCCGGCAGGACTGAGCGCTGCTCTGCAGATTTGGTCATCCTTGTCCAGCTTGATTCCACGTTCATGCTTTAGGTATTCCTCAACTTTCAGATTTAACTGATGAAACTGAGGTTTGACAATGTCTCTTAACGGAGAAGGGGCCACAAGAGGGTTAGCAGAAGCCACCATGGTGCAAGCCAAGTTGCGTCTCCACCAAACACAAACAACGCGGTATCCTTGTTTTGTACTCTCCCATTTCTCTAGGGCATATGCTGGCACCTTCTTCATTGGTGCTTACCTCAGCCGTCTCGATCTAGAATGAAGACACTTCAGCTCGGAGGCCTTTCTTTGAACAGCTCGCCCGTCCAGCACCACTGGCTTCTTACGGCCTGAGGGCGTCAGACCACTCTATTCTACGTTTACATAGCCTGCATACACCTAGCTGTCAGCACTGGCCTCCCAATCTAATATCCGGCCCCCGGAGGGACAGCGGAATTTGAAATCAAGGTACCAGAGGTGCTTCAGATAATAGAGGTCGTGCATATAATCTGCCGTGAATGTATTCTGTCTTCTCGGTGAACCCGCTTCCTGCATTGGAAGGCAGCAACGCCCTATAATCAGAAAAGGGTGGAGGACGCTGATGATACCTTCAGCACTCAAAGGGGGGTATCGCCGAGGCAAGACTAAGGGTGATGTCCTTCTAGCATTCCAAGACGTGAGTACAATCAAAGGCGCATAAGGAGCTTCAAGCGACAAAGATTAGGGACCCTGCACTCTGGATTCGATCCCAGGATGACCAAACTAACAACCTACGTTAACTAATCTCATGAATAACCAGATGAGTAAGCAGGTGATGAGTAAGCAGCAGACAACAATTGGTAATTCTGAACTTGAAGCTAATGACCCACCAGTTCTGGTCGGGCAAATGACAGCTTGACAGCTTTGACACGTCCTGTGATGGGATTGGAAAATTTTCTCTTGCTCCCCCAAGATCCGGGTTTTGTTTGGCAAACCAAGCACACCCCTTTCGGGTCTCGTATGTTGACATTGGTCTGCTTCACAAATGTATATTAGGTTCCAACTGCTAATACATGTAATCTGCTATGACTTTTTTGGCTCCATATGTTGTAAGCGGTGCACAGGACTGGGCCAGTTTAGCGTGTGCACGACTCAACTTACTTCCCCACCAGCTTTGCCATGTCAGAGCCAGCCACAACGCCCCCAAATGTCGAGAGTGTGCACACCCGCCTGCTGAAGGAAGAAGATGCTGTCCAGATTATCTCGAGAGGGATAGGGCGAGGAAGCTGAAGAAGAAGGTTCTGTTACATCCGAAGTAGAACCACCCTAAATTCCACCTACTCCCAACGGATCAGCTCAAACGATAACCAGGCGTGTTTGCCCTCGAGAGGGGGCTAACACTGCTGTCGACAAGCTGGAGAAAAAACAACAGTGGCGGTGGCACCTTGTGAGTCAAACCAGAGGTTGTAATGGACAGAGGAGAAGCTAATCTTTCATTATAAGACTCCAACGTACTACAGAGCGCGTATGGACCCTTTCAACACGATAAGTGCAATACTAAACTTTTTATGTTCATTCGCACCTGTACCACTGACTGTATCAACAAATGCATGATCTATGCTAGTTCATCCATCACGCTACAGCCTGAATAAACTGATATTTTGGTGTTGAATCGCGTCAACACTAAACTGACCCAGTCCTGTGCACCGCTTACAACAAAAAAGTCATAGCAGATTACGTGTATTAGTAGTTGGAACCTAATATACATTTGTGAAGCAGACCAATGTCAACATACGAGACCCGAAAGGGGTGTGCTTGGTTTGCCAAACAAAACCCGGATCTTGGGGGGAGCAAGAGAAAATTTTCCAATCCCATCACAGGACGTGTCAAAGCTGTCAAGCTGTCATTTGCCCGACCGGAACTGGTGGGTCATTAGCTTCAAGTTAATTCTGACAGAGACTGACGATCAGCGCCACAGAACGACGGCCGTACCCATTGCACCACAAGGTCCACTCATCCACCACTCCTCCACATCATCCATATGCGCTCAAGTCACCTCCCTTTATTCTCACCGCATCTGCGTCCTCCAACAATGTTGCGACGTACTGCGAAAAAGAGTGCATCGAGTATGTTCAATATCATCCCTACTCCATAACCCGACTGACTCCCTGCAGCGAAACCGCCGTTAGGCGAGTCACTTGTGCCTAATGGTCCACGCGCGAACGGGTCTGACGGAATCCTCAGATCCATCCGACCGACCCAAGTCTGCTTGGGAGTACTATCTAGAAGTCTCTGGGAATGAAGACAGCGAGCGCGAACATGAGTGGCAGGAACTGCTAGAGGTCATCCTCGTCTTTGTACGCCAACGCCAACGCGAGCTGTATTCAGTGCAACTGACTCAGTCTATGGCCCAGTCCGCGCTCTTTGCCTCCGTCCTTTCCATCTTTCTCCTTGAGACCCTCAGTAGCCTGCGAGAAGACCCGCTCGATGCCATCCAAAACATTCTCCTCCATCAGACACTCGTCATACAGAACCGCACGGTAGAACCTTACCTTGCTCCGACGTTCTCCCCGCCTCTATACGCTGTCGTTGCTAACGGTTTATTTTTTGCGAGTCTCGGCCTTGTCCTCGTCACGTCGTTTCTGTGTATGCTCGTTAAGGGATGGATCCGAGCGCTAGACCGCAAACTTTGGGAGATCCCAGACTTGCAAAAGCGTGCAGTGATCAAAGAGCTCCGAGAGCAAGGTCTGCTCCGATGGCGGCTCCCGGAACTAATTTCAGTCCTCCCGTTACTTGTTTACTGTTCCCTTTTCTTCTTCTCCGTTGGACTCGCTGTGTATTTGTTTCATCTCTACAAACCCGCCGCGTTCGTCTCCCTTTCCTTTGTTGGAATCGGCCTGGCCGTTTACGCGCTCTCGGTCTTCATCTCGATCTTCGATGAATTCTCTCCATTTCAAACCCTAACGGCTCGAGCAGTTGATGTGCACGCTTCGCCCGCGGACGAAGCCCTATTATCGCGCCGTGTGATTCCGGTTCTCAACAAAGTATGGATCGTAACCCATCACCAGTACGACCCATTCCAAGTATCCAATCTTTTCAAGTCTATCCTGCCCTATCTCGATGATCTCAAAATCCGTTTACTCGGCCGTTGGCACCCTTCCTGGTCTTTTGATGCTACTGACTTCTCAACCAAAGAGGTCAGATGCCTTGCCTATGCTATCTGTATGCAGTGGTACAGCACTGATGTGCCGTCTTTGGGGACCTTGAAGGCAGTCTTCGAGATCCTGAACCGTTGTTCAGACCCTTGGTCCCACCTGGTAGCCTCTTTGCTTCAAGTGCGCCTGAACAGTGCGACATGTGACTCGCAGAAATCGCCCATCGCTGATTGTGAAGCAGACGTCCTAGACACGATCTCGAACGTCGGCAGGTTTACCGCAGATCGATGGTGCTTTTCTCTCAGTTCGATTTCTACCCTCTTCGCACAAACGAAAGGCGTTTGCGGTCCCGAAGAGATTCCCGCCGTCATGCGCGTTCTGGCGCGGTTACTTCAGATGGGTTTGCACCATGAAGAAGCGGTGGACCCAGAAGCACCCAAGGTTACCGTAAATGAATACGTCGACTTCTGGCTGTACGTCGTGATGTCCGTACTCGACAACAAAACGCGTTGCGCCGAGGTTCGCGCATCAACTGAAGCTGAAGGGATGCTCCATGCACGAGACATTGAAGCCTGTGCAGGTGGTATGACCAGGAATACTGACTATGCCCGCTACCTTCTCCAACTTTCACATGGCCACAAAATGGACCCGTCATTGATGAGAGGGTGCCTGGTGTCAATTCTATACATTCTCGTCTCACTCTGTCGTAGAGACCAGCAAGAAATAGGTCTGGTAAACCAATATCGGGAGATTATTGAGGAGCAAATGGATTTCAATGCTTGGAATATTTCCTTCGCTGAGTTTCTCACCAGCGCGCATGTCGAGTCTAACGAGATGTCGGCAACGGTCTTGTGTTTGCTTAGGGGTGATTGGGTCAATTTGCTTGGTGACAAGGTTACCCCCGCTGCACGTATTTTGCGCGAGTACGATCACCAGCTCAGCGAAACTAATTCACAACTAACGACCCCGATCCTAAAAGTGATGGATAGGGTATTGGATCAGGTGGTACTGGATCAGACATGGATCATTCAGTTGGAGTGGCAGACCCCTTGGCTGTCTCTTTATGCCTACAATCGCACTCGTTTACCCTATTACTCCGTCATCCCAGGGGAGTGGACTCCCGATTGCTTTTCTATTGCTTCGGATCGCCTTGATCTTTATTATCGTTTTGACTGTCTCCCAGAAAGCGACCTTGTCGTCTTCTTCCTCTCTTGTCCTTCTGCTCCGATCGCCTGTCGAGCACTCCACTGGTATCTTGATATAAAAAGGAATGACTCTACATCCAGTGACACCGACTATTTCATCTCGTTCCCTACCATTTTCTGCAGGGGTCATTCCGTGGAAGAAAATCGTCAGAGCTGGTCGCTCCTGGTAGACGAACTTGTTCCCCTCTGGCAGACGGCATCATCGGAATGGAGAGCAGACTTCGTGAAGGCCTTCTTCGGAGACAAAATGATGGCAGACTCCTGGGGGGATGCTTATGAGGAGACGCTCTTGGAACCACTGGATGTAGAAGAATTAGTAACCACTCCTACCAAAGCAGATGGATTAGGTTGGATGGAGGGTGTTTGGACGACCGTCCTAAGACCTCCGGTACACGAGGTTCACATTGACCATATCGAAAGCAACTGGCCAGGACTCTCAGGAGTTATGCAGGCGACATACCCAGAGTCTACTGAGCCGAAAGAGCTGACCTCGTTGCTGGGTCCTAGCACGAGCGGGGTGTGGGAGGAGGCACCTGAAGGAATTCATCAGGACGGGGCTTCTTCAGTACACAACCTGACAGAAGAACGCCTGAAAGACCCAGCTCGTGACTTTTTGGGAGTCCTTGCACCACTTCTCGAAGCAGGAGCCGATTTGATACCAGGGCTAATCGATCGCTTTAGAAGCTCTGTTGTACTTTTGGACGAACACTTGCACTGTGACACGGAGTCATTGCGTCGTATCAACGCACTACTCAACCGCAATCAGGAAGGTTGATGCGGGTCGGGTGCCGTGTGTTGCAAGGAACGCTGTAATTACGATTGTTACATATATCCAAATGTCGAGTGGTGTTCGCCTTATGATGTACGGGTTTATTTGAGCAAGGTTCTGGAGTGCATCCGAAACTACCGCAATAATATGTTACTATAATGGTCCACTCAGTGACACGGTAGCCGCCTTAGTAAGTTGTACATGACTACATTACTAGGGACTCAATCCATGGGCAACGCTTGAAGTGTAGCAGGCGATTTACTTCGTCATTGAAATAATTTCAAGCCTGATGCTACTTGCGATTGGAACCCCTGAGTTCCTCCCATCCAGGAGCCGCTACCAAGCCTCCAACATCGGGTTTGGTGGACAATAGAATAACTCGTGGATTTAGCTCAAGCTTCTTGAGCTTGGCACCCCCTTCGTCTGGGTTCAAGTCAACACTCGCACGTGGAATGAAAGGGTTGACTTACAGAGGGCCCAAAGCTGAATGAGCACCTCGTTTTCTCCATGATGATTGATGATCCCTTCAGGAACCGAGAAACTCGTTTGTGGGCCCAAGGAGGAAGCGAATCTATTGGCAGTCAGCCAATAGAAAGTACGTTATTCAAAGAATCGTACCGTCCAAACTGCCAGCCGTTGACGTAAATGAGGACTCGATGGGGTGCTGCCTCGTCCAATTCAAAGTCAAATGCGAGAGGGGCATCCAACTGTGAAGGGAAATCCAGACTAAACTTCGTCCGGTAAACTGTGATCCCAGGAGTTGATCGACCACTGAGAGGGGAGCAGGACTTATTCCAAGAAGCATCATCGTATCCAGGCTAACGAGGTCAGTAAGGTACAAGTGTAGGTCGCTGTTCACACAAGTACATACCAAATGGGCGCCAGCACGTTCAAACCACCAGCCACCTTCATTGTACGGGCCTCTTACGTAATCAGGTGCAAATTCTCCTCCCAGATCTTGTTATACATCAGTTCGGTAGCGAAATAAATGGTGAAATGACTCACTCCCGGCAACACGCCAATGAGAAAAGTCTCCACCAGTCGAGGAGATCAGCTTATATCCTCGAATACCACGCGGAGTCTGAAGCAATATTAGACCCATTCCAGACTGGTACATCATCAATACCTTGTGCTCGTCGTTAATATCGTCTGATATAATATATTAGCTCTAGAAAGTTCCAAGGACATGCTGCATGGCCTACAATCTTGATTCATACCCGTAGAATCGTGGTAAATAGTGAGGACTGGAAATGACTGAGTCCCAAGCCGTCCTTAAAGTATTTGTTGGCACTGACCATTATCACCAGAGACTAGATGCGCAGGATTGAATGTATAAGTGACCTTGAGAACATCAATACCTTCTTGTGAATGTGCTGTCCCTTGAGCTGATCCTAAGAAATGACCATTCAGGAACGCGGACGTTGCTCCAGCAAATCCTCTACGTCGTTATCGTAAGCACACGAAGCTCGGCGGGTCTAATCGAAACTGATTACGTTTGTATAGATAACCTGGCTCCAGACGCATTGGTTTCGCCGCTGAAATGGCCTCTCCATACCCATGACCCCGCATGATAACCGTATCTGGACAAGAGGACTGAACAATAGAATGCGCAAGAAATATTCGCACTTACTCTCCAGCATATAGAACAAACTACCATAACCTTTCGTTAAATGACTCGAGTTGAAAGACGAATTAACTTAAGACATACCTTCCCTTCATAAGGCTGAAATGGTCTGGAGGTTTGAGTTTTGTTTGCCAAGGTCCACTCTGAATCATCAAAATTACTGGCCAACTCTGGCATGGACTCTGCGCATTTCCAATCAAGCTCCGCGAGATTTGGTACAACTATAGGACTGTTTTCTACATCAAATTGAATTGTGCCTTGAAGGGAGCCCGTCTTTGTACGTTGTACCTCGACCTTTTCGTTATTCCATGTGATAGAGTTGATCGTAGGAGCACCCCACAGGTCAATTGTGGTCGTAGTATTGAGGTCCCCAGTCAAGTGGACGGTTCCATTTTCGAGCCATGCCATGCGCACGAGGTATGGACCAGAGACCCAAACGCTTGGGACATCGGGTGTGAGTGCATACTGACTACCGAGCTCTGTCTTGACGAGTCTAGGAGCCCAGATACCCGAAGCCGTTTTCTTATCTGCAATATAAATGACTGTTTTGCCAATCTCGAGAGTCGAGAGCCCGAACGGCGACGCAGAAATCACCACCTCCTGTCTAGGCATTAGCAGTTCACCCGAGACGTAACAGGAAACGCCCACATTATTCATTTTAATCACCATGCAATTACAATCACCAGCAGCCACATCGAGGGCGGCTGTAGGGACCTCGAGAGATAACTCGATTGCCTGTCCTGCGAGGGCATAGACAATTATGTGATCCTTCTGCGAGGGGGGTAAGGAGATCGCCCAATAAGGAAGGAGGACTCACATCTCCAAATGTCGCCCAGGTCAAAATCTGTATAATATTGTCAGATGGATTGGAATGATCGGACTACTACTGACTTCTGCAGTGGAATAGACTAGCTTGGAGGACCCGAAATGATAGTTTGAGACAAGGATCTTCGATTCGCGCCCCGCAAGTGTGATTTTACCACTGAACCTCGGAACCGTGACTTCTCCTAACAATGTAGTGTTGACTTTGAGGGTGAAATCCGTGTTGGAAGTTTTCTTGTTTGTCGTTTGCCTCACGACATAAAAGTTGGCCAAGGAAACAGGATCGAAGAGTTGCGTTGTATAGATTTCCGAGCTGGTGCTGTAGGTAGCCCCCGTAGCCAAGGAGCCACTTCCATAGCGTACAGACGTCAAGTAGCTCGGAGACGCATGGAGGAAATATGCTTGAAGCTTGATCTCGGCCATTTTAGGGGATTGAACCCGATCTTCGCCCAGAGCCTATAGCACTTTGAGATCGTTATAAAATCTGAGGTCCATCGGAGTCACGCACGGCACTATAATCATCTATCATATGGTTTGTCAGCTGCCTGGAGCGGTCTCCTTGAGAGCTTACAAGATGAATAAATGGTATGCGTCTGGCTGTTACCCCAATTGGTACCCCCGTAGGTCATATAAAGGTTCTGCAAGCGCACCCCGGCAGCATAGTTATTCTGGTGGGGGTCAGATATCTACCGTGAATCAAAAATAAACAGAACACCTTGTAGTACACCTGTTATAGTTTGGGTAAGAATGATATTGGGACAAAGTCCAAAGGAATCCTTACGTTGGCAAACTGTTCATTAAGCAATGCGTAGCAATTGTTGTACCCATTACCAGACCAGTAGTCGTATGCGCCGCCTAACATTGTGTACATGAAGGGGCATCGAAGGGGAAATAAAATGCGTACCTTGCCATTCCAAAAGGGCGAGAGGCTCAGCAGGGTTCCATCGTCGATGTTGTGCGTCGACATCTGATAGCGGATAAGGAATAGTGAGATCCATATCCGGTATGACCGACCAGTAGAAAGTTTGTTCCATATTGATGGCTCGTTGCAGTCGAAGCCCAGAGCTATGCACCTCTCAGCGATTGCTACTCGTCGGCGATGCTACTTACGATAGCCGTCCCATCCATATAGATCCACTTTTCCCAAGCCGCGTTGAGAAAATTGGCCATTAGGGCCTTTGTCATTATGAATGGTAGGAATCTTTGTCAAGCCGTTTGCCCGGATCGTATCGATGATATCTTGCATGTGTTCAGAGAGCCCAGGGAACCACGAACTTGTAGTATATTCATTTTCAGATTGAATGGCGACGACTGGACCGTCAGGGTATTGATAAGGTGCCGTAATCTTGGAAACTTCGGCAATGCTGCACAGATGTTCCACTTTAGATGGAAATCGCGAAGAGTTGATCACGTACTATGGAGTCCATGCCTCTTTATAGCTTGACACGTTGGTACGAGCAAGTCCGGGAATGTTTGTCGTCCAGCCCGGAAGGCCACCTCCAGCCGCTTCAGCATTGATGTACGGCCCCGGTCGTTGCTAATAAAAACTGAGAATTATTTAGAGTATACTCAGAGAGCACGTACTATGACCAAGATTCCGACTTCTTTGGCGACTTCATAAAACTTTACCAGATCATTGTGTTCCGTGAAACGTAGTACTCCAGCCCGAGGAGAGGACAGCCCCCAGTGCCCTGTAATCGTCAGATTAATTCTTGTGAGATGAGTATACACGCCTACAATACACGGAGACGACGTTGAACCCATTAGCTTTCAACCTAGAAATGACGGTTTGAAGAATCGAGGAAGGATTGTGGGTCAGACGCACTTCTCAAGCACATCCTTCCATAGTTTCGTACTCGGAAGACGAAAGGGATGGAACTCTAGAAGCCGGTGAGGGACAGAAAGATGGCAGAGTAGTCTATCCTACCTCCGCTATAGAACATTATGCGCTACGCGAGTTGAGTATCGAGATTCCAAAGGAGCGCGAATAGATGCACACCTTGCCATCGAGCAAAAGAGAATGCTGGTCGAACGTAACGCTCGCTGAAGAGTTGCCATGATAGAATCCAGCTGGCAATAGTGAGAGTCATATCCGATGTGAAGAGAAAAATACCGCATACGAGAGCCTTCAGGAAGGACATATTCCCCACTCTCGTCGTTGGTTGATTGACCCACGGTCTTCACCGCTGACCAGAGGGCAAGAGACAAACCCTGGAGTAAGGAGAGCCTGAATTTCATTTCCGTGCAATCAGTTGAGGGCACCGTACATTCCAAAGAGATGGTGAGTTCACCATTTATAAGCGCCACAGGTGAAGTCGAAGCCCCATGGTTCCGCGTTATGGCCGGTTGATATCGGAGATGGAGTGTCAGCACATGACGCATTCAAGAAACCGGTGGAGTTGTGGCCAAGGACGAGAAGAATGAAGCCAATGCAAATGAGAAAAGAGAGCGAAGCAACTGCATTTTGTGTTACGATTTTTGTAAGTTTCCTCCGAGGAAGGTCGGTCATACAGTGCTTGACGGTCGAGCCGGGCAGTAGGGAAGAGGATTGAGTTGCGTGATACGTCATACGGTGGAACTTGCCTATATGTATGTATACGTGCCTAAATGTATACCCGCCTAATAAATGTATGTGAAAACCGCTGGAACGGCCTCGGTTCCCTTCTATTTGACTATTGTGAAAGAGATTTCCGACAAAAGAACAAAGCAAGCCAGGGACGAAGCAGGGCCGGAGGGTCAGGATGCAACCAACAAAAAAACCCTTCCTGTGCACTGAGCATCGGTCTAGTCTTCCATTCCACCTCTTGTAGCTTGGCTCATGATTATTGGTTCTTGTTCCCTAGTATAAAGGAGCCTGCAAATAGCAATACCGATGAAGGAGAGGTGATTTTGGTCGACTGAGCGACATTTTTTTGCACATCCGTTGACCATGATTGTAATTTACACTTATTCGCACTTCGTCATAATTGATTTGTCTGAATCCATCGTTTTATTTATTTTACAAGCCCCTAAGACGCGATAAGGCCGTTACTTGGCTAGTGGTATACTTGCCTAAATGTATACGGCTCGGGTGACTCCCGACTGCATACATTTAGGCAAGTCCCACTGTATCACATCGACATTGAGGATTCGCACTGCACCCTCGAGGTTGATACAGGCACATTATATAAGACGATGCGTAACTAGCTCGTACCATATAACCATATGATATATATTTTATCAACGAACTACTGGCGCGATCCACCACCATTGCTTAGTTCGACTCCGGACACTGCGAGACTGAATAAAGGGACAAGCTCAACGACGAACCCGCATCACGGTGAACGTCTGCAAAGGGAAGCGGAAACGCGTAGTGATTGATAACGTTGTGGTTCGTACTACCATCGTCTCATACTTTGCCAAAGTCACATCAGCATACATGTCCCCACATCAATTCATCTCCTGCTGTATCGAGCAGTCTATCAGCACTCCTTAATCTTTTTTCAAGGGCGTCCTCAAGGAGTAGTAATACGTCCGCCTTCCAGCCCCAAGGAACCAGGCGAGCCTGAATGCGGCGATGAGAGCACTTTCGATGGATGATTGTTTATGAGATATCTACCTAACAGAAATCAGGAAGATCACGACTGTGACGTTTCCGTGCGTGGTGGCATTCCATTGGAGGGGTGAAAATGCGACTTGGGAAGGCAGAGCGAGAAGAGTAGCGAGGATGCTGTTCCTATATTTAACTTTCAGAAGTTGGCGGGTGGGTGACACCGCTTACTGGGTAACCTGAAGAACGTGTCAACTTGGTCGATGTGTTAGAAATACTGAGCTTACGTCCGCGATGGCCATGGCTGTGAGGGTCGCACCAACGATACGCTCTTGCGCTGCCTAGAAGCACGACCATGGGATGAGATAGCATCCTAATTGGGCTCCTATTTCACTGACCGGATTATCAGGCAATGAATCGCGAACTGCGCGAAGACCAAAACCTTCAAGCATTCCAAGTAAGAAATAACCTGGGGCGAGCAGCATCAGACATGAGATCAATATGAAGCATAAGGTACCCTAACAGCTTCCTAACTGCCATATTGCCATTTTCGTTTGCACGTCCCCAGCCGTGTCTAATCCAAGGAGTGGGCGTCCCGAACCAGGATACAGTTCTTGATGAAACCACGACCAACCAGGCCAGAACCATATAAGGAACGCTGGGAGTATCGTTGAGACCGGTTCGAGGTACAGGAACAACAGATTATAAAAGCCTGGGAGTACAGCGAATGGTTTGGTCATGGATGCAATAACTCTGGGTCTCGAGTGCTACTATTTGATACCCGTGGTGGTTTTCTTAGATCCAAGCAAGGAGACAACTGTTCCACTGAGATTCGCGAAATGAGCCGAGGGCGCTTCGGTCGAAAGTGAATCGGCAACTTCCTCTTGGAGTCACCCACTTTCCCTGCACCACAGAAAGCGCGCCATGTCCACGTTTGGTAGATTATTCAGGGTAACTACATACGGGGAAAGCCACTGCGCATCCGTTGGTGCGATTGTCGATGGATGTCCTCCCGTAAGTGCTGTGGAACGAATAGATCGGGGGAGACTAAGCGCGTCCCAGGGCATGGAACTCACTCCCCAAGACGTTCAAGTACAGCTGAGCAGGAGAAGACCTGGCCAGAGTAATCTCACGACTCCGGTACATTCCTTTGCTTTTATGGACGGCGCGAAAGAGTAACCCATCGCCCTCGTATCAGCGAGACGAAAAGGATCTGGTACAGATACAGTCTGGGATTGAACATGGGGTCACCCTTGGGACCCCCATAGGTTTACTCGTGAAGAACGAAGACCAACGGCCGAAAGATTACACAGAGACCGACCTCTACCCTCGACCCAGCCACGCAGACCTGACCTACCTCTTGAAATACGATGTAAAAGCGAGCAGTGGAGGTGGTCGCGCGAGCGCTCGCGAAACTATTGGTTCGTTCTCCTCGATACGGAGAGTGGCGAAGCGACTTACCAAGCCGGTGACTAAAAGGCCGAGTGGCAGCCGGTGCTATCGCAGAGAAATTTCTCAAGCAAGCG
>Ga0307515_10012399_pt1 | contig 16035 bp, 9 predicted proteins | sample 17_EM_MG_FD_194513 | JGI IMG/M metagenome (GOLD analysis project Ga0307515, IMG submission 194513) | Populus trichocarpa ectomycorrhiza microbial communities from riparian zone in the Pacific Northwest, United States - 17_EM | ecosystem: Host-associated > Plants > Roots > Unclassified | place...
ATGTTAGAATAAGTAGGAGGCAATGCCTATTATTAATTCACATGTATGGAAACTACAAAATTGCTGGACATTGAATGTGAGTTTATTTTACACTCTATTATAAGCCATTTTATCAATTTGGCTCTTTAATATAACATCTTCTATTGGAGATGTTCTAATAAGTTATCAAAAAAACTGATCAAACTAATAAAACCAAAATAATTACCAGATTAATCAATTAAAGAATTCAAAAAATATTTAATTTGGTTCAGTTTCGGTTTCAAATATCTTAAACCGGTTAAACCAGATCGAACTGAACCATCTCAACCCACACAAAAAAAAAACTTTTCTTCTAACCCTAGAAGCCAAATCAAACCCAGGCGCCCCCCTCCCCCAAGCTTTCTCTCAATCTCTAAGTAAGCCATCTTCTTCTCCTCTCGCAACTTCCACCTCAACTTTCAGATCTCCACCCATTATTCTTGCTTTGATTATTTTGTCTCCAACATTTGGAAAGAGGACCAATTGACGCTTATTCACCATACCCTCTAATAATGAACCGGATCCACAATGGGTTACAAAACACCCCACGAAAGGGTGCCTCAAGATCAGTTGTTTATGGACCCAGCCCGTGTAAACAAACCCTCTTCCTTTAACCATCTCTTCTTGGGCACTGACCTTTTGTTTCTCTGGCCATGCTAATTATCAATCTGAGCACAACAGCATCATGCCCCCATATGCATGCTGTATATGGTGCCTCACCATGTTACATCAGATGAGTTGGATCTCTTATAATAAATAATGTTTTAGGATTTTTATAGAATATAAAAAAATAAAATTTTATTCAGCATTCCCTTAAAGCATTTAAAATAAGCGTTGAAGAGTTATATATTTTTATTTTTGGCTCCTCATTTAGCATCTTCGTTGAGATGCTATTAGGCTGTAATAGTACATTCAAGCATCTGGGCTGGGTATCATTGGGTTATTGGCTGTGGCTTATTTTTATTTAAAATTAACTTTTTATATTTTTTTTATTGTGTTAGTGTGAAAAATAATTTTTTTTTAATATATTTTAAAATAAAAATAATTTTAAAAAACAATTACTAACACTTTTAGCTATTTATATTTCCACATCTCATATTGATCCAGTGAAGGAGACCAGGATTTGCCTCTAATTACTCCTACCATTTAAATCTGGGAAATTTTAGAGTGACCTTAACTAATGATTTGAATTACTGATTCGATTACATGGATTATATAAAAACTTGAATCTGGATCCTATTATTTATTTTTTTGAAATTTTTTCTTTAAAATAAATTAGTTTGTTTTCCTTGTCTAGGCAATTTAATTAGTGACTATCTCATATTTTTTTTCCCTTCTGATCTGAACCCTCCCTTTAATCCACTGTTTTCGACTTTTTTTTAAATAATTAATTAAGACATAAAAAATATCCGTTGTAAAAATTGATGAATTATAGGAGTAAGAAATTTCTTCAGAAAAACGCAATTAATTTGCACGAGGTTTTAGTGTGCTATTATTATTTTTTAAAATCATATTCCTAAGATATGTGATTTGTTGTTATTGAAGATTAGGATTTCAAAAGAATTATAATAAAGTTTTTTTTTGTTGTAATCTTTGTTTTTTATATATTTTAATTATTTGAAAAAATATCAAATTAATATTTTTTATAATTTTAATATGCTAATATAAAAATAAAAATATTTTTAATATATTTTCATTTAAAAAACATTTTGCATTGCATTACTTAATTTCTAATTTTATATTATAGAAATATACATCATTGAGAATATTAATAATGAGTGTTTTATCTTGATATATAATGTGGGTGATATGAGATATATGAATAAGTTATTTTTTATGTGAATCTTAAAATGAAATAAATACAAATACAGGATCTATATTAAATTAATGTGATATTCCAAATTTCAATATTTTTTATTAATTTAACTACAAAAAATATTATATTAGATTGATATAATCATTTTAAATCAAATAATACAACAATAAATTTATTCACTAGACAATATTGTAGTTTATCACCTAATAGTTTAATTATTTTACTTTATACCACAATAAACAAAATACAAAATCTATACACAACGATAAAGAGCGTATCATAGGCGGGCCGACCTCCGTCCCTCCGTCCCTCCCTCCCTCTCTCTCGCTATATATATAGGGGCGGCTTCACTTTATTTCAGAATTCAAAATGGGGTCTGTTATGTTGTCGTCCAACTGCACAGGTCTAGAAAGGGTGAGTGAATGCAATACAAATTACAAAATATCACAACACGCGCGCGCAGAAGCCCAAAATAAAATAAACAGGCGTAGAAGCAGCCATGATTTATATAATGCTTTTGTCTTTGGTTTTTGATGAGCAGCAACATCATTATTGCTGTAGATTTTGGATCTCTAGCTTGCCTTGCAATGGAAACTCTATCGAACATGGCTTTTTTAGTGAATTAGATCATCAAGCACACCTATCAATGGGACAGGCAGGAGGAGAATACTTAGCCAATCTCAGTCTGTTGAGAGCAATGATAAGGCAATCAACAGTGACCAAATCAATTAATCAAGCATTATGAACAGCATGGATGATGGCATTCGAGCGCTTGAAATCCAGCCAGAGGTGTTTATCAGGAGACCAGCAAAATTTCCTGCTCACCTTCGTGGAAATATTGAAACCTAATTAGCATCGTGAATTGTTGCGCACTGAATTTCTCCTTAAGATTCATGTATTGTCTCGATTTACCTCCATCATCCGTTTCGAGTTTCTTTCATAGCTTCATCCGTTTGACCTTTCCATCAATCTTGGTGATAAACTACTTAAAAAGACCCAGTATTTTGTAGTGACGTGGCGGTGAACACAAGTGAGTTGCTACAGCCTCCGTTTGAGTTAATCTCGGCTGATTTAGAGGCGGGCTTGTATAGCTTTTATGGCAATATTCGATCTATCAATGGAGTTAGCGGCACTTTCCCTCCAAGGGTAGCATTGTGTATTCCGCTCCTTAACAGCCTGCTTGTGCCTCTTCTAAGAGTTGACTCAATTTTTTAGTTTTAGAATCCTTGAAGGGTATTGATTTAAATGGAATTTAATTGCTAAAAAATAACTAAAAATAAATTAAACGAGAGACGCTTTGATTTGCAAAGATAATTCCTTTAAATCGACAGTAAAATAATATTTTAAAAATACCCTTAACAGCACAAATTCTATTTTTTTTTTTTTTAAAGAAACTCATGGTCTCCTTTCTGTTTTATAAAATTATCGCACTGTAATGAATTGTGCAAGATCATGTTATGTTGCCACATCCATCGTCCTGGACCTCTTGCATGGATGACTTTCCCACTAATCCATTGAATATCCCAAGACCCGTAACGTGCAAATCCATTTCCTTCCTGGAAGAAATAAAGCCATTAATTTGACATAACCAGTCAACTGCTCCCTCCTCATCTCGTCATCTTCTGGAAATTTAGCGCAGAATGCAAAGCATTGCTTTAAATGTGGTGATAGATTATTGTAATTCAAAATCCAAGTAGGTTCTCGCTTCTTCTCTTAGATCCCAAATCTCACTTTCTTTTATAGATATCCATTCATCTTCACTCTCTCTTGGCTTGTCAAGGACCATCAAAAGTAATTACAGTATGCATCTCACACTTGTATTTAACAAACATTAGGGGAATTTTTTTTCTTTTCAAAAGGTGGTAAAAATGTTACAATTATAGTACTTAAAAAGTGGAAAATATAAAGATACTGGTAGAAAAAAAAATTTATAAAAAAATAATAATTTTAAAGGTAAAATAGTCAAGATTATTAATTTAATTCATTTCTACATGTATTCAAAATAGTATAATTAAAAAGATCAGTGAAACTAATTTTTATCAGGAAAATTACCCCTATCGAGTTTTGAAATATTATAATTTACAATTTATATCAAAAGAAAATTTTTAAATATAATAAAATAACTATAATACCGCAATATATACTATAACAATTAGAGATACTAAACAACATATATTTTTTTTAATATAATGAAATGAATACATTACTCATACACACATTTCCACTTGTGTTCAAATCTAATGATTTGTGTGAATTTTATTTGGTTATATGGATTGTTTTTTTGTGATTGTTCGGTTCCAGTTAGATCCGTGCTTTACCGGTGCCGTTTTGATAATTTGAAAGTGGATTTTCTGTTTTTCTGTTGAGTTTTCCTTGGCCTATATCGAATCTATTGAGTGGAGTTCTTGAAGATGTGCCTGGCTCAACGGTCTCTGCCCCAGTATCAGCCATCAGGTGATAACTGCCCAAAATCTAACAAGAAGACAGGCCCAGAAACTCCTGCCCCAACTTCTGAATCACCCCTCCAAGACAAGGAACGTGCCCTAGCAAACAGCCTTTCAATTGATGAATCATTCTCTTCTCAGCATGAGCCACGTACACAAGATCCACGTTGCAGTGCTGGCTCCCCGGCATAGAGCCCTAGAGCTGAGAGGTCAATACTACTTCGTTGTTTCTTTCCTTCTGGATTCGAAGGATAATAAATAGAGTTATGCCATTCCCAATACCCCTCCTTAATCACGGAGGTGATTCTCGTTTTCGTTGCCCTTTAAAACAATATTTATTGGTTAATATACATGAAGCTCGGTAATAACTGTCTTTTAAAAAATTTTATTTAAAAATACATTAAAATAATTTTTTAAAAATTATTATTTAAAAATTATTTTTAATATAAAAAAATATATAAAAAATAAAATCTAACGAAACTCCCTGTCATTCCGAACAGTCTCAGGAAGAGGTCAGGAAACCACACAATGAAATGGATAATATGAAAAAGGTCACATGTATCGTTGTTAAGACAGGCCTCGGCCAAGGCCCAAGCCCTAACGTTAGGCTAAATGGAGGAAGGCAAAGCGTTGAGGCCTGTCATACCAGTCTTTTCTTTTCTTTTTATATTTTCGGTGAGGGTAGCGAGAGGATTAACGAAGGAACATAACCGGCTGGCATAATTTTTTTTTATTATTATTAACATGAATGTTTTATGGCTTATACATATCTTAACTAATTTTATGAACCTTAAAATTAATAATTATCTAAGTTTTTAGTGATTTTAAAATGACTTGAATTCATGACTATTAAAAAATAAACTCAAATCTTGATTAGTTGAGTTATTTTTTAGAATTTTAACTCTTTAACTCTTGATTCATAGTTGACATGGAAGAAAATATTGGTTGCAGTTTGTCGCACAAGGGTTAACTGCTATAAATTTTTTGGTTTTTTTTCAATTAAGATAGAGTAAACGATTAGTGTAATTCAAATAATTTTTGTTTTTTATAAAACTCTGTGTAACGGCTGCAAAAAAAGAATGCCCAATAAAGGACAAGTCTACTCTTGCCTGCCAGACACAGTAGTGGCTCTACTTGGAATCACGTCTTCGTTGCTGCGTGTAGAATAAAGAGTCGCCCTTGAAATGTCTATTTTTCTGCTTGACATTGAAGCAAATGCCTCACCTTCCCATCAAGAAATTTATTTTACTAAAGTCGCTATTTGAATTATTTTTCACAGATTTAGAAGCCAAGCAGGCGACTTTCACCAACCAAAATTCACTGCCTGGCAGTGCCTACCTAACAATGAGTGGCCTTCCTCAACTCATCGGTCAACACATGCTTGGTCAGAGTCAAAACTAGTAGGCCATCTCTCTCTCTCTCTCACTCGTCTCTAACAGCCATTATACCCTTCCTGGCTGAGTTATTATTATGGTATCTAAAATCAAGATGTTGTAATTAACAGTTAATATTTGCGTTAAACAGACTAAATCCATGCTTAATTTAATACAAACTGACAATGGTCCCCCGCTTCAAGAACAGTTAAGCCACATTGCTTTGCCTTGGAGTCTTTCGTGGGTCAATAATCTCTTCCATCCTATTAGAATTGTGCAAAGTGTCACTAGTCGATCCTTCTCTTAATTTGTCAAGATATCATATAATTTGTGGCCCCCTTCCCCAAAAGTATTTACTATCAAGTTCCCTGTCTGAAGCCAGTACTCTTGTCTGCAATTGCAACAGTAACCTAGCTCTCATTATGTTAGGCCAAAATAGTAAGAGGAGAGAACAGCTAAGCTACTCTTCAATGTCCACAGGCCCCAGTTTGGCTTAGTTGCAATATCAAGCTCTTATGCTGTTCAAAAAGTTTCATAATCTTGATTTTGTTCTTTCTTTTTCTTGGCTACATGGAAAAACAGAAGTTACTCTGCCCAGTGCAACACCACTTCCATATTGCTTAGGCATCTCAAGCTGCTCCCTTCATGACATCAGATCCGAATGCATGTCTTGTAAACCACCTTAACATGTTTGATGGAACCTCGTGACAAAGGAAGGGAACATGTGAATACATGACAGAGGATAAAGCTTTGATTTAATGCATGGAAACTAGACTATTGAGAGACTCTGTGGATATGTCGCTCATCTAATAAAGATTAGACAAGTTTTACGTCCTGCTGTGGAGTTACTAAAAGAGGAGGGAGACAGCGACAGAATAATTATCTTACTTTAGGATCTTTTGGTTGTTTGTTCGATCTGTTAAAGCTTTCAACATTATTGTCTCTCCTCAATAATAGAACAGAGGAGGGCCACAGACTGCCTGAAATAATGTGTTCGTGAATAATCAAATCACAGAACATGTATAACACCTAAAAGATAACTCCTGTGTTTATTAGCTGTCTGAAATTCATCAGAGCTGTCCAAATCTTACGTGGAAGCCTTTCAAGAATTGGCATGCAGATAGACATGATATCCACCCTCTCCAATGAAACCAGAAACCCATCCCAGGTTCAGTAAATAACATATCATACCTGCATAAGCCAAGCTCTTTCAGAGGGTATCTTGGTCATTGAAATGCATCTCAGGCTGTTATCTTTGATCCAGCCCTCACATGGCTAGAGATTGAACTCGAAAAGTTTTCTCCCGAGATTAATTAACTGTAAAGAAAATTGAAACGACTAGAATTCCCGTCAATTTTTTCCTTCCTTCTTTCTTTCCATGGATTTTTTAAAAAACAAGACTGTACAAAGAGTTCAGAATCGTATGCAAAATTATTATCCTAGCAATAAAAACCTTGTCTTTAGTTCCTCCCAGGGTGTCCAAGTGCTGCTACCCATATTCTAAACAACACCTTATACTCTGTCCGTTCAGACTACTCACATAACAAAACAAAGGAGATCAAAAAGTTACACGACACTATAAAGCAGGCACCTCCTTCCCTTTATTTATCACAAATTCCATGCACCTCTTCATCCACACCTCTCCACGGTCAACTCCACAAACTTCCTCGTTTTTCTCGTTCTAGACACAGAAAATGATCTCCCTAGAAACTGTTCAAGCAACATCTAGATCCATTGAACCTTCAAGCCCCCGAATTTCTTTCTCTGCTGATTTCCTTCATGACAAGAACTTCATTCCAATTAGTCCGAACCCACAGGCTGAGAAAGATGGAGAAGCAGAGCGAGAAAAAGCTAGAAATGCAGAATTTGAGTTCCTTTCAAGCAAAATGAGCAGCCAGACCATGCTAACAGCAGATGAACTTTTTTTCGAAGGGAGATTACTTCCCTTCTGGCAAATGCAGCATTCTGAGAAACTCAACAAAATTAGCCTCAAAACTAAAGAAGCTGAGGAAGGGGAAGGGGAGGAGATGAGCAAGGAAGAGCCAAGGGTTTGGTTTGTTGATGAAGACCCATCTCCAAGGCCACCAAAGTGCACTGTTCTGTGGAAAGAGCTGCTACGGCTAAAGAAGCAACGTGCTTCTTCTTTGTCCCCCTCTTCGTCTTCCTCTTCGACATCATCTACTTCTAGCTCGGCCCTTGCAGACATTGTTACTAAAGAAGGGAAGCACGGTTCTTGGAATAGAGATAAGCATGTGAAGAGGATAAAGAAAGGACTGGAGAGAACAAGATCAGCCAGTATCAGAATAAGGCCAATGATAAATGTCCCAATTTGCACACCGGTGAAGAGCAGTGCATTGCCGCCTTTGTTTCCCCTTAAGAAAGGGAGGCTAGAAAGGTGAAGATTGGAAGGGGAAAAAAAAAGTAGATCGAGTTTGTAAGAACCGTTGGATCGTTCAGTATTTACGTTCATCTCTTTTATCAGTCCATTTACTTCATTTCAAACTTCAATTTGTTCCCCTGCTTTTGTGTTCAGAGGACTGTTAATTATGATGGATACGATGAATTATAATGAAAATGACGACAAAACCTATGGTTTGGACAAAATAATATCTTCTTCCACTTTGTTTTTGCTTAGAAGACAATTAAGTACATTTCAGTTGCTTACGGATAGAAACTTGAGAGGTGCCATGCCACCTGCAAAGATGCAGAGCCTGAGAATAAGAGATTGCAGGGTCATTTGCAGAGGGAAAGTAATTGATATAAGACGCTCATTAACAGCAAACCATCAAACCTCGTCATTTTATAAGAACATGGGGGCCAGGTGTTTCAAATTACACAAACTGGAAGGTAAGAAGAGAAAAAAGATAACAAGTATACAACAAAGAATGAATTTTATAGGATCAGTTGTTTACGTGTACAGGTTGACAGCATAATCCAACTGTGCCGAGTTAAAGCACAATCAGATTGACTTGGTATGGACAACCGACTGAAGTAAAAACAGATAAGACTGAAACTGGACCTGACAATGACAAAGCTTCTAGAAAAATTTCCAAGCCTAGCTAGACGCTGTAAATCTCTAAATAGAATAAATCAAGATTTAAACAAATGGTTAAAATCGGCTTCTCAGTAAATGCAGTCTTCCGCTTTTGCACTGGGTATCCATACCGTGTTTTGCTCAAGAGGGTGGTGGGGCCAAGAACTGGTTTCCAGACGTCCTAATTAAAAAATAAAAATAAAAATGAATTAGCACTATTATTTGACAAATGGTTTTACATGTAAATAACTAATGATATAAAAAAACAACATCGGTTCATGCAAACTTACCTAAGGTTCAGCCCAGGTTTCAGAAGATTATTTGGAATTTGACCAGTCAGATTATTGTTCTGCAGGAATCTGAAAGACAAAAGCAACCAAGTCAGATGAATCGAGAATAAAAAAAGAATTACCACATAAGCAATTGAATAAAAAAAACTACATATGACCAAAAAAAAACACTGCGACGAAACGTTCAAATGTGTTGTCATTAATTTCATCAGCAGCAGATAAATTAAAACACGTCTGGGTTTCTAGCAAAAATGAAGAATAAGTCAACAACCCAGCTTTAAAATGGCTAACCATCCAGATTTTTTTACCATGTAGGTTTTTAAGTTGAAAGACTTAGTAAACACGTAATGGGTAGTGACAGCAATGAAAGGCCATTGGACTAGATACCCTTAAATCAGTAAATGCAACGTGAGTCTGATACCCAAACTTGTTGTAACCACTCTTAAATAGAGAAAGTGACGATGACAAAATATGTCGGATAGCAGTTCTTCCGATTCCTTTTCAATCCAGCGCTTCTATCTAGAAACTTACAGGTCTATGAACTAAAAATAATTTTGGCAGGGATAATTCTTATCATACAGGCGCAAAAGCCATCTGCAATGAATCAGTGACAATGGCCCAAACATGCAAAAAGATTGGGTATCATAACCTGGAAACTAAACCATGTACATCAACTCCTCAAAATATTCTTATGTCTATTTCATTAACTACCATGTGAGAACATCAGTGTTGAGCTAAAAGTTGCTTGCACCGTATAAAATGTCTTAATTTGTATGAATATGATGTCCACCAAGTCAGAAATGGTCAATTACCAATCTCAAAGATGAGTGCTTCCGGATTCTACTCTGACATTTTAGTTACAAGTGTGATAATCTATGTGAATCCCACATTGGTATTTCTATTGCCTAGAAGAGATTGTGTGCTATGCAATTGGGGGAGGGTTGGAGTAAACATGCAGATGCCACTACCTTATTATAAAAATCATGATAAGATATAGCAACAAAGGTTCAATGTGTGCAATAACACAATTTTTAAATTGTTCAGTGAATGGTTCCACATTTCCAATAGCACCAAGTTCTAGATCTATGATTGAACGGTAAAGGATTTCCAAAAACTTAAATCATAGACTCTTGGATTGGGGTTCCATTTATTTAGCATAACAACCAAAAGCACATTGAAGGACAAACTCCTAAGGTGTGAACAGCATTGACTGCAAATAAGTGGATAATAAGCCAAGCCATGAAAGCAACGTGTAACATGATAAGATGAGACTCGCATATGCTCTTGAGCTAAAAAGACTTACAGTTCTCGCAGACCCTTGATGTTTCCAAGTGACAAGGGGATCTCACCAGTGAATCGATTGTCTTCCAAATGCCTTTCCAATATGAAAACAATGTCAGGTAAAGTCTTATTTATGTTATATTTAACCAAAAACTGCAACCAAGTACCCTATTTTAGGCGGAACAGGGAAAAATAACAGGGGAAGGGAAAAGGGAGGATAATCTTACAATGTCTCCAGCATCTTTAGTGAACTCAAATCAGGTATTGATCCTGATAAAGTGTTGTTCCCAAGCCAGCTGTTAAAAACAAGAGAGCGTCAATCTAGAAATCCCGGTTCAATTTCTGCTAATTGACGGTTATAGTTTTGATAACCTACATGTCAGCCAATGCAGTCAATCTGGCAATACTTGGCGGGAGTGATCCTGAAAGACCCATGCCTGTCAGATTCCTGGAAACAAGAAGAAAACAAAAGATAAATTGTTTGTCAAGGACTAAGGAGCAGTACGTAATAGAAACACTCTCTCATGACCAAACCCAACTTACAAAGTAACCACGCGAATCCGGGGGCCTTCAGAGCATGTAATTCCAGTCCATGAATACTGAAGCGGCATACAGGGATCACCGTTCCAATCAAGAGGAGCATTCTGGAGACTGCTTTTCAGTGCTTCCAGAGCTATTACTGCACCAACAAATAAGAATTCTATATAACCAGTACTATCAACGCAAGCGACAAATTCAAAGCATCCAACCCCAATCTACCTAACTTGAAGTGTTAACTGAGCACCACTAGGACAAGAAAACAAACTGATTACACTACCCCAATAGAAAAGGCAGGTCCTTAGTAACCATACCATCTCTTGTGAGTGTTCTTTCTCCGAGTGCAATCACTTCAAACACCTCTCCACCATTAATCAATGGATCAACGCTCGAACCAGTAGCTGGACTCAAAGCAACCGTGGTAGGACCACTAAGAGGCCACTTGGTAGCAAAGACAACAGCACCAGCTGGCGTCACACTCAAATTCTTATAATACGGCACACCATTGATACCTACATCAATCATCCTCGATCCCCCTGTAGAGGAATTATGATCGTCTGCAAAGTATAAAGCAATATAGTACATTGAATTAGGAAGTGGCACAGGAGGCCACCTCAGTTCCTGAAGACTTGACCGGCCCATTGCAAATTCCGTTTCGAATATCTTCGAAGGAGGAAGATTCCAGATACCAGAAACAGACACGTTTTTGCTAGGTGGAATTACTGGTTCTCCAAATGGCTCCCAAACCCGGTCGAATTGATCATCAGGATATCTAATTGGAAAAAAAAAGAGCAACTATTCAACATATGTAAAGAAATAGAAATCATAAACAAGCCAATAAGCACGCAATTCAATAGCAGGTGTCGATGACTCACCGGATAACCTCCTTGTGACCGAAACTGTGCCTGGCAACCAAGCTGAGTCCAACCTGTTTAAAATCAGTCGAATTATACAAGGAATTTCCCAAAATCACGAACTCCAAAGCCGAAATGAACGGGTCAGATTCCGTGTACGAATTAGCAGCAATACAGAAACTCATAGTCTTCCCTCGAGCCAAGAAAACACCTTCGTAGTAAGACGCCATGCCGTCACTGTAATCCCCTGTGGTATTCACCACGCTCCAGAGAGTTCCATCAACAATCTGATCGAAAACAGGAAGCGGATCATTGCCGTTGATTCCTCCGTAGAAGTAAGTTGACCTGATCATGTATTTTGCTCCGCGGAAAACACTGACCACGTAGCAGAATTTGCGGTGGAGATTGTTTTGTAGAGGAAATGATCGGACCGTGGAGAGAGTTTGATGGAGGACTGGGATTGTTAGGTTCTTTGAGGTCCCACTGGTGATGTAGCCGGTGTCTGGGATCCATTGAAGACCGTTGATAGTTGACGGCACAGTAGCACCGCAATCAATTAAAGTACCTGAAAGAAATGAAAGAAAAAAAAAAAGATTAGAGAAAGTGGTTGAAAAAAAGGTGTAAGAGAGTGAGAGAAGTGAAGGGATTGTTATTACTTACGGAGAAGAGGCGGAGGTTGGGAGGAAGAGAGGGAGAGGAGAGAAAAAAGAGAAATCAAGATGATGAGAGACGGAGGGGGCATGACGGAGAAATCCAAGTTTTAATTGTAACGAGATTGGAAATTCAGAGAGAGAGAGAGAAGCTTGTTCCGTTTTTGTTTGAATGGGTTTGGTTTGGTTTGTTGGATATGGTAGTGGTGGAGGTCATTGTGGAATGGGCATTGAATGGGTCGTTGGGGAGTCATGGGATGCAAGAAAGGAATAGGGAGAGGAGGTGAAGAAGAGGGAAGGAATTTTGGTGACGCGGGAAATGGGAGGGCCAGGTCAAGCAGATACCAGTACAGTTGTGTGACGCAGGTGTTTCGTGTTGGTGTAGTTATTGTCTTTTAAAATATTTTTTTATTTTTAAAAAATTATTTTTAATACTCAAAAAATATTATTTTAAAATAAAAATAATAAAAATAATTTTAAAATATTTTAAACACAGTTTAAAAATATAAAAACAAACAGGTAGGTAGTAAGAAATTGACTTCTTCCCGTATGTGAATTCCATACAAGGATCATTATGCGGATCAGCTCTTTTTTTTTAATGAGGTGGAAGCATTTCTTTCTCTCAGGGACGAGGGGGGGTATTTTTTTTAAAAAAAAAGTATAATATTTAAAAAGGAATTTATAATGCGTCAATTTGATAAAAGTTAAGAGTGTTGTTAATTGTGATGGTCCTCGTATCTTTTTAAATTTGAGAGTGAATCTGTTTTAATTTGTTTTAGATATTAGCCAAGTTGAATTACGTGGCGTAAGAACTACCTATTCAAATTTTTTATTAAATTATTGTATGCTCTGTCAATCAAGGTTATTATTATTATAATTGTGAGTTGACTTGTAAAATTATATCATACAAGTGATTTTTTGTTTTATAAAAAAAAATATATATATATCTTATTAATTATTTATTTTACATTTTATCATGTGCAAATATAAATATATTTAGAAAGACACTATCAATTGAGTTTTGTCTAGATTGTAATGATATTTTCAATGATAGTGTCTGATGCAATCAAAAATTTTAAAATTAACTCGCAACTTGAATCATTTAAAGATGTAAAAAGGTTGTTTGGTATTGAGGCTGTCGAGACAACAAAAGATTTTTTTATAAAAAAAAACCATAGCTCAGTGGTGAGATTTTTATGGGGATGAATGTTTATAATTATAAAGGTTGCAATCTGAGTTATAAACTTGACTTGCGCTTCATCTGGATGTATGCGTGACTAAAATGCATTTGAAATGGTGAATTTTTTTATGTTATTATTTTTAATATTTAAATATTTGATAATAATCTTGCAAGTTATAAATTTGAACGACTTATTTAGATTCATACAAAACGAATAAATCGCTTGCAACAAAAAAAAAACTTTGTATTTGTAATGTGTAATTTTAAATTGAATAACAACCAACTCGAAAAGCAAGCCAATGATCGTGGTGTAGTTTTAGATGACCTGTCGTTCGATAATGATTTGATAATTGAGGGGAAAAACATGATATTTCATCTCACTTTTTATTTGTTTAGTGTCATTAATAGTGCAACACAAATAAACAATGATAAAGAAGATGAAAGTAATGAAGAAGAAATTTCGAATAATACTGAAATGGATAACATGATACTAGAGAGATGATTTGAAGATCCAAATAGATGTCAATCCAAATAATTCAAAGAGTTTTGAATTAAATAATATTGACAACATTGGTGTTGGTACTAGTAGTGACAATAATAGTCCTCTAAATGATAATAATATTAGTGAATGCTCAAGGAATAACGAGGAAGATGACGACAATGAAACTATTTTTAGTGTACACGACACAACAACAAATTATTTATTTTGAGTTTGTTAATTGCTGGTTAATGAAAATCCATGGACATAAGTAAATATATTGTATTTTCAAGTTACTTGAACTGTGTATTAAATTTTATCTAAACCATGTATTACTACGTGCTTAAACTATGTATGGAAAAAAAAAATATATTACAATATTATGATTTGCTCTTGCAACTCCAATTTATATTGCATTTTTAGTATCGTGTCGAAAATATATTTTTAATAACCCTACTGTCTATCTTGAATATACTATTATTTAAAATTTATATTAAATTATTAATGTCCAAACAAACTCGAATATACCCATGAATTATCTTTTATTTTTTTCTATAAAAATCTTGCAGGTTGATATTTTTTTATTCAGATAAGTTATTATTATTACCATCGACTTGAATTATCAATTTGTTCCATTAATAAACTCACGGCTTAATTGATTTTTATACCCCAGTTTTCAATGAATTCTAGTTTCATTGTAAAAAGAAACGAGGTATCATGTGCTATCCAGGCACGTCTTGTACATAAATGTTCGAAATTCTTTTGAGAAGAGAGTTTGAGATGCCAATGTTTCTTGTGTCCAGTAGGAGTATAAAATTTGACTTACTGTGTATCTCGCATGTCTCCGAATATTACCACTTCATTTTATAACATGGTAAGTATTTTTTAAATTGTTGTTTGTCTAAATAAAAAAACTAATTGTTTTTTTAATATGTTATATATATATATTAAAAAACATTTATGATTTCGAATTATTTTAATATTCTAATATTAAAAATAAATTATAATTAAAAATTAATCGCTACCACAATATTAAACACTGTCTAATTAAGAAATCATACAAGAAGACATGGATTTAGTTCAATTTTATTACTTGGATTGTGTTTTGTATATTGATAATTTTTGTGATTATGATTTAAAAGATATACAATTATATTTTTTAACTAAAATTTCAAGAAAAAAATTTTAATGGGATATAATGTATGTTGATTAATTAAACAGTTTCAAATTAAAATACATACCACACTAAAAAAAAAAAACAAGTCTTGATTATGTTTGAGAATGTGGTGCAAACCGTATTCCTTACAATTTTGATTTTTTTTTGTTTAAAAATATTTTTTTCATGTTTTTAAATTATTTTGATGTGCTGATATAAAAAATAAATTTTTAAAAAATTATTTTAATATATTTACAAGTAAAAAAAAATTTAAATTATAATTGCTATTATAATTCTAAACAAGCGTTTAATATAAAATTATTTAGTGCTCAATATATTATATTGTGATGCATGGCAATTGGGCCTGTGTTTTACTTTTACCAGCAATGATATGTTTTCTCATTGAGAGTTGAGACGCTTCGCTCTTTCAGAAATTCAAAACAGCACGAAAGTTGTCCATTTATTTATTATTCATTCTGAAATTAAAGGCTTAGGTTATTTGATAAGAAAAATAAAAATTTATATTTTTCAGATTTCGGGCTATAAAACTCGAGGGCTCCGACAAGAAGTTCGGAGTTTATCAGGTTCCGGCCAACATAAGTGTCGGGCTCCAATCCATTTTGATCCATAAAGAGCTTCTCAGTCGTCTTCTTACATCGGATTATAAACTCGTTTTCTCAAGGTTTTTTTATGATTTTCAATCTCCTCTCGTTATGTGCTGAACATAAAAACAGCAGTAAGTATTCATAAATTTTTTCAACAATCATTAAATTTTGAGAGAAAAACAATGAATTAACTTGTTAAAATTCTCGAAATTTTATTTTCAACAGATACAAACTAGTAATTGTATTTTTAACAATCATATTTATTATTATTGTTGTTAGCATGTACAATGTTAAGACTTTTCAATGTCAAGACTTTTTT
>Ga0307515_10012400_pt1 | contig 16034 bp, 11 predicted proteins | sample 17_EM_MG_FD_194513 | JGI IMG/M metagenome (GOLD analysis project Ga0307515, IMG submission 194513) | Populus trichocarpa ectomycorrhiza microbial communities from riparian zone in the Pacific Northwest, United States - 17_EM | ecosystem: Host-associated > Plants > Roots > Unclassified | place...
GGATTAATGAATTTGATTAAGCCAAGGTGGTTCTTTTTCTAATGAAGTGCTAGAAAGCAGTAAACGGTCTTGCATTTCCAAATGTAGATGGTTACCTGTTTCTTGACAAGATTTTCATAATTTCCTAACTAACTGATCATGTTGTCTCCAATATGATGATCTCAATGGCCGTGATCATTAGGATCTGATATGATTGTTTTCACACAATCAAGATCAATAAACCAATCTACAGGTGACGGCTGGCTGCTAAAGTCAATCGAGGTTGCCTATGTAAAGAAATTTAATGAATTTTACCTTTCTCCCTGCTGAAATTATAAACTCTACTGCCATAATTGGATTTTTATATATAATTTACACGCGTGCCCTAGCTAATTTTGCTGGTAAAATTGCTATTTTTAAACTAAAAATTTAAGTTTTTAGATGAAATTATAAGATATAATTTATATTATTTTTTAAATGATATGATGATATTTATATCTTGTGCTTAATTTTTATCAAATTAATAGAAATGATGAGATTCAAATTCATGATTATTTGATTATTAAGATTCTGATACCATGTCAAAAAATAATCTAAACCAAAAAACTTAAGTTTTTAATTAAGTGAGATTTTAAAATATAATTTATATTATTTTTAATAATATGATGGTATTTATGCTTTTTTTATATTGTTTTGTTTTTAAAGTGCATTGATTTTAGTTGTTTTGGTCTAAAAATTATGTTTGATTGATAATTGCTTTGTTTTGAAACTCAAACGTATATCTTTCTTGAAAGAAACTATTTTACGTTTAAAACAAATTACTTTGTCCTTTACTTTAAACCAAAAAAAAACACAACGGCTTATTATGCGATCTATAGAATATTTGTGTCCGAATTAAAAAATTCGTAAAAGCATGACTTATTACACTCTTAAGTCTTACCTAAGATTTAAATTCTAATTATTAACGAGGAAGCGCATCATACAGAAAAATAAGATAGCTTCTCACTCGATCGTAAAGATAATAGATGAATGGATTAGCTTGCTAATTATGATAATGGCTAGAGCATTGGAATTCGTTCTTCCAACAGTCCACCTCTTTACTGCTGGCTAACATGGCAGGGTTTGCTTTTTCTCTGGAATAAGCTCTTTGTTTTCTTTTTTTTTTGGGATATATCCCGATGAATACTAATAATAATAATAATAATAAAAAATATTAAAAAATCATTTCGACTCAAAAATTTAAAATTTATATATATCCATACTATCTAATACTTAATTTTTATCAAATAAAATGAGAATAGTAAGATTCGAACTCGTAACCGCTTGATTAATAAAATTTTAATACAATGTCAAAAAATCATCTCAATCTAAAAAGTTAAGTTGTTAGGTGAAGTTTCAAAATATAATTTATATAATTATCTATAATACATTTAATTTAAAATTTTATAATTTAAAAGCCCCATATTTATAACCACCATTCCTTTTATCTTAGAACAAAACATCAAGCTCGTCGTCAAGATTTTGAAATGCAAATTTAGCGAACCTAGAGGCTAGGTAGCCGTGACAAAGAGAGATTAATTTAGAGAAGAGAAAAAACATAAAGTTCACAAGAACTAATTAATTGGTCTTAATTTGATGTCAAAAAAACATGTGGAATCACTTTATTACCCGACAGTGTTACTTTATAACCCATTGTTCAATTGTCTTGTATAATTTCAAGGCCATGTCTTAAACATCATTAATCTAAGTCCACTAACTCTCACCATCCAAGAATGCAATTGGATGATAGAACAATTGCTCTCCTCGGCATCCTTTGCAAGAACAAGAACAAAAAAAAAAAAAAAAAACAATTCACCTTGGCAGGTGAATTAGGTGAAGCAATTATTCTATCATGGAAGAATAAATCTACAACCCGCCGTTTAGAGACAACTCAAGTAGGTGTTTTTCTGGTCAACAAAATGTAAGTATTGCATAATGGTGATGATGTTTAATTAGTATGGTACCTTGATGTATAGTCATTTAGTCAACCCATACAGGGACACCCTTTCTACCGTTGGAAGGGGAAAAAAGAGAATCTCTTTCGGTTGGTATAAAGAAAAGGAGAGGCGGCAACAAGAATTTCAATTTTTTAGAAACAATAAAAGCCATGAAATTCAAAGCAAAGAGGGTCCCCGACATGGAAGAAATGCTGCCTTTTCTTTACCTTTTCCAAAACACCTTTCACCGATTTATATAATTCCCATATAAATTAACTTCTAATTAGCATTATCAAAACTGATAAGTGAATAAATACTTTATTATCAAATTCTAATTAATTTATATCCTTTTTTTTTCACAAATCATATCGTGGCGAGCTTATATTTAATCATAAGAAAACGAATATAGTTTCCCATGAAAAAAATGAGAAAACTGCTATAATTACTCGCCAAATCTATATAAAAAAAAAGCTGGAATCTCCATTAAAAACCAAATACGTAAACAAGGTCTCTCCACAGAGGTGGGAACATGCAATTGCCATTTCAAGCAAATTTGTAAGCAATTTGACTGGTCCACCTAATAAAGCTGCAAGATCGAGGACTACTAGGCTAGCATGTTCTTTGTTAAGGAAAAAAAAAGCCAGCTGAAGGATGCTTAAAGTCTCTCATTGAAACAAAATAGTATAATTACAGCATGTTATTATACAGCATGTCGTGAGAAAAAAAAAACCCTATTCTATAGTGTATGATCATCGTGTAACATGAGTGAAAAACTTCTCAGAGCTACGAAATTTCAAACTTCCTTTTTATGTGTTCATGTCGGGCTGCTAGTCCAACAAGGCACTGCGTGATATGAAACGATCGAGAGGGTAATAGGCTATTATTAGGGTTTAGGATCTGTATCGAAAAGAATCATTGAGTTTCTTGATTGTCGGAATATTCTTAATTTTAACCTTGCTCCAAAGCCCATATCTTATTGAGTGTGTTTGATATTGCAGTAGTTACTGTTATGGTTGTGGTTTAAAAAAAATTATTTTATAAAAAGTACTTTTAGTTGAGATTGGTTTGAAAAATTATATGTTTGGTTAAAACTGTGGTTAAAATTGAGGTTGAGCAAAAAATAATTTAATATGTTTGGTTAATAATGCTTTTGAAATTGAGGTTATAAAATAATTTTAAAAAATAGATATTAATATTGATGGTTTTTAATTTAAATATTGTACATTTAACTATTGTTATTACATCATGAAATAAATAATATTTTATATAAAATATTTTTTATTGTTCCATTAAACTATCTACAATTCCATCACGTATGAAATACATCCGACAAGGACTATAGTTTTTTTGGTTTTTTAAGCGCGCAATAACATCATGTAAAATATAATCAGGAACAAAATTGGGATTGCGATCAAATTCTGAAAATGCTATGTTATCAAGCGATCTCTGTCTAATTTATGTAGTGTCATTAAATAATGTTAAACACTAGTTTTTTGAATAAAATAAATTAAAAAAAATATTTTTTATTTTTTATTTTACTGGACACTGTTCGGTTAACAGTGTAGCAATGCTACACTCTGATTTTAGCATACAGTGTAGCAATACACTGTTCATGCTAATTAATTAGCATGAACAGCATGCAGTTGGCCATTGTTTACTGTTGAATGAAAAGCAGCGGAAAGATGCTCCGTGAGAATTGTGTTTGAAACGCAATAAAATGTGGGACCCATGAACAGTAAACCTGTTTTTTTTTTTTATCAAACATGTAAGAGCTGTGTTTTGTGTAAAACGCAGGTTCGGCTGCGTAAACAAACGCACTAATCCACACTAAGACATGGTGGAGTTTAATTAATTAATTAATCCACCCAAAGTCTTCCCTAATTAACACCTCTTGCATGTTACATGTGTTAGATAATTAAGGGCAAGTGGCCAGTTCATATTCTTTTTTCATTTTCTAGTGAAGTGGTGAGATTTCTTATAGAATCCAAATTAATTAAACTTTATCTGTTCAGATCGATTAAAGGCAATCCATCAGCACTAAAATTAATTAAAGAATCAGTAAAAAATCTTACCTTTTAAGGACCACTCTTATATTTAAACTCTAATGATTAGAAGAGTATGCCTTCTAATTAATTATTATACTAACACTTAATTCATCGTTAATTAAATTCTAACATTTACAAGAGTCACAACACACAGATGAATTGGTCAATGATAGTTGAAGCTTCGCTTTTTCTTGAAACCTTAAGAGAAATTGACAGGTTAAAATTAATTTATAGGTCAAAATTAACCAAGTTAATTACAACCCTATTAAAATTTTCAAATTTTCTTCACCTAGATTATGTCAAAATCATATGGTCTAGCTAGGACCTAGCTAGCTAGGTAAATTTAAGATCTAAATCTAGCTAGAGTGACATTAACGGCTGCATCTGTTCAAGAAATTAAATGCTATGAGTAGGTAAACAATACGATTCCGTTTTTGTCGATCTGTTCATAAACTAAGGTTTCGGAACATGGTGTGTTATAATGAGCTATATATAACTATGCACCGGCGGTGCCCAACAACCCAGAAATTTCAACTGTTCGTCCATGCAATACAGTGATTTTACCGGTGAATATTCCTGTGGTGGATTTTCACCGGTTTGAACTCACATGGTATATAATAACATAGAATAACCTTTGTACTAACCCGATTCATTATCCAAAACACTAATTCCCATGAAAAATACTATTTATTGTAATAATATAAGTACTATTTTGATTTTTATTCATTTTATTTTTAGCTTTTAATTCGGGGTAATATATGTAAAGGGTTAGCTCAAGTTGATTTCTGTTTTCCTTAAAAAAAAATTTATATTCTATTTATAGTGTCATCCTATAATTTTATGTCATGTGTTCGAGGTTTTTTCTGCTTTGATAAATTTTTTAAATTTATATTTTTAAATTGACTTGTAATAAACTTCTTGATGGGACCCGGATCCAGAGTTTTATAGGTTGCGAGCTTTTTAAAATGTGGTCATGTTTAGAATGTTTATCCGGGTTTACTTGGTTTCCATCCGGGTTTACTTGGTTTCTACAGATGTTTTGAATTTCACCACCTATGACTATTTTTAATCTTTAAAATTTGATCCTTATTTTTTTAATTAATATTTATTTTATTTTGAATGATTTTTTTTCATTAAACTACATCCTCTTTGGATTTTTTCTATCAAATTTTATCCTTATTTTTTTTTGTTGCTTTTTGCTATTATTTTTATTAATACTTTTCTACCGATCTCATCCTTCAAAATTAAATTGGTTGAGAATTATGCTTCTTAATTAAATCTGGGTAAAAACTCTCACATGATGCGGCTTTTAGAGATGAGACCAGGTTTAAGAGGTTTGTCCTATTTTTTTTTAATTAATGTTATTTGATAATCCGAATAAGCTTGGATGTGATCATTTTTTGTTGTTTTTTTCTAATTTATATATTATTGTTTTTTAAAAATATTTAAATTATCAATTTAACCCAATAATTTGTGATTTGAATTGTTTTTTAATCTATCATTTTGTCTTTATATATTAGAAAGAAGATAATTCAGCCCGGACAAGCAACATATCTAGCATGAACTAAAATGATTTATATGTGGAAGTTGCAGTACACTCTCGTATATATTATAATATTACTGTAAACCAGCCAGTAATATAATTGGTTTGATGAACATGAATCGGTACGTATACATAACAATTTCTCTTCTCTTGGTAAAATGATAGACAGACTTGGATTACTGAAACAGCAGCACCCAATTAGTGTTGGGATTAATAAACTATAACACTATTAACTAGAGGTTGTGTGTTTTGGGCTGCCGTCTATAAATATTAAGCCGTGAGTGTGTGTGTGTGTGTGTGTGTGTAACTCGGAGACGAAGGAGGTCATTCATTGTCATCCATACCGAGGTAACAAAAATTGAACATGGAGAAATATAAAATAGAAATATTAGAAAAATGAAACAGACAGATAAAAAGTTATGTTGGCATGTTCTTGCCTTCTGTCTTCGAGGATAAGGATGATCATGACAGGCCTAGTATAATAATTGTTACTGCAAAATCAATTTCACATCTACAATAACATAGAATCATAGAACCGATTCCGTTGCCGGCACAAAATGACTAATAATAATAAATTTTTTTTGGAGATAATAATAGAGCAGTCAATAGTGAATTGCTGTTGATGCAAATCTAATCAGTGATTCTTCACACTTTTCTTTCGAAATATAGTATGAACGCGAGATGTGATCTTATTGCCCCTTTTCTTCTTATTAAAAGAAAGAAATAATAGTGAAGTATTGTCACCAAGATTTTCCCTTGATTGATTTCAATTGTAAGATTCTGCCTGGAGCTTGGCATGAACAAAATCACAGATATGATGTAATGACATTGACCTTGGAAATATATGTTATTAATAAAAACACCTCTCTCTAGCAATTAATCCAAAGTCATAAGGCCATGTTTGTTGATCAATAATACGAATTAAGAATACTTTTCAAAAGCAGAAATTAAGCTTCATTGGTGGAATTGCTTTACCATCTGAGACAATTGACATGTTCTTGTTTTGGGTGATCTCATGGAGGGGATAAAGTCTTATGGGAGGATACATCATTGGGAGTGAGTACCTTGATGCTTAAGCAACTTAATCTTCTTTAGGTTCAATGACCATTATCCACTAATTAAAAGTGATTAGTGTGTGTGTTTATTCATTTTTAAATCGACACCATGTTATAATGTTGAACAAGGTTACGATACGATAAGATTCGCTCGCATGCCTTGTAGACCTAACTTTTTAACCCATTAATTGTCCATGAGTAGCATCATGACCACTTGTTTTTTTTATCCTGGTACGTATCGAATAACACCAAGGTTTTTTATGAATTTTATTCAAGCCATTGCAACTGTTTCAAGAGCTCTGTTATTTTCTATCTGCTCTGTTATTTTCTCCGTATAAATGGAAGCTTGTGGGTGTAAGTTGTGGGATAATCGACGAGGAAAAGAAAAGAAAAGAACAGGAATATGATTCGGATCGTGAAGGGGGACAATGTGGTGTATCTTTAATCATTTCTTTTGGCCCTAAACCTACCTTTTTTGAATGGAACCTATTTATGATCTTCTCTTTGGAGGTTGCAAAGCATGGGGGTTGTTTTGATAAAGGGCATGGAGAGTTTGACTTTGGGGGGAAGAAATTAATTCTACTGGCTTTAGTGGACAGTGGACTCGCTCTCATCCATATAGAGATTCCACAAGAGAGGCTCTCCACTATCTTTAACTCGTTGAAGCAAAGTATGTTGAATTGGGTTAGGAAATAGTTTCTTAAACTAAGAACTACTTTTTCAGGTGAAGCAATCTATTGGGTTAGGAATCAGGATATCAAATAAGGCTTGTTGTATAATAAATGGCATGTGTGAAGTGCACTTGAGACCATAAAAACCTTTTTTTAATCATTTATTTATTAGACATTAAAATAAAAAAACTGTGCTGTACGTGAAAGGGGAAATGGACATCTCCTTTCAAGATCTTTAAAGAACAAGAGGGTCCCCATGACCCCTTATTGCCATGCGTTTGTTGGTACAAAGAAACAAGCACGACCGCCATGAAAATCATGCTGTGGCCACAACAGGAGGAGTGAGGAAATGACTAAAGCCCACATCCTCAAAAAGGCTGTTTGATCTATTTCAGTGGTTTCTTCCATCACATCCCCACCCCAGTCCCCTCCCACCCCAAGAATCCCATGAATCCCATCATGAAATTTCAGCTCATCACGACATGCAGCTCAAGAATGGCATGCATATTGATTTATACTTCGACAGCATGCTTAAAACTCTTCCCCTCATCCCTCTTCACACCAGAACTTGGACCCCAATTGGCTTGCTCTGTAGAAGCCAGCAGCTTTGAGCTGGTTCAGGACTTCCCTGGTTACTTGGCATTTCTGTTGTGTTTTGTGTTCGCTTTCAGCCAAATGTTCTATACTTGCCTATATGTGGGCTTATAATCCAATAGAATCACATCTCAGGTCAACGGTACGTGAAAAGCTTCGTTGCGCCAGGAATCGCAGATAAATGACTTGTAAAATAAGAATTTTGGCTTGAAAACAACAAAGGATTTCAAAATTGGGCTGATCAACATATCAATAAACAACAATCTCTAGGAGATACATATGACTCTTTTGACTGCTTTAGGTATAGATATTTCCAAATTTGCATACAGCCTCCAAACCGGAGGGTAGGAAGACTAGTTTGTGGCAAAAATATATGATACAGTTTTACATCTTTGAAGCCAGCCTCAGCGAAAACGCCTGCCTTCCTCTGAGAAATTGGTGGAGTGCAGTTTGCCAACTGTGATTGCCTTCAATAGGCTGACACAAAGTCATAATCTCTGTTTCTTCTGTTTGGTTGCCTCTTCACCTGGTCTACAAACAAATGGATTAACAGAGAGATTAATAGATGTATCAGAAATGACGAGCAGACAGTAGAGCATTATTCCTGCCATTGAGTTAATAGCAACAAATTACAGCAAGGAACCAGCAAGCAATCAGTTCACCAATTATACAAACTGGTATCCAGAAAAGCCTTTTCACATATTCAAGAGGCAGGAAACTAATTCCTTGCCCAGGATGGATTTTGCAATCTAGAAACATTAAGTGACAATTACTAAATAGCTTGTATGGTCGTGGTTGGATAATTTTCAAGGATGTAGAATTTGGTTGTAAAGGAAGCGATAACAGGGCTGCAAAAAATCCATAGTTTGCCAAAGAAATGCAAACTTCACTTCTAATTTTAACTTCAAATCTGCTGGAACCAATATCAGTTCACCAAGCAGAAATAAAAAACGAGAATAGCTCTCAGTGAGTACATAACTCCTCAAGCATTGTCTCTAAGCTTATGAGCAGAGTACCAAATTGAACCAGATCCTGATCAGTCATTAGATGTAATTTTGGATGCAAGTTCTTGCTGTGGCAGGGAAAAAGGCACAAAGAAAGACAGAAAGGACATCAATACTTCAACAAATATCGGATACTACATCTAGAACGATAATATCTCGCACAAAATCATAAGTTGTTTTCTTTATGCATCACTAGCTTGCCAATGAAGGTAGGGAAATGAATTAATTAACAATGATTCTAGAATTATCAGTAAGGTCCAAACACCCATAAAAAATATATATCATAACTTAACAGAAATTCATTAACAACTGCACTCTGAGATTCTTCATACCTTTCGGTTGGTCTCTTTCTTTCATCAATACCAATACAAGCCTTCAGCTCTTCCATGCTGGAATCTTCCCCAGGATTACCTTCTAATAGATTGCAACACTCAGGGAATACAACAAGCTTAGTCAAGCCTTGAACTTGTGATGAATGTTTAAACTTTCCTTTCAGATATTCCATCAAAAGGAGTGCTGCATATAGCTCAGAGAAAATACAAGACTTTCTTAGCCACTATAAGAGTTGAGAACTTCACAGAATTAATTCAATTCTACAAGGAAGGAAGCTACATTCAACCAGTGAAAGGATGCAGACATCCTGTTATAATATTCTGCATGTAAGGGCATCTTTTATTGTTGGAGCTTCCAAAGAAGGATTCAAACAAATGATCAAGAGCGTGTCACAATGTTTCAGGATTTGAACCATGCATTTGCTTAGCAGCCTGAAAAATTTACCACTGCTCCACAAAATGACCAATTTTTATCATGCTCAATTACCCTTCATTCTTAATCATATCAAACACCTAAAATAAAGCAGAGAGATCAAATTTTTATTGGAATCTGGACATCATGTTTGCAGTCACAAGCTTACAGAGACAAGCACTCTATGATCCTTAAAGGGCTAGAAGACTCAGTGGATTCTCAACTACAAGTCCACGATTTAAAGCATGCAGTAGAGATCATATTTGGGTTTGGTATATCACTGCAAAAGCAAATTCCGCATAAGATAACAATGTGGCTACCAAATTAATCTTACAACACTTTACTACAGTTCCAATGTCATTCACCATTAAGAAGTCAAAAGGAGTACAAACCCTAATATGAAGAATCCTGGAGACCAAATCAATCCAATTTCAATAAGGAGAGAGAAAAAAGGACAACCTCATACGAAAGAACTACGAGCAATGCATGTAGTACACACACGATTGAAATGCAACAATCACAACAGGCATATATATATATATATATATATATATATATGACGAGGAACAGGCTCCGAATTAAAAGTTTCAACAGTTCACTCTAACTCCATATCTATTTACAGTCGTTAAGAATTAAATGACAATTAAAGAGGGGGGAGAGAGAGAGAGAGAGAGCAGAAAAGATACCGATGGCTCGAAGCGTGGGCAAATCGAAATTCTTGGCGAGTTCATCATGACCGAGTACTTTGGCGCGATGGAGAATTAGTGATTTTAACCTAATTAGCATATCCTTCAAACACAAATTAAAAAAATAAACTATTTAGTTCATCAAGAATCAGAAGAAGAAGAAGAAGAAGGAAATAAAAGACAAAACTCATGTTTAACTTACAAGCTCAGATTCTGATAGGTTACAGAGCCAGCGTATGACTTCGGGACTGTTGTTCCCCAAAATGTCTTGTCTGTTATCCATGTGAGAGAGGGCTTGTGAATCTTTAGCTCCGTCTGCTGCCTCAGGTGCAGGAGATGGCGGTGGCGGTTGTGTTTTGAGGTTGCGAGAAAAACCTAATAAGCAAGCTGAGATGACAGGAAACGGCGACGTTTGGGTTGTGGCGGCTATACAGTTACAGACTTGCAGTCCGTTAAATTAGAATTTGTTTTTTCTTTTGTTTTTGTTTTTTTTACCTAAGTGTCTAAGACATTAGGGATTCAATTGATAAAATCTTTTTCTTTAGGACTCAATCGAGAACCGATATATATAGCTTAGGGACTATATTGAGGTTTTACATTATTGCTTTATCTTTTCTTACAGGGTGAAAAAGGTTTTTTTTTTTTTTTTCCCCTTAACACCTCAAAGACAAAGGTGTTAAACTCAAATCTTAAATTAGAAAGAAAAAGGAGATAAAATTTTAAGGCTAAAGAAACTATGAGTGCTCAATTCCAAAACAAGTCTTTGGTCTCTTTTCAACATCTTAATTACTTGCAAATTATGCTATAAGAAATGCATCCTTGCTTTGGATTCTTTTCTTTTTCTTTTTCATTTGACTTCCACGTGTTCCTCTTTTGTCGGAGGATCTACAATAATTATATTTAACAAATACTTGCTCAATCATTGTATCACTTTTACATAACATTATTTATTAAAATAATATATATATATATATATATATATATATATATATATAATTTTATTATTCAATAACTCGATCTTTTTTTTATTGTTTTTTTTTCAATTTAATACTTCACTATTTTAAAAATTATATTTCATAATTTTATTTCAATTTTTTTTTCTATTAAGTTATATATTAATTTTACGAATTTAGTTTTTTTTTTCTCACGATTTCAATCTTCAACATTAGATTTGTTGGAAGTAGAAATTCATAATTTTTTTTATTTGCTTTTTATAAATTTATCACTATCTCATAACCCAGATCATGAGTTTAACAAGTTAACCCGGGTTGAATAAGGTTTTTTTTTTCTTATCACCTTTTCAATTTGATTTTTTTTCTTTGATTTCATCATTTAATATTGGATTGATTGAGAATTAAATTTCATAAATTTTTTTATTTGCTTTCTAGGTATTATCCAAATCTCATGACCCGGATCACAGGTTTGATAGATTGACCCGGGTTGATTGAGTTAATTTTTTTTGTATCTCTTTTTTAATTAAATAATTTTTTTATTTCACCCTCCAACAACTCAATCTTTTTCTTCTTTTTATTTAGTTTTTTTTTTCAATTTAGAATATCATTGTTTTAATATATATTTTATTTTATAAAAAACATTAAATTAATGTTGTTTTTAAATTTTAAAAAAAATCAAACTAAGCTTTCGTTGATCGAGTCCTGATTGCACCTGCCGGGTTGGCTGGGTAATACTAAATCAACTCTCACCAGATAAACGATTACAATATTAACATGTAAAGCTTGGCTAGATTTAGGGAGTGTTAGAAAGTGTGATAACGATTGCTTTTTAAAGTGTTTTTTACTTGAAAATACATTAAAATAATATATTTTTTTATTTAAAAAAAATTATTTTTGACATCAACATATTAAAATGATCTAAAAACACTAAAAAAAAATTAATTTGAAACAAAGAAAAAAATATTTTTTTTAATTTTTTTTTCAAAAATAATTTTAAAATACAAAAATAAACATGAAATTTAAATCACTATTGAAATGTTTTTCGTAGTGCTTTTAAACCCGGCTCAAGGCCCGGGTCAACCTCAATTTTTTTTACAAATCTAAACGATGTTGTTTTGGTAAAAAATAAAAAATAATCAACGGATTGCAAGCGAATTTTTTACTGGGTCTTGCCGGGTCGACCGGGTCAACCCTTCAGGCAAGTCAAGTTTTTAACTACCCTTATTTTTTTACAAACCTGATCCGGTTCCAACTTCAAATCAATTGAGTTTCAAGTCGACCCGCCGAGTCAAACCAAATTTTAAAACTATGGTTTTCCGCTATAACACGTAAGCAACTTGCTAGTTATATTATTAAAAGTTTTGTAGACGGCAGCAATCTAGTTAGGATGATTGCACATGAGGACCATGTGTGATCACAAATTGGAATTACTGAGGGTTGGCAATACCCAAAATTGTGGTACAATGGTCAATGTGATCAAAATCTGAGACTTAGAGGACCATATGCATAGTTCGCCCAATTCAAGCATTTAGAATAAACGGATTTACTAACGTAAATTTGTCATTGAGGTATCTAGAGGTGTGAACCTAGCTTACAAGGTAAATCTATGAATGAATTATAATTTTTTTTTAAAAAGGAACAAAAAGAATACATTCTTCAGCCAACTTAAGAAAATATTGGACTGCTTGTCCATGATTTATAAAAAGGAGTGTTTGTCACAGACTTATAGATTGATATCCTCTTTAGGCTCAACCCTTCTTTGAATGACCGAATTCTTGCATCGACTCTTGCTGAAAATCCAACCTGAGTGCTCCTCTGCGAGTTTCGTTGTTCTCTCAGCCACATCTGATTTTCTGTAACATCTTTCTTGCAGTGTTTCATTTCTTGGATTATGTGATCGTCCATCGGATAGAGCAGTCTTTGAAAGGCAATGTGTGTGAAGTATGGAAGCAATGCAACAACTATAACAAGAAATGTAGCAATCCAGTACTTAGGTGTTGATCCGATCGATTCTGTGATGATGTTGAATCCTCGTTGAGAGTAGTCAGGAGGGAGTGCACCGTAGGCGACTGCGAAAATGTACCATAACAGGATGCTGCCCCAGATGAAAAGATGTTGGATCCAAGTGAAGTGAGTGATGATGAGAGCAATTTGGCAGTTGACAGTCCATATTATACATGTGTACATAATGGCACCAAAATGTGTGATGTCTGCTACATTTCCTTCTTGTCTGAATGCAGCAGGAGAGAATATGTATATGTTTGCAAGGAATACGACTGAGGCAGCAACTGTGCCATTCAGTATCCAACCAACAATACGGCTCCAAGAAAAAATTATGTTCCTCTGCCCTTGTCTGTAAAGGGATGGAAACTGTTTCATTTGACAGAAAATGTAAATGCATTAGAAGTCTTCCTTCTCTCTTGTTTATAGGGAAATGTAGGTTCTCTTGCTTGAGCATTACCTGGAGGCATACATCTGACGAAACGTCCTGCTCAAAGACTCCAAGTGATATAACTGGCAATGACGTCAAAAGGACATTGAACATTACCATATACCAATCATCATATAAGGAATCCCCAGAGAAATTTGTGAATATTTCGTAGTAGAATAGAGTGAGGCCGAAAGCAATGTTCTTGTATACAAAGTATAGAACCTATAGCAGGAGGATGGAAATTTGAGTCCAAAGGAAGAGATGCAGCCTTAACATGTAGATAGTAAATTAACATATGGTAGAAATGGAAACTCACCATCTTAGAGATTCTCTTGTAACACCAATGCCCATGGACTATGAGTAATCTCTCCAGAAATCGGAACTGAGGCAATGAGAAGTCACTAGCCATGACTGCCTGCAAGCAATAACGGAGATATGAAACTTAATATTCGGCTTAAAATGACAAAAGAGGATGCCAGAAAGGTTTTCCTGCAATGAATTGCGAGGCTTACTTGCATCCCTTCCATTCCACTGATTCCAACTCCAATATCAGCTTCTTGAATCATGCCAACATCATTTGCCCCATCCCCAATTGCCAAGGTTGTCTTACCAGTGTACTCCTTCACCAATCGAGTAATCTGGATATGCCAATGTCTGTGAGCAACTAATATTTCGAAAATGCTAGTCATTGAAGCTCATCGAAAGATGTTTAAGAAATCATAAGGATTTCTTATTCGAACCAGTTGGAGGAAAAATTAATAGAACTTGTTCAGTAAAAAGAAAAAAAAACTAGAAACAAAGTGGACTTGAGTCAAATCTTGTTTGTAGTGCATCCAAATTGTGTCAATTCTACATACATCAGTGATCAGTGTATTCAATAGATGCAAAACCTACCAAAGCCTTCTGTTTTGGAGATACTCGGCAGCATATAACAGAAGCACAATTAACAGCTAACTGTAAGAACTGGTCCCTCACATCAGATTTCAAAGCAATTTCAAGAGCTCTTCCATCCAGTACCAAAGCAAAGGGTGAATATTTATTGCTATCTTGGCACATCACTTGGTATGAACTTTCAATCTGGTGCAAAATCTCCTCTTTCATAGCCTGAAAAAATAGGAAAATGCAATCTATTACTAGCTAAGAAAATCTGTAATTACCAATCAAATTCACAGTAAGGAAACAACAATCCATCATTAAGTGTATTTGGGGTTTGCGTAACCATTCTGTTATCTTTTCCACTAACTTATTAGTTTTCAGATGGTGCACTAATGACATCACTCTTTGAAATTGTCACCTTCAGTTGGTTTTTAGACTCGGTTTCTTTGCTCAAACATACATGGAACTGTTTCATGTCCTGCCGAAGCAAGCTGCAAGAAAATCTGCAGAACAGAAGAGAAAACAGGAAGAAAAAAGAGCGCATTAGTAAGGCAGTCCACATTTCTTTTGTTTTCCTATTGGGCTTGTATCTTTCAAGAAAAGTTCACAAATCACAAACCTTACCCGATGTTTATTGCAGTTTCCTTCTTGTCACCAGTGAGCAGCCATATTTTCATCCCTGCTTGAGCAAGTTTATCTATGCATTCTACAACCTGATGCATAAGTCAAGAAAGATGCATCAGTTCCATAAAACAGACTCTCTACTTTCAATCCCAAGCATGCATGTACTCGCTCAGAAAGAGAAAAGGCTAACCCCTTTCTGTAACTTGTCTTCAACAGCAGCAACTCCTAATAAAATTAGTTCTTTTTCTATCATTTCAGTTGCATGCTCCAGTAATTCTTCTCTTTCAGGACCTACTGTAGTCTTTGCCTGCATAAATATTGAGTTCCACTGTTCGTACTCAGCCAGCTCAAGTACTCGGTAAGCAAATGCTAGAGTCCGAAATCCATCTTCTGCATAATTTGAAAGGTGTGAGGTTGTTGCTTCTTGGTATGCCCCACCATTATCTGCAAGCCTATCGAAGATGATGCTGGAAAAAAAATGTTGAAAAATGAGAACAGAATGACTTAAGTGGAATTCATTCGCTGTTGTACAGAACTGGATTCAAATAATGGAATGAGTGAGTGGGCGACTTACCTATCTGCCCCTTTGCAGAGAAGATAGATTTTACCATCTTCATCTCTTACTATTACAGACATTCTTTTACGAAAACTACTGAACTCCAACAAATTCAACAGCTTGTACTCCCTGAACATAAACCATGACATTAGCTTAACGCTTTTTGACATAGGGGGGGGTGTTTGGGGGTGGGCATACCTCTTCACCTGCTTCCCGGAGGAAGGATCAAGCTCTTTGAGGGTCATTAGGGATTGTGTCCGCTGGAAAAATTGGAATCCAAATTCTTGTGAAGCAATC
>Ga0307515_10012401_pt1 | contig 16034 bp, 12 predicted proteins | sample 17_EM_MG_FD_194513 | JGI IMG/M metagenome (GOLD analysis project Ga0307515, IMG submission 194513) | Populus trichocarpa ectomycorrhiza microbial communities from riparian zone in the Pacific Northwest, United States - 17_EM | ecosystem: Host-associated > Plants > Roots > Unclassified | place...
TCGGAAGCAGGGGACTTAGAGGATTGATCGTGCTCGGCCCTTTGAACTGAGACATCGGCGTTCGAGCGCCATCGAAGGCGTGACGCCGGCAAGGCATTAGCAATATTCGACCCTTGACCCCCGCGCGCCAACTGATCAGCCTTCTGCGTTCCGGTGTAAACGATTGCGAAGGAAGAGCGGCCATGCAACAGCAGATTTCCGTCATCACGCTTGGCATCAAAGACGTGCCACGCTCGCGCCGGTTCTACGTCGACGGCTTTGGCTGGAAGCCGGTCTTTGAGATGGAAGACATCGTTTTCTATCAAATGAACGGGCTGATGTTAGGCACGTGGCTGCAGCCCAATCTCGAGGAAGATATGAATCGTTCGGGCTTGCAGTCACCGGGCGCCTACGCGCTTGCACACAATGTGCAATCCCAAGGCGAAGTCGAAACCGTCATCTCACGCTTGTTAGATCACGGTGGTCGATTGTTGCGCAAGGCGGATGCGCCGCCGCACGGCGGGTTTCGTGGATACATTGCAGACCCCGACGACCATGCCTGGGAGATTGCTTGGAACCCGGCCTGGCAGATACATGACGACGGGCGCGTGACTTGGGGAATCTGAGCCTTCGCGGCGATTGTGCGCGCCCTGTAACGTAGCCATCGAACACAAATCGACTACTGCTGCGGTTCTGCGAGCACTTGTTTATAAGCGTTGCCGAATGCTTCGATGAAGGTATGCGGCAGGCTGTCCGCGGGCATCTCGCAGAGATTGCGATAGAACTCGCAGAACAGCTCCCAATAGCGCGCGGCGGCGCTGCCGGGCAGCATGTTGCGGCGGCCGGCGCGCTGAAAGCGCGATTCGAGCTCGGTGGGGTCGAGCCGGCCGATGAAGTCCACAAAGGCGCTGCGCATGGCTTTAGAGGTTGCGGTGCCATGAGCTTTGTTCATGTCGATGGTTTCGCGCAGCCACTGAACGGCGTCGAGGCGACGACTTTCATGCTGACCGAAGATATCGACGAGCACGTCTTCGATCGCGGAGCGTGCGAGAGAGGGCCTGGAATCTTCGTTCACCGGTATTTCGATGCGCAGACGATTGCGCACTTCCTGCTGTGAGCGCTCGAGGTCTTTCAGGCCGACGAGGGATTCGCGAAACAGCTGTCCCGCGAGATGCAGCAGCCGAGTCTGCGCGTCCGCCGGCAGACGATCCGCATCCATTCCGGCTCCGCGACAGAAGGCCTGCAATCCGCTCTGAACGTCATACAAAGCCGGCGCGCTCACGCCATTCCTGGTGGGGCTTTCGCGCAGGCCTTGCGCTCGAGCGGCTCTTGCCAGCCGGGCGATGCGGCGGGCCACCACTTCATCGTCCGGCTCACCAGACGCTGCCGCTGGCGCGGTGCTGGGTCCGCCCACTGCCTGTCCGAATGCATTGACGAGGCGGAAGCTGTCGCCGTTCGCTTGCGGCCCGCCGATCCCGTGCGGATCGCTGACCAGCAGCTCGTCCAGGTTCAGCGAGGCGCCGATGTCCGTCTGTGAGGCCCGGCCCACGGACTTGAGCGTATCGATGCTGGTGGGTGTCGGGTTCCCGGCGGGCTGAATGGGCCCGGCGCTTGGGTCCTCGATGGCGACGACAACGTGATAGTCCCCAAAGCGCAGCAGATCGCCGTTCTGCAGGCGATACGGAGCCTGCTTCGCCACGGGGCTGTCCCCGTCGTTCACGTAGACGCCGTTCGTGCTGAGATCTTCGAGGAAATAGCCGTCCTGACGGCACTGGACACGCGCGTGGTGCGCGGAAATGTAGCGCTGCGGATCGGGCAAAACCCAATCGTTGTCGGCCGAACGGCCGATCGTTCCGCCCGGTGAGCCGAACACGACCGTGCCGCGTTCACCTAGCACTCGGCGATGATCACTAACTATGCGCAGACGCAGCGCCATGGGCTCCCCATCGACTTCGACACGAGAAATGTCCAGCACACCGACTTCCCACGTGCCAAGGACATATAATGCCGCAGCAACTTAACAACTGGTCGTCCTCAACCCATGGCTGCGAGTCACATTTTCAAGGTCCTATTCGTGAACCAGGGCAAGGTTTACGAGATTTACGCCCGTAAGGTCAGTCACGGCCAAATGTTCGGTTTCATTGAAGTCGAAGAGCTGGTCTTCGGCGAGCGTTCTACCGTGGTCTTAGACCCGAGCGAAGAGCGCGTCAAGACTGAATTTGAAGGGGTAAAGCGTAGCTACCTGCCCCTGCATTCGGTGTTGCGCATAGACGAAGTCCAGAAGCAAGGTGTCAGCAAAATCACCACATTCGAGGGAAGCAATGTCGCTCAGTTTCCCTTGCCGGTGTACACGCCTCCCGGCGAGCCGCCGTCGAAAAAGTAATTACGGAGCCGATCCACTGCAATGATTCTCGAGCTGTCCGGCCCGGTCGCACTGTCCCCTTTCAGAATCACCAAACTCATCGAGCGCCTCCAGGCGATCGAACCATCGGTCGCGGGCTTGTCCGCGCATTTTGTGCACTTCGCGGAAACGACTCGCGAGCTCGATGCGCGTGAGCGAGATCTGCTCGATAAGTTGCTCACCTATGGCCCGCGCATGCCAGCCGAGGCGGACTCCGCCCGCACCGCGGGGCAGCTCGTTCTCGTCGTGCCGCGTGCGGGCACTATTTCGCCGTGGTCGAGCAAGGCCACGGATATCGCGCAAGTTTGCGGATTGGCCGCCGTCGTTCGAATCGAGCGCGGTGTTGCGTTTCATGTGCAAGCCTCGCGCGCGTTGTCCGCCGAAAGCTTGTCGACGCTGGCGCAACCGCTCCACGACCGCATGACGGAGATGGCGCTGTTGAGCGGTGCCGAAGCCGCGAAACTGTTCGAGCATCAAAGTCCCAGGCCGTTGGTGAGCGTTCCGCTCGCGCGCGGCCGAGTGGCCTTGGAGCAAGCAAACATCGAGCTGGGACTCGCGCTCTCCGCGGATGAGATCGACTATCTGCTACAGAGCTTTCGCAAGCTCGAGCGCGACCCCACGGACGTCGAGCTCATGATGTTCGCGCAGGCGAACTCGGAACACTGCCGCCACAAGATCTTCAACGCGGATTGGATCATCGACGGCCGCGAGCAAGCGAAGTCTTTGTTCGCCATGATTCGCAATACCCACGCGCACAATCCGCACGGCGTGCTGTCGGCATACAAAGATAATGCCGCGGTCATGGAAGGCACGAGCGGCACGCGTTATTTCCCCGATCCCGAGACGGGTGTGTTTCGCGGTGTCGATGAGCCGATCGACATTCTGATGAAGGTCGAGACTCACAATCATCCCACGGCCATCTCTCCATTTCCCGGCGCGTCGACCGGTTCCGGCGGTGAGATTCGCGATGAAGGCGCTACCGGTCGCGGCGCCAAACCTAAGGCCGGGCTGGCCGGATTCTCCGTTTCGCATTTGCGCATTCCGCAGTTCACGCAGCCCTGGGAAACGACACTCGGCAAGCCCGAGCGCATCGCATCCGCGTTGGACATCATGATCGAAGGGCCCATTGGCGCCGCTTCGTTCAACAATGAATTCGGAAGGCCGAATATCTCTGGCTACTTCCGCACGTTCGAGCAGCAAGTGCCGGGCGACTCGGCGCATCGCGCTCGTGGCTATCACAAGCCGATCATGATCGCCGGAGGCCTCGGCAATATTCGCCGCCCGCATGTGGAGAAGGGCACTGTGCCTCCCGGTGCGAAGCTCGTGGTGCTCGGCGGGCCTGCCTTGCTCATCGGTCTCGGCGGCGGCGCTGCGTCTTCGATGGGCAGCGGGTCGAGTAGCGCGAATCTCGACTTTGCTTCGGTTCAGCGCGGCAATCCCGAGATGCAGCGGCGCGCGCAGGAAGTCATCGATCGCTGTTGGGCGCTGGGCGATCGGAACCCCATCGTGCTGATTCACGATGTCGGCGCCGGTGGGCTTTCGAATGCCGTCCCGGAAGCTGTGGCGCATAGTCATCGCGGCTCGACCATCGATCTGCGCAAAGTGCTGAGCGCGGAATCCGGCATGTCGCCGATGGAGCTCTGGTGCAACGAAGCGCAAGAGCGCTACGTGCTGGCCGTGGATGCCTCGTCACTCGATATTTTCGAGCAGATCGCCCGGCGCGAGCGCTGCCCGTTCGCGGTGATCGGAGACATCGACGACACTGGGCAGCTCGCCGTCGCCGATCCGCTTTTCGACACCAAGCCCGTGGACATGCCGATCGAGATGTTGTTGGGCAAGCCGCCACGGATGCTGCGCGAAGCTTGTAGCGAACAGTCCGAGACGCGCGCGCTTGGCCTGAATGCTATTCCATTGCGCGATGCCGCTTACCGAGTGCTGCGCTTTCCCGCGGTCGCCGACAAGACCTTTCTCATCAGCATCGGCGATCGCTCGGTCGGCGGCCTGATCAGTCGCGACCAGTTTGTCGGTCCGTGGCAGGTTCCGGTCGCGGATGTCGGCGTGACGGTCGCGGACTATCGAAACCACGCAGGCGAAGCCATGTCGATGGGCGAGAGAACGCCTGTCGCGCTGTTGAGCTCGCCGACGGCCGCGCGTCTCGCGGTGGCTGAAGCGGTGACGAATATTCTCGCGGCGGACGTGGAGTCGCTCGCGCACATCCGGCTGTCCGCGAATTGGATGGCGGCATGCGGCGAGGCGGGTGAAGACGCCGCTTTGTATGCAGCAGTGAAAGCCGTTGGCGAAGAGCTGTGCCCGGCGCTGAATATCGCGATTCCCGTCGGCAAAGATTCGCTCTCGATGAAGACGAATTGGCGTGAAGGCGACGACACGAAGAGCGTTGTGGCACCGGTGTCGCTGATCGTTTCCGCCTTTGCGCCGGTCAAAGATGTTCGACGCACACTCACCCCAGAGTTGCGAACGAACCTCGGCGCCACCTCGTTGTGGCTCATCGACCTCGGCAAAGGCCGCAACCGCCTGGGCGGCTCGGTGCTCGCGCAAGTCTATGAGCAGCTCGGTCGCGATCCGGCCGATCTCGACGATGCGCAGTGGCTCGTGAGTTTCGCGGCCGCGCTCAGCGAGTTGAAGCGTGAGAGCGTCGTGCTCGCGTATCACGATCGCTCCGACGGCGGATTGTTCGCCACCCTTGTGGAAATGGCGTTCGCAGGCCGATGCGGCCTCGATATCCAGTTGCCGCAATCCGGCAGCGCGCCGCTGGCGCAGTTGTTCGCGGAAGAGCTGGGCGCCGTGATTCAAACGCGGGCCGACGACGATCCGAAAGTGACGGCGATTCTCGCGCGGCACGGCTTGGCGGACTGCTCGGCGAGAATTGGCACGATCGCTAGCGGGCAAGAGTCACGCCTCTCGCCCAGCGAGCTGAAAGGGCCGCAGGCTGCTTTCAGCAGAAAAACTAGCGAGGCAAAAGTTGCGCCTCTTGCCGGGCGGGCAGAAAGCGCCGCTCCGCGAGTTCGCATCGCTCACGATAACCGAGCCCTCATCGACGAGCCGTTGACCGACCTGCGCCGTGCCTGGTCGGAAACGTCTTATCAGCTTCGCCGCCTGCGTGACGATCCAAAGTGTGCGGATGAAGAATTCGCCGCACAAACGAATCTGGATGACCCCGGCCTCGGCGTCGCGCTCACATTCGATGCGAACGAAGACATTGCCGCGCCGTACGTCTCACGCGGTGTACGCCCACCCGTGGCGATCCTAAGAGAGCAGGGTGTGAACAGTCAGGTCGAGATCGCCGCGGCATTTGAATTCGCCGGTTTCGAATCTCACGACATTCACATGACGGATCTGTTGACCGGCCGCCGCTCACTGCGGGAATTCAAAGGCCTGGTGGCTTGCGGAGGCTTTTCGTACGGCGACGTGCTCGGCGCGGGAGAAGGCTGGGCGAAGTCCATTCTTTTCCACGAAGCCGTGCGCGACGACTTTGTCCGATTCTTCGATCGCAAAGAGACCTTCGCGCTCGGCGTTTGCAACGGCTGCCAGATGTTCGCCGCGTTGAAGAGTCTGATTCCCGGTACACAGCTGTGGCCGCGCTTCGTGCGCAATCGGGTCGAACAATTTGAAGCGCGCTTCGGCATGGTTGAAATTCTGCCCTCGCCCTCGGTGTTACTGCAGGGCATGGCCGGATCGTTCCTGCCGATCGTGGTGTCCCACGGCGAGGGCCGTGCTGAGTTCGCAAACGAATCCGCCGCGCAGCAGTGCGTTGACAGCGAGGTTGTGTCCTATCGCTACACGAACAACGATCGCTCTGTAGCCACTTCGTATCCCGCCAACCCCAATGGCTCGCCATTCGGCATCGCCGCTCTATCGAATGCAGACGGCCGTGTAACCATCACGATGCCGCATCCCGATCGATGCTATCGCTACGTGACGAACTCTTGGCGGCCCGCCGAAGCGGGCGAATGGAGCGGCTGGATGCGGCTGTTCCGCAACGCGCGGAAGTTTGTCGGCTAAGGCGAGCCGGCGACTTGCGAACCTCAGTTCCTGATCACGCCTGGCAAGTTCCCGAGTTGTTGCGTCAGGGCCTCCGACTGAGTTTGCAAGCTCGATAGCAATGTATCGAGCGCGGTGAACTGTCTGATGTACCGCTGTTGAATGGCAAGCATGCGACCGTCGATCTTCGCCTTCTCATTCGCGACGTTCTTGATCTGTTTCTGCAAGGAAGCATTCCGAACATCGAGCGGCGCGCCGGTCTCCAGCATCCCATCGATGCGGTCGAAGATTTTCTTCGCAATGCCGGTGTCCGAACCGAAGATCTGCGCGACGGCGTTGCTGTCCGCATCGAGCGCCTTCTGAAATTTCGTCGAATCGAGCTGGAGCTGGCCGTTCGCAAGCTTTGTGATGCCGACGGAAGCGAGCGAATCGTACACGCCGCCCGTTCCGCTGACTTGGCCGCCCAAGTCGACGCGCAACTGCTCTTCGATTCCGCGCAGCATCGCATCGCCGAGTAACGGCCCCGCGGCTTGCGAGTCCGGTGAGTACGAACGTAGCTGACCAGTTTGAGTAGCGAGCTGGTTGTACGCCTTCACGAACGCATTCACGTTCTCCATCAATGTCGTCGAATCGCGTGTCACAGTGAGTGACACTTTTTTGGTTTCGGATATCGCAGCCAGATCTAAAGTGACGCCGTCGATGGCGTCCTCAACAGAATTCGTGGTCGAGAAATGATCGAACGTTGCGATCCGGATGTGAGCGTCTTGAGCCGGCTGCAGAATCGCCAGGTTCGCCGTTGCCAACTGGTCGAGGCTTACATCGCCGACGGTGCTCACCTGAATGGCATTGGCCGCGCCTGTCTTGGAAGACGTGAGCACTAGCCGGCTTCCGCCGGTCTCGCGAATGATGGTGGCCTGCACGCCGGTGTTGTCGGCCGAATCGTTGATCGAGTCGCGAATGCCCGCGAGCGTGTTGTTAGTGGCATCAACGACGATATTGAACGGAACGCCGCCTTGAGAAATCGTCAGAGTGCCGATGCCGACCGCCGCAGTGTCACCGGTCGCAAACGCCGGGGAGGCTAGTTGATTGGCTTTAGCCAGTAAGACGACTTCAATATCGTAGGTGCCTGTGGCAGCGCTCGAAGTGGCCGAGGCCGTGAATATATCGTCATTACCGGAATGGGCTTCCTTCGGGCTAAAGGCAGCTTGCGTCTTAAGAGGCGTCAGCGCTTTTTGAAATGCCGCGAGCCCGCTCTTCAGATTCGCCAGGGCGGAAATCTGCACCGTCGCCTTCGACTCTTTGCGCGTGATCTGCGCGTCGAGCGGCCTGCGCTCGGCGGTGATCAGCTGCGAGACGAGAGACTGAACATCGATTACGGAACCAGCCATGGCTTTATTCCTTACACTTCTACGTCCACGAGTGCGTTGGCCTTGTCGGCCAAAGAGCGCGCGAGGCGTAATGTCTCGTCGCCGGGTATCCGGCGTATGACTTCGCCTGTATCTAGATCTTTGACTGTGACGACTGTTCTGCCCGTCGAATCGTCGACACGAAACTCGAGCTGTCGTCCTACGCTCTTCAGATAAGACTCGATCTGGCTCACCGCCCGCTGGATCTCCTCGGGGGAGGATGGCCCGATCTGATTGGCATCTCGCTGATTTGCAGTCTTTACGTCCGAGGCAGGCTGCACCACAGCGACCGTACTCTGCTTTGAGGGCTGAACGACCAAAGGAAGCGACGGGTAAGTACCCGTCGCCCCCTGCTGATCGGACCGCGCTCCTTCGAGCTTAGTCACTTAGCACCTCGACTACCTTATCGCAGCAGCGATAAGACGTTCTGCGGAACCGCGTTGGCCTGTGCCACGATCGCCGTACCTGCCTGCTGCAGGATCTGAGCGCGCGTGAGGTTCGCCGTTTCGGCCGCGAAGTCCGCGTCCTGAATTCGGCTACGCGATGAGCTCAAGTTTTCAGCCGTCGTCTGGATGCTAGAAATCGCAGACGTGAAGCGGTTCTGATACGCACCCAAGTTGGCGCGGGAGCTGTTGACCGCCTCGAGAGCGGCGTCGATCGACGCGAGCGTCGTGTTCGCGTTTCCCGGGCTTAGAACGTCAATGTTGCCAACCGAAGTTCCGGACAGAGCAACCGTGTTGTTCGCGACCGTCAACCCGGAGCCAGTAATCGTGCCAGCGATGTTCAAGCTGCCACCGGCGACACCGGTGTACTTGACTGTGTAAGTCGCTTCGGACGTTCCGGCTGCACCCAGACCCGTGTTCGCAGTCGCCAACGTGCCGCCGTAAGCCAACGTAACGTTGCGGCCATCAGCGGCCACGAGATCAATGCCAGTACCATTGTCAACAGCAGTGACACCCGAAGCAGCTGACACCGAGTTAACGCCGGCGACAACGGCCGCGCGGCTTGACGACCCGCTCGTGGTTGTCGAGATCGTGCCAGTGGTAACGCCGTTAATTGTCAATGTGCCCGAGGCGGCAGCAGCCGTCATCGAGCCCGCGGCGGCGAGAGTGGTAGTGCCGGCAGTTGCCGTCACGCCCGTGATGCCCTTTGAATTGATCGCGGCTGTGATCGACTTCGCGTCCGCCGTGATCGCGCCGGTGCCGAGCGCCGTGCCGTTGATCGTGATGGCCGAAAGATCTGTCGTGCCTGTACCGTCGAGACCCGTGCCCGTCACGCTCGCCGTGTACTGCTGGCCGAGGGTCGCCGTACGAGAAGAGGCGATCGCCGACACGGAAATCGTTTCACCCTGGTTCGCACCAACCTGGAAGGCCTGCGCGTTGAAGGAGCCGTCCAGCAGCTTCACGCCGTTGAACGAGGTCGTAGAGGCGACACGATCGATCTCAGACTTCAACTGTTGCACTTCGGAATCGAGGGCCACGCGGTCGCTCGCGCTATTGGTGGCGTTCAAAGACTGAACGGCCAACTCGCGAATACGCTGCAAGTTGTTCGACACTTCAGACAGCGCGCCTTCGGCCGTCTGAGCGAGCGAAATACCGTCGTTCGCGTTACGAGCGGCCTGATTCAAGCCGCGGATCTGTGAGCTGAAACGTTCGACAATGGCAAGACCCGCCGCGTCGTCCTTCGCGCTGTTGATCCGGAGGCCGGACGACAAACGCTGCAAAGACGTGGCAAGCGAGCTTGCGGAATTCGTGAGATTACGCTGAGCATTCAGCGACATCACGTTAGTGTTAATTACTTGGGCCATTTAAAGAAACTCCTACTTGTGGATTCGTTGCAGGACTCGCAGCTCCCGTGGGCGCGTCGTCCTAAGTTCTGATCCCTATATCGGTGCTTTTCGGCGGAACTTGAGCACTGCCGCCAAGGCTTGGCCGACGCGGATCACACTTGTTAGAGGTAGTCGAACAGTGAGAGTTGGGCGAGACGGGCATAAGATGCCTGCGCAGCCTGCAAGCCCGTCTGCTGCAATGTGAGGCGGGTTATGGCCTCGGCGTAGTCGAGATCCTTAAAATCCGACAGCGTGCTTTGCAGAGAAACCTTCGCGTCTTCGCGATTCGCTTCGGTGGCATCGATCGAGTTGAGCCGCGCACCGACTTCACTGCGCACGTCACCGATATGTCCGAGAGCGTTATCGAGCTGCGTGAGCGTGGCGCCCAAGCGAGTCGTCAGTTGGGCTTTCGAAGCGGGGGTCGTGGATGACAAGCGCAAGGTGTTGCGCAGGTCGTTCACGGTGGCGAACACATCTTCGCTAGTTGCCGGTGCGACGGTGAACTTGTCACCCGTCGCCGGAGCACCGTCGATTGTGATCTGTGCGCCATTGAAGCTCACCGCATCGCCGGGAGCGAATGTGCCGGTGGCCACTGGGTTGTTGGCACTGTTCAGAACTTGGTACTGCGTAGCGCTCGTAAACGAAATCGTGAATGTGCCGGGCGTCCACGCCGCGCTGTTGGTCACAGCGGTTCTTTGAATGGCGCCGGAGCCCGTATTCGTCGCGTTTGGCGTGGCAGTGAAAGTGCCATTCGCTTCGCGAATATTCATGAATACTTCGGCGCCCGAATGGCCTTCGGGCATGTTTTGTGTGGGCGATATCTGAACCGCACGAATCTTCGTGTCGCCGGCGTAAGCCACCGTTCCGTTGCTCGTCGAAAAGGGTTGCGTCAAAGTCTTGGTGCCCGCGTACAAATACTCGCCGGCGCTATCGCGCTGATTGGCGAGCTGGGTGAGCGCGTTGAACTGCTGATCGACTTCCACCGCGATGGCGACGCGATCCGAGTCACTGAGCCCCGCACTATTGGCTTGCACAGTCAGATCGCGAACGCGCTGCAGGATAGACGTAGCGTCGCCCAGCGATTGCTCCTCCAGCGACAAGCGATTCGTCGCCGTGCCGGCATTGCGGCCAAACTGCTCTGATTCCGCGAGCCCGCGCTGCAACTGCAGGATATGAATTGCGGCAGACGGATCATCCGCTGCGGAATTGACGCGATTGCCGCTCGCGATCTGACCTTGTGTCTTCGCAAGATCGGCCTGGCGGGAGTTGAGCGCTTCGAGTGCCGCGCGGTGAAAGCCTGAAGTGGAGATACGCATGGGGCTGGCTCGTGCTCGCTTATCGGCTCGTCGCGTTGAGGAGCGACTGGAACAAAGTGTTCGCGACTTGGATCATTTGCGCCGCGGCTTGATAAGCCTGCTGATAGCGCAGCAGGTTGGCGGCTTCCTCATCGAGGTTCACACCGGACACACTGTCGCGCTCATCGATGGATTCGTTATAAACCGTCTCCTGTGCGTCGCGATTGACCTGTGCCTGTTGAGTGGCCACGCCGATCTTGCCGATCAGGCCATCGACCGCGGCGCTGATGGATTTCGTTCCGCCATCGAGCACGCGTTGATCCAGAGCCGCGGCCAACTTCAGAGCATTGGTGTTGTCGCCTGCGGCGCTCGAGTTGTCAGCGATAGCGAAGGAATCACCGGAGGCCGGCGTGCCGCTGATCGTCACATCCAGGCCGTTCACCGAGATCGGGCTGCCGGCGGTATAAGTGAATGAGCCGGCGCCGTTCACGGAGTAAGTAGTCGCCGACGTGAATTGAATGCTCACGCCGCTGCGCAAATTCGGATTGGACGGATCGGTGACACCGCTTAACGCGATGGTGCCGTTGCCCGTGTTGGCAGAGCTCGCGCCGACAGTGACCGGTGATGCCGCTGCGATCCCCGAAGGGTCAGTCAGTAAGACATCGAAGCCTTGAGCCGCCGTGCGCGTGGGGCTGATCTTGAATTGATCGCCGACGCTCGCCGAGCCGTTCACGACGAGCTCCATGCCGTCCGCTACGAAAGGGTCCACGCTGGTGCCTGAGCCGGTCATCGCGACACTCGCGCCCGTTTGTACATTGCGCAGCGTGAAACCGCCGGCCGTCTGCTCGAGCAAGTAGTCGTTTTCCTTGATTGCGCTGACATCAGTGCGCGTGGCCCCGATGGTCGCCGTGCCGCCGTTCGTGCGGCTGCCCATAGCTTTTACCGGACCCACCGAGAAGACATCCTGACCGAGATTGCCGCTGGCATCGATCCCGGCATTGTTCTGTTTGTTCACGACATCGGCGATGGCGACGCTCATTCGTCCGAGCGTGCTGCGTGCCGGGTCTAGAACCTGCTCGCGGAAATCCATCAGGCCGCTGAGCGCTCCGCCTCGGATGCCGCCGGACACATCCACCACGCCATTCGCCGTTTTTAGCACTAGAGTGCTTCTAGAGGCGTCGAACTTGTCTTGCGCGACTGCGATCGTGGAGGCCGTTGCACCGAGCACGAGCGGTTGTCCGTTGCCGACGAAGACGTTTACGGTTTGACCGTCTTGCGTCGAAGTGTTCACGCTCACGTGCGAGCTGAGATCGTCCAACAACTTGTCACGCTGATCCAGAAGATCGTTGGGCGGTTGACCGGCGGCGCGGCCGTAGGCGTCTTTTATCTTTGTGTTCAACTGCGCAATGCCTTGCGCGATCGTCGAAATCGCGAGCGCTTCGCCCTGAATGCGCGATTCGACCTCGGAGCCGATCGTTTGCAGGCGAGCGTCGTAATTCTGTATTTGCCCGCTGAGGCTCTCAGCCTGCGACAGCAGCACTTGGCGTGCGGCCGTGGAAGTGGGCGATGTGGCCACTTCCTGTACAGCACTCGTGAACTTCTGCAATTGCGCGGACAGACCTGAGTCGGAGTCGGCAAGCAGATTGTCAACGCGCCCCGTCAGCTCGGCATAAGCGTCCAGGCCCTGAAAGCTGCTCGACGAACTGCGAACGCTTTGCGCGAGAAAATCATCATAAGTGCGAGTGGTCGAGGCGATGCGCACGCCGCTGCCGATGTAACCGTTGCCCATCTGCTGAGCAGGGCCCGTGGTCATGCTGACGCGCTGGCGGCTATAGCCTTCGGTTGCGACATTAGCGATGTTATGACTCGTGACGTCCAGTGCGCGCCGGAAGGCTAAGAGTCCCGAAACGCCAGTGTTCAGAAAGTCGGCCATGTAATCGCCTTATAAGGTTCTCGTCGACGTAGTCATCGGCACCGTCGACGCATACTTGAGTAAGGTGGTCGAAACCGACAAGTTTTGTGCAATCGATGCCACCTTCGTGGCGTACGCGGGGTCTGTTGCATAACCGCCGCGTTGCAGAGCGCTCGCGAAGGCGTGGGCGTCGTCGCCGTGATTCAAAGCTTCGGTGTATCGCGGGTTGTTGCGCAGTAGCGCGACATAATCTTTAAAGCTCTCGACGGGCGAGTCGTAAGCGCGAAAGCGTTCGCGTCGATTGACGGCCACGCCGCTTTCGACCTCGACCGTACTGGCGACGGATGTTTTGCCGCTCCACTGATCACCGGCCTTGATGCCGAACAAATTGAAGCTCGCGTTGCCTTGCGCGTCGCGCGGCATCGAGCGGCCCCAGTTAGATTCGAGCGCGGCTTGTGCCATGAGAATCTTGGGATCGACGCCGAGTGCTTCACCAGCTTCTTGAGCGGCCGGCCAAAGATCGCGAACGAACGCTTGCTTGTTCTCGGGCAGCCAGGCGGCGCTCGAAGGCGCCGAGACATCGATGGCTGCGGTGCCGGCCGCGGCGTCTGCCGGCTTCGACGCGAGGCCCGCTTGCGAGAGTTGTTTGACCAGCATGTCCGCTAAGCCGAGTCCGCGGCCTTTGGAAAGCTCCACGGCCAACTGATCGTCGTACATGCCTTGATAGAAGCTCTGCTGATCGCTTCCGAGCAGCTCATCGCCGAAGCTCGCTTCACGCATGCTCTTCAACACCATTCGAGTGAACAAGCTCTCGAACTGCTTGGCGACTTCGCGCAGCGAGCTCGGATCTTGCGCCTTGGCATCCCGTTTCAGTGACGCCAGGCCGCTGAGCTCGTTGAAGACACCGGCATCGTTCACCGGAACCGTCATATCACGATCAACTCGGCTCGCAAGGAGCCTGCTTCCTTCAAGGCTTCCAGTATCGCGACCAAGTCGCCCGGGGCGGCGCCGACCTGATTCACTGCGCGCACGATTTCATCGAGACTCACGCCGGCCTTGAATACGAACATGCGTGCGGCCGGTTGCGACACATCGATGGAGCTGCGCGGCGAAATGACTGTTTCGCCTTTGCCGAAAGATTTCGGCTGACTGACATCGGTGCGCTCCGTAATCGTCACGGACAGTGAGCCGTGAGCCACGGCTGCAGGCAGGACGCGCACGTGCGAGCCGATCACCACACTGCCTGTGCGGGAATTGACGATGACGCGCGCAGGCGCCTCGCCCGGCTCGATTTCGAGCGCTTCGAGCGTCGAGAGATAAGCGATGCGCTGACTCGGCTCGGCCGGCGCTTGTACTTGGATCGACACCGAGTCCATGGCCACCGCCGTGTCGGGTCCCAAGAGTTTGTTGATGCCGTCGGTTAGGCGCGCGGCCGTCGTGAAGTCCGGAGTATTCAAGTTCAACATCACGTAGGGGAGGGTCGTGAAGTTGCTCGGCACCTCACGCTCGACCGTCGCGCCGTTCGGGATGCGGCCACTGCTCGGCACATTGACGGAAATTCGTGAGCCGTCTTTCGCGCCGACGCCAAAGCCGCTGATGAGCATGCTGCCTTGGGCAATGGCATAAACCTCGCCATCAACGCCGCGCAGCGGAGTGATCAAGAGGCTGCCGCCGCGCAGGCTCGCGGCGTTGCCGATGGAATCCACAGTGATGTCGATGGTCTGCCCGGCCTTGGAGAACGGCGGCAGATCCGCATGCACGGTGACCGCCGCGACGTTTTTGAGCTGAGGGTTCGAGGTCGCCGGTATCGTCACGCCGAACTTCGCGAGCATGTTCTTGATGCTCTGAACCGTGAACGGCGCTTGGCTCGTTTGATCGCCCGTGCCGTCGAGACCGACCACGAGACCGTAGCCGACGAGCTGGTTGCCGCGAACGCCGGTCACGGAGACCAGGTCTTTCACACGCTCCGCGTGAGCGGCTGTCATGGTGAACACACCGAGCGCGGTGACGGCGCAGAGAGCTCGTAGTCGCAACATTAAAATGGCATCCAAGGCGAGTTGAAGAAACGGGCAAGCAAGCCAGGCTTGCTTGCGTCCGCGAGCGTGCCTCGGCCGCCGTATGAGATCACCGCGTTCGCGACTTTGGTGGAGGCGATAGAGTTGTCCGGCTCGACATCGATCGGCCTCACGATGCCTTCGATCTTCACAAATTCCTTGCCGGTGTTGATCGTGATCCACTTCTGGCCGCGCACCAGCAGGTTGCCGTTCGGCATACGCCTTTGAACGATCACTGTGAGATCGCCCTCGAGGCGATTGCTCTGCTTGCTGTCGCCTTGGCCGTCGAAGGCGGTGTCGCCCGACAGGCTGCCGCTCAGAATCTCACGGCCGTTGAGCGTGACGGGACGCCCGGCTACAACGGGGCCCGCGATCGTCGCCGACGAGCTCTTGCTGGTCGAAGTGCTCGAGCTTTTCTCCGCGTTGGTCTCTTCCACCAAGCGAATCGTGATGGTGTCGCCCACGCGATGCGCTGTGGTGTTCTCGAACAGCGGCACATCGCGTCCGGCTTGGTAGATCGCTCCCGTGATGGGCGCCGGCGGCTCTTCCGGAAAATCGTAAGCGGGGTCTTCCGGCGGACGATCGGTGGCACATGCCGCCAAGAGCGCCGCCGCGCATAGTGAAGCCAGAATGCGGATGGTTTGTTTCATTACAGGTTATTCGTTACGTACTCGAGCATCTGATCGGTCGTCTGGATCGCCTTTGAGTTCATCTCGTACGCGCGTTGTGTCTCGATCATATTGACCAGCTCTTCCACTACATTGACGTTCGAGCTTTCGAGCGCGCCCTGTTGGAGAGAGCCGAGCCCGTTCAGTCCGGGTGTGCCGCCCTGAGCCGGTCCGCTCGCAGCGGATTCGACGAGCAGATTCTCGCCGCGCGGCTGTAAGCCCGGTGGGTTGATGAAATCGAAGAGTTGCAGCGTGCCGACTTGTGTTGGCGTGCTTTGGCCTGCAATCAGCGCGCTCACGACACCGTCGTTACCGATGCTGATCGTTTGCGCGCCCTGAGGAATGTTGATGCCCGGCTGCACGATATAGCCGCTCGAGGTCACAAGCTGTCCTTGCGAGCTCAGCTCGAAGTCGCCGTCGCGTGTGTAAGCGAGCGTGCCGTCCGGCAGTTGAATCTGGAAGAAGCCGTGGCCCTCGATCGCGATGTCCAGG
>Ga0307515_10012402_pt1 | contig 16032 bp, 1 predicted proteins | sample 17_EM_MG_FD_194513 | JGI IMG/M metagenome (GOLD analysis project Ga0307515, IMG submission 194513) | Populus trichocarpa ectomycorrhiza microbial communities from riparian zone in the Pacific Northwest, United States - 17_EM | ecosystem: Host-associated > Plants > Roots > Unclassified | place...
TTACAGGATGCTAATATCTTAGATATTTATACTAAAGAGATAGAGAAACGCGATATAGTGGGTGCTAGTATTACTCTTACTATCTAGGGAGAGCTTAAAGAACTAAGGGAGAAAAAGTTACTGTTTGGCGGCTTTAACCAATATATAGATATTAAGCTGCTTAACCTTAAGTAGTGCTATTAAGTTATAAAGACTTACGCACCTATACTAGAGTATATAATTATAGTATATTAAAAGGGTTAACGTAAATATTCTTTATATAAAGGCCGTGCGGTCCTAATAGCTTTTATACTTATATTTAGTCTTTTATAAAACTCTATAAATTATATCCTATAGCTATTAGGGATGTATATCTAAGCTAATAGCGTTAAGCGCTGCGTGCTTTCTATACTCTATAAGCTTAGGTTAATTAATAGTTATACTACTTTAAATTAGTAGAAGGAGCGGGTAGCCTAGGAGTTAAGGTTTAGCCTATAATCTCTGCGGTATAGGTATATACTAACCTATATATAGGTAAAAATCCACTTAATAGGTGCGGCTTCTAATATAATTATTGTCTATAATAACTTTAACTACCTCTAATAAGTTTAGTATTAAACACTTAGGGATACTAGGACGTTCTATTCGCGTATAACTGGTAAGCCTATCTTTAGCGTATATATACCTAATAGTGGACTTTAATAAAGTATACTTTATGCGGATATCCTAATTAAGTTCTTAGATATTATAGAGGCTTTAGGTAATTTATAAGATAAAATATAAAAGTAGATCTTAATAGCTTTAATTTATAAAGCTATTATAGGAGCGTACCTAGGCCTTAATATATTACTTAGTAAAAAACCGCGGTTTAAACATCTATATATACCTACTGTTAATATAATACTTACTATATAGATGTCTAGGCTTACTCTAGAACCTATTATAACTAGAGAGGTATTATAGGATACCCCCGTAACACCTTATACACATTTACCTATTTCTACTAACTTAGCAACTAGAGACCGACTATAAGACGGTAATTAAATAGCAATCTACGGCAATCTAACGGCAATCTGCCGCATTCTGCTATATTTTACTAAGTTCCACTAAGTTCTACTAAATCCTGCTAAGTTCTGCCAGGACTACTACTTAAACTTTATTCTGCTCTGTGCACATATTAACTAAGCAACTAAGTCTATAATATATACCCTTTCTTCCTATTTTTCTACCTTCTTTCCTTATATAACGTTTTAATTTTATTATATAGTTTATATATATAGCTTAATAATATCTACTTTGCTATATATTATCGTCGCTTATACTTACTCCGTGACACTATATTACGTTAAACATATACTATACTGCCTAATTAATATATAGAATAACCTGGAAGCCCCTATATTTGCAAAAAACCTATACGCTATATTTACTAAATAAATGGAGACTCTATAATAAGCTTTTACGGATACCCTCGCCCGTTAAGAAGCCTAATATTATAAGTTAATTAAATCTCTAAAAAAAGAAATTAAAGAGATCTGCCAAAACCCACCGTCTGCCCCACTATTACCCTTACTTACTACCACCGGTATTAACCTATAAATACTAGGTAGTGTTATAGAATAAGTATAAGCAACGATAATATATAGCAAGGTAGATATTATTAAGCTATATATATAAACTATATAAGAAGTTAAGACGTTATATAAGGAAAGAAGGTAGGAAAACGAGAAGAAAGGGTATATATTATTAACTTAGTTGCTTAATTAATACGTATATAGGGTAGAATAGGGTTTAGGTTATAGTCCTAGTAGAACTTAGTAAAATTTAGTAGAACTTAGCAGAATATAGTAGAATACTATAGATTACCGTTAGATTGCTATTAGATTGCCGTTAAATTACTATTTTACGGTTAGTCTCTAATTGCTAAGTTAGTAGAAATAGGTAAACGTGTATAAGGTATTACGGGGGTATCCTATAATAGTACCCCCCCTTTAAACTTAAGCTTCTGTAAGATAGGGCTATAATAGTTTTAGGTAGAGTTTATAAAAGTCTTTTACGGCTTATATAAGTCCTATAGAGTTAATGGGTTCCTATAAGGGCTTAATAAAGCCTCTCCATTTTATAAGGTATATATATTAGCATTTCCATTTATTATACTTAATGTTATTAATTCTTTTAATAAAGTACTTATTCTTACTATCTACTTTAACTAGTAGGGGAGGGTCTTATATCTATTTAGGTAGGGCATTTAATATTAGGGTAGTAGGGCGGAGGACTAACGTATAGAATATAGGGTGGATTTTAACCATATTAGGAAGCTTTAGTTAGTAGGTATAAGAGGAAACAATCTTCTTAATCTTATAAGGGCCAGCGTTCTTCTAATTAAATTTCTTAGCAAGTTATTTTGTGTTTAGGTTTCTTATATCTAGCTAGATAAAGTTATTAATCTAGTAGGCTAGTACTAGGGTTTGTTTCTTATTTGCTGCGGCTTTATAGATAAATTAGGCCTATATTATTTTATTAATAAGGAACTATTATAGTTCCTCTATCTTCTCTATAAATTTATTTACTTTTATAACTTATAAGGCGTAATAAGTAGGGTAAGGAATATTACTAAAAGGTTTAAAACCCGTTTATAAGTGCTAGCTGTAATTAGCTAGGAATAGGGAGACCTTTATAGTTTCTAAGACGGAATTATTTATAGTAAACTTAGTAAATATAAGCTAGTTAATTTAGTTATCTTATAAATATAACGTGTATATCCGAATATACTATTCTATTATAGTATTTATATATTCTATTTAACCGTCTATTTCTAGGTAATATATAGTAAATAGTAGTGCTTTAATGCGAAGTTAGGTAGTTAGTTCTTTTTAAAATATAGAAATAAACTAGCTGCCTTTATTAGAGATAATCGTTTTAGAGAGTCTATAGAGTTTCTATACATAATTTAGGAATAGTTAGGCAATAGTAGGCGTTAATATATTAGGGCAGGCAATTAAGTGCCTTATCTTAGATAGTTAGTCTATAACTACTATAATATTTATACAGCCTTTACTTATAGGGAGATTAACAATAAAGTTAATTAAGATATTCTTCTATCTTTAGTCTAAAATAGGCAGTAGCTTTAGGAGGCCGTTATACGTCTTATACGAGGCTTTAGCTCATTAGTAGATATAGCAGCTAAAGATATACCTTTATATTATATTATATATATTTAGCTAATAGTATTCTTATTAGAGCAGTTCTAGGGTTTTTCCTTAGCTTAGGTAGCTAGCTACTGGTAAATTATATATATATTTAAGGAGCTTAAGCTTAAGTTTATTATAGTTAGGTATAACTAGGCGGTTTTAGTAATATAAGCGGTTTTTATAGGCTTTATATTTACTTAGAGAAATCTTTTTAGAGCGTCTAATGCCATTATATATTAGCTTAAGCGTCTCTTAAATAAACTCGTTATTTGGGTATTTATTAACTATAATCTATTTAATTAATTAATTAGTTATTTTAAGGATGTATACTATAAGGTCTTTAGTAGGAAGATTAAATAGTTTAGGGTAAAGTAGGGTTTAATTTTAGTAAGAGCGCGCTTTTTTTTGGGCTAGCGTGTTTTATAAGCGTTAGGTTAGGGTATTAGGCTTTTAACCTTAAATGCCTAGGTAGTACGTAATTAAGAATTAAAAATAAGATAGATATTCTAACTAGCAGGCCTAATAATAACTTAGCTATTTTGTGGTTATAAAGTACTATAGGTTTTTATAGTTACTAAAGACCTTAATTAGAAATCCAGCGCCTTCTAGTTTAGGTCGCTATTGTTTAAAATATCTAATAATAGCTAATAATTCCTTATCGTAGATCTTATAGTTATATTTAGCTAGACTTAATTATTTTAAGAAGTATGCTATAGGGTGTAATACTTTATCCTCGTTATATTAAGATAGGATGCCTCGAGTGATATAGTTAGATAAGTTGGCTTCTATAACATTTATTTAGTTTAGGTTAAAGTATTAGAATATAGGCGCAGCAGTAAATATAACCTTTAAATAGGTAAAGGCCTTCTTATATTCTTTATTAAAGATAAAAACTTTATCTTTTTAGGTTAAAGCTATAAGGGGTAAACTAGGGCGGAGAAGTTATTAATAAACTATTAATAGAAATTAGTAAATCCTATAAAGTCTTTTATATCCTTAACGTTCTTAGGTTCTTACTAGTTTATAATTACTTTAACTTTCTTTAGGTCTATTTATATACCGTTTATAAAAATAAGGAGTTTAAGGTATAGAACTTCCGTTTTATAAAACTCGCATTTATTTATATCTAATTATAGACTAGCTCTATATAGGGCTTATAGAATAAGGTTAACGTATTTCCAATATTTGGTTAGGTTATTACTATATATTAGGATATCGATAATATAAGTAGTATAGAAGATGTCTAGGTAGGGGTATAGGGTATTATTTATATAATGTTAAAATAAGCTTGGAGTATTTATAAGGCCAAAGAGTATTACTAAGTACTTAAATAGTCTATATTAGGTACAAAATGTAGTAAGCTATTTATCTCCTTTTATAATATAGAAATAGTTAAATATAGAGATAATATTAAGCTTTATATAGTAATGAGCCTTACTTAGTTAGTTTAGCATCTTTTATATTAATAGGATTAGATATTAATTCTTAATGGTAACGGCGTTAAGAGCTTAGTAGTCTATATAGAAGCGTAAACTACCGCTAGGTTTCTTAATAAAGATTACTAGTACGGCTATAGGCGACAAGCTTACTCTAATAAATTCTTTACTTAGGTTCTTGTCTAAATACTTTTATAGCACTTAGAGTTTATTTTAGGATATTCTATATAGGGGTTTAAATCTAGGCTGCTTTTCTTCTTTAAGTATAATCTTGTCACGGAACCCTACCGTAGGGGCCTCTATAGGAGAACCCCGTACTTTTACGTACACCTCACGTACAGCTTATATTAGCTACGCGTAGGTATATTACCTCCTTACGCCCTTAACCCTTACAATTAATCGTGTAACGTCTTATAGACTCCTTAAATACATACGCTCTATAGCTACTGCCCCTATTCTATAACATTACGTTACGCCTTTTTACTACTAACGCTTAGCCTATAACTAATTCTACATCTCTGTAATACCGTAGACGCTGCTAAAAGTAGCGTATCTATAAATTACCTTACTTTATACTTCTAAGAAACCTATAATAGTAAGACAATATTCTTTACTAGCTACTATATTAAACTTAAAGAATAATCTTATATCTATATTTAACCTATAACGCCAATTAATCCTAGAAGAATTTAATTTATTAGCCCTAGCCTTAACCCCTAAGGAGATAGACACTAATAATATTTTATCTTTTATTAACTATATAACTACAGATAAGTAAACGGAAGGACTACTACCTATTAAAATCAAAATATAAGACGCCAAGATATTTATAAAAATGGTAGCACAAGACCCTAATAAATACTACCGCCTTTTATAGAACTACTACCTAAAGCTTATATAAGCTGAGATGCGTATTACCTAAGATCGCGATATTATCTAAGACCTATAAGCTTATAAGGCGCTCGCCGATAATATATATTAAGAAACTAAAAATAACCTCCGCGTGTCTAAACGTAATATTTAACAGTTAAAGAAGAATAAGATTATACTAATTACTATAGTTACTAAAAAAGAAGGCATAATTAAATACCTATAATCTTAGCTTAACGAGTATATTTGTAATAATACTAGATACCTCTTTACTATATATAATGCCACCTAAGTCCCTATACCCCTAGCAACTTTACTTACTTAATGCTTAATAGAGGGTTAGTATTACAGGACATCTCTATAATACCTTATACACGTCTACCTATTTCTACTAACTTAGTAATTAGAGACTAACCGCGAAATAGCAATTTAACGGCAATCTAATGGCAATCTAACGGCAATCTACGGCATTCTGCTATATTCTGCTAAGTTCTACCAAATTCTGCTAAGTTCTGCTAGGACTATAACCTAAACCCTATTCTACCCTATATATATATTAACTAAGCAACTAAGTTAACAATATATACCCTTTCTTCCCATTTTCCTACCTTCTTTCCTTACGCAACGTTTTAATTTTATTACATAGTTTATGTATATAGCTTAATAATATCTACTTTGCTATATATTATCGTCGCTTATACTTACTCCGTAATACTATATTGCGTTAAACCTATATTACCTCGCCTTACCTAATATGCAGAACAACCTAGAAGCCCCTATATCTATAATTAACTTACGTAATATATTTACCAAATAAATAAAGGGCCTATAATAGGCCTTTATAAATACCCTTGCTTAATAAGAGGCTTAATACTAAGAAATAATTAGATCCCTAAAAAAAGAAATTAAAGAGATCCGCTGTAACCCACTATCTACTATACTGTTACCCCTACCTGTTCCTACTAGTGTTAACCTATAAGTACTAGATAGAGAAGACGTGTTTAAAACTAGCTCCTTAACCCCAAATTTGCCAATTAGTGCCCCCGTAAAGAAGCTAACCGAATATCTCCCTAATCCTCCCGCTTATTTAGGTAAAAGGAATAAACTATACTCCTTCCTTAACTAACTTAAGAACAAGCTAAATGGTAATATTAATCGCTACCCTACCCCTAACAGTTAACTATGTTATACTATAAGCCATCTAATAGGAGACGCCGCGGAAACTATATACCTATTCTAGCTAAACACTATAGAAGAACTAGTCACTATACTAAAAGCATCTTATGGCGACCCTAACTAAATTATAATAGTATAAAGGAAATTAAATAAGATAACATATGGCTCTAAAAGCTTCCTATTATACTTTACTAAGTTCCACTACTATACTAAAGAGACTAGATAAAACGAACCCACCTTAATTAATTGCCTAGTAGAATCCTTAAACTCCGAACTAAAGGCTTCCCTTATAGGAGTTAAACTGCCAGATACCCTTACTGCCTGCGCTAATATTATTAACGGCCTATATAATAATATACTACGCCTTACCCTAAAATATATACCTTAATACTTTGCCCCCTAGCCTTCTAAGACCCGCAAGGACCCAGACGCTATAGATATTAACGCTAAAACCCTCTCTTACGCCCTAAAAGGATCCGCTAAATATAAACAACGCATTAAATATAGCCTTTATTTTAAGTGCGGAAGCGATACTTATATCTTAAGTTACTGCTCTATCCCCCTGCCTAAAATAAATATTTAAACAACTAGTATAGGCGGTGTATTACTATCCTAATTATATAAAAGGATAACTAGTATAAGTAACCAATCGCCTTAACTAAGCTCTGTCCACCAACCCTAATTATTATCTAGCTCTAACACGTTATATAGTAAGTACTACTTATAAGGACGAGACTACAACTAATACGCTATAAGAACTCTATCCCAATCGCCTCTAAAAAAAGGTTTTAGAGCTAAGTCACTCTTCGGGACGGCTCTGCCTTAAGATCTCGTTAAATACTTTAGATGTTATAAACTTTAACTCTTAAAATCGTAGCATAACCGTTAACTACCGCCTATAGTAGAATAATTAATGGGTTAGTACTTAAGTCTTAATTAATATAGGAGCTAGCGGCATAGGATTTATTAATAAGATCTTTATATAAGATAATAGTTTTACCCTAACCCCCCTTAACCGGCATATTAACGTATTTAGATTTAATAGCAAATGCACTATCTTAGGCTATATTACCTATATAGTATTCCTAAGACTCTAATACCTAAACTATAAAGAACTGATTAGGCTTTTCGTTACTACCCTAGGTTACTTAGTAATTCTTAGATAACCCTAAATAAAGTTATATAAGGTAACTATTAATTAGGACAACCTTAAGCTTCTATTTACCGCCTCCTATTACAAGTAGAAGTGCCTTATAACTTACTGCTTAGACCTAAAACCAAAATCCGAAAAATTTACTAAGATTTACTAGCCTAAGAATTCTACCAAATTTTACCAATATAAGACTTCCACCGATATCCATTAAGGATCCGAAAATTCCACTAAACCCCATAAATAGACCCTAAGTACTACACTACCCTACGCTAAGTAAAAGCTTAAGCTTACTATATAAAAGTACTAGAAGGACTAGTACTCTACTATAAAAAGTATATTTAAAGAACCCGAACCTAAACCTAATACTAACTCCGCACCTAATACTAAACCTAAAACTAAATAGGAAGCTATATAAGAAACTATAGACAATCTAAGCGAGCTTAGCACCCTAGATATCCGCATAATTAGAGCTACCCTATTAGCGCAACTTGCTAAGAAACCTAAGTATATAATCTTCGCTATTACAATAGCCGATATTAAGAAGGCCTTAGCACTAAAGAAGTATACTAACCCTGCTACGAAGGTACTAGTAGAGTATTACTATCGCCTAGATACATTTTTATAAAAGGAAGCTAATAAGTTACTAGAACACCAACTATACAACCATAAGATTATACTTAAACAAGGAAAGCAGTTTAGATTTAGACCCTATACGGAATGTCTTAAAATAAACTCCAAGTGCTATAAAAGTATTTAGATAAGAACCTAAGTAAAGGATTTATTAGAGTAAGCTTATCGCCTATAGCTGTACTAGTAATCTTTATTAAGAAACTTAGCGGCGGTCTGCGCTTCTATATAGACTACTAAGCTCTTAATGCTATTACCGTTAAGAACTAATATCTAATCCCATTAATATAAGAAACGCTAAACTAACTAAATAAGGCTCGTTACTACACGAAGCTTAATATTATCTCTATATTTAACCGTCTCCGTATTATAAAAGGAGACGAATAGCTTACTATATTTTGTACTCGATATAGACTATTTAAGTACTTAGTAATACCCTTTAGCCTTATAAACGCTCTAAGCTTGTTTTAATATTATATAAACAACACCCTACGCCCCTACCTAGATATCTTCTACACTGCTTATATTAATGACATCTTAATATATAGTAATAACCTAACTAAATATCGGAAGCATATTAATCTTATTTTATAAGCCCTATATAAAGCTAGTCTACAATTAGATATAGATAAATATAAGTTTTATAAAATAGAAGTTCTATACCTTAGACTTCTTATTTTTATAAACGGTATATAAATAGACCTAAAGAAGGTTAAAGTAATTATAAACTAATAAGAACTTAAGAATGTTAAGGATATAAGAGCCTTTATAGGATTTACTAATTTCTACTAATAGTTTATTAATAACTTCTCCGCCCTAGTTTTACCCCTTATAGCTCTAACCCAAAAGGATAAAGTCTTTATCTTTAATAAGGAATATAAGAAGGCCTTTACCTATCTAAAGGTTATATTTACTATTACGCCTATACTCTAATACTTTAACCTAAACTAAATAAGTATTATAGAAGCCGACTTATCTAACTACGTTACTAGAGATATCCTATCTTAATATAATAAGGATAGAGTATTGCACTCTATAGTATATTTCTTAAAATAACTAAGCCTAGCTAAATATAACTTCGAGATCTATAGTAAGGAATTATTAGCTATTATTAGATATTTTAAACAATAGTGACCTAAACTAGAAGGTACTAGATTTCTAATTAAGGTCCTTAGCAACTATAAGAACCTATAGTACTTTATAACCACAAAATAGCTAAGTTATTATTAGGCCCGCTGGTTAGAATATCTATCTTATTTTTAATTTTTAATTACATACCGCTTAGGTATTTAAGGTTAGAAGCCTAATACCCTAACCTAACGCTTATAAGACGCGCCAGCCCTAGAAGAAGCGCGCTCTTACTAAAATTAGGCCCTACTTCGCCCTAAACTATTTAATCCTCCTACTAAAGACCTTATAGTATACGTCCTTAAAATAACTAATTAATTAATTAAATAGATTATAGTTAACGAATACCTAAATAATAAGTTTATTTAAGAGACGCTTAAGCTAATATATAATGGCATTAGACGCTCTAAAAAGATTTCTCTAAGTAAATACAAAACCTACGGAAACTGCTTATATTACTAAAACCACCTAGTTATACCTAACTATAATAAACTTAAGCTTAAGCTCTTTAAATATATATATAATCTACTAGTAGCCAGCTACCTAAGCTAAGGAAAAACCCTAGAACTGCTTTAATAAGAATACTATTAGCCAAATATGCATAATATAATATAAAGATACGTCTTTAGCTATTATATCTACTAATAAGCTAAAGCTTTATATAAGACGTATAACGGCCTCTTAAAGCCACTACCTATTCCGGACTAAAGATAGAAGGATATCTTAATTAACTTTATCGTTAACCTCCCTATAAGTAAAGGCTGTATAAATATTATAGTAGTTATAGACTAACTATCTAAGATAAGGCACTTAATTGCCTGCCCTAATATATTAACGCCTACTATTACCTAACTGTTCCTAGATTACGTATAAAAACTCCACGGACTTCCTAAAATAATTATCTCCAATAAAGGTAGCTAGTTTATCTCTATATTTTAGAAACAATTAACTACCTAACTCCGTATTAAAGTACTACTATTTACTATATATTACCTAGAAATAGACGGCTAAACGGAATATATAAACGCTATAATAGAATAGTATATCTGGATATACACATTATATTTATAAGATAACTAAATTAACTAGTTTATATTCGCCGAGTTTACTATAAATAATTCCGTTTTAAAAACTATAAAGGTCTCCTTATTCCTAGCTAATTATAGCTAGTACCTATAAATAGGTTTTAAACCTTTTAGTAATATTCCTTACCCCGCTTATTATGCCTTATAAGTTATAGAAGTAAATAAATTTATAAAGAAGATAGAGGAACTATAACGGTTTCTTATTAATAAAATAATATAGGCCTAATCTGTCTATAAAGCCGTAGTAAATAAGAAATAAACCCTAGTACCGGCCTATTAAATTAATAACTTTATTTAGTTAGATATAAGAAACCTAAATATAAAACAACCTGCTAAGAAACTTAATTAGAAAAACGCTGGCCCTTATAAGATTAAGAAGGTTATTTCCTCTTACGCCTACTAACTAAAGCTCCCTAATATAGTTAAAATCCACCTCATATTCTATACGTTAGTCCTCTACCCTACTACCCCTATATTAAACGCCCTGCTTAGATAGATATAAGACCCTCCCCTACTAGTTAAAGTGGATAGTAAAAATGAGTACTTTATTAAAAGAATTAATAATATTGAGTATAGTAAACGGAAGCGCTAGTATATATACCTTGTGAAATAGAGAGGCTTTACTAAGCCCTTATAGGAACCTATTAACTCTATTAGACTTATATAAGCTATAGAAGACTTTTATAAACTCTACCTAGAACTACTATAGCCCTATTATATAAAAGCGTAAGTTTAAAAGGGGGGTACTATTATGGGACACCCCTGTAACACCTTGCATATATTTACCTATTTTTACTAACTTAGCAATTAGAGACTAACCGCGAAATGGCAATTTAATGGTAATCTAATGGCAATCTAACGGTAATCTATGGCATTCTGCTATATTCTGCTAAGTTTTACTAAATTCTATTAAGTTTTGCTAGAACTATAACCTAAACCCTATTCTGCCCTATATATATATTAACTAAGCAACTAAGTTAACAATATATACCCTTTCTTCCCGTTTTCCTACCTTCTTTCATTACGCAACGTCTTAATCTTATTACACAGTTTATGTATATAGCTTAATAATATCTACTTTGCTATATATTATCGTCGCTTATACTTACTCCGTAATAGTTAGCGCTAAGTAGCTTTACCTAATAAGAACCCCTACTAAAGCAGCAATAATAAAAGCTATAATAATTAGACCTAAACTACTACTATAGGGTTTAATATATATTACCCTAATCTCCTAGTCTTTTAAGGAGACTGTAAGGAATATAGCTACTAGAAGATATAAATCCGCAAGAAACTAACTTAGAGCGCCTACCTTTTTCCTATAGAAGATATTAAGATTAGCTATATTATTAGGCGAATAAAGGGTATATTATTTAATAGACTCTTCGCCTAATGGGAGACTAATAACCCCTAAAAGTGGCAGTCTTACTAAGTAGTCTTTAATAATCTTAACCTAATATACTATAACTATAACCTACTGGCTACTAACTAAGCTAAACTATATACCCTAAAGATAAGCCCTACTAAATTATTTAATAAGTTCTATATTAAATTCTAGGAATATACCAAAGCCCTTACCTAAGACAATACTAAAGACTAAAAGAATCTCCTTAAAAAAGTTACTTATTGCCTTAGTTACGCAGCCGCTAGCTATAACTATAACAATATTTATAAGATAGTAGCAGCCCTATAGAAGATTAAACGATAACTAAATTAGATTACTACTACTAACCCTTACTTAAAGACCTCTCTATAAAAGCCCTCTAGGCCTATTAAACCTATATATACTAAGCCACCAACGCCTACTACCTTAAGTACTACTAGAGCTAATAATAACCTCTCTATACTAACCTTTCCGTAAAAACTCCTAAATAGAGAGCGCGAGCTACTCTAAAAACTAGGACGCTACTATAGATGCTATTAAAAAGGCTATTATTATAATAACCTAAACTACCTAATAGCTAGGTTTAGTACCTACCGCCTAATACTTAACCTAATACCCTAAATACTAAATATATTGCTACGCGTTACTACTATATAAGATAAAGACGTAGTAATAGCAGTAGAATTAGATATGGAAATAGAAAACGCTAAGTCCTAGCCCTAAGTTATAAGTTAGGACGCCCTAATAATAGAGGGATCTATATATTGGCCTACTTAATAGATAACTTAGTAAAAATAAACGGACGGAAATAGATAGTTTTACCTATAATAGGAACTATTACTATAAAATAATATAAAAGCCGTTTTATAATTAACTGCGGAGCTATCAACTAATTTATAGATACCTAATTTATATGTACTTATAACCTACCTACCTTACCCCTTACTAAAGCCCGCGCCCTATAACTTGCTAATAGTAGTTATAAGCTCGGACCCCTAGAACTCGGCTATACCCAAACTCAGCCACCTAACCAAATTAAGCACCACCACTTTTGAAGCTATCTACACTTGATCAAATTAATTTTATCTTCCACCTCTACGTACTATTTAATATATCGGCCTTGGCCTTTCTACCTGACACCCTTTAAGGCCTTAACTTTGACTCCTTTGCCCTTATTTAAGCCTCCTTCTCCTCTGCCTCCTCTATAGCTTGCTTAATCGAATCTATATTTACAAACTTTGTATTTAGATCTATAGCTACCCGCCTACGAATCTTTAGGCCTTTAAGGTCCTGAAGCTGCGATTGCAAGCTATATATTTGAGCGTCTTTATATGCAGCTTCTATAGTAAGTCGTTTAAATTATCGGCTTACTTTTTGTAAGAGCGACTAAGTCTTCTAATTGGGCGTATAATTGTTACGAAGGCTTTAAATTATCTAATGCATATCGCGGGGTTTCTTTAGGGTGGCTACGACGTTAAATTGGTTGCTTTTGACTGGCTTAAAGCTTAAAGCCTCAATTAGAGCCTTATTCTTGACTTGCGAGGATACGAGGCCTTTATGCGGATTCCATGGGTAAATACCAGAGGCACGCCACCTAGATTTAATTGTCCTTGCTATAAGGCCTTCTTCTCGGGCCTTATAGTAATACTTAATAAAGCGGTGCTTCTTAATTGGAGCTGCATCGTTAAAAGATGCAAGATCTATAATCTGCTTCCGATACTTTAATTTAACGGGGGAGAAGCATAATAGATCTAGGGGTTATAGCACGTGCGTTAAATAAGGTGGTAGAAAGACGAGCTATACGTTATTCCGTTTATATTCTAGTAGGAATTCTACTAAATAGTGGCTCGCATGTCCGTTAAGAAGGAGCAATTAAGCTTCATCGTCGCTAGGTAGTTTAGTCTTAGGTAGGAAGACATTAGTAAGCCACCTAAATGTAATATAATTGGCTATCTAACCGTTCTTTAAGGTTATATATATCTAATTAGGTACCTTACCCTAGTGGAACCACGTTAACTAGGGGTGCTTTCCTTTAAAGATTATAAGAGGTCGAATCGATCAGCTAAGGGCAGAGACTAACTCTATAATTAATACCCATTCGCGATTATTTGGCGACTATACGAGAGTCTTCTTTTTAGAGGCGTCTCCAATAGCGATTAAGTTCGTATATGCACCTAATGTAATACCAGATTCGTCCATATTCTAGGTGTTCTCTACTTATATATTAAGCTTCCTTCATACCCTCTTATAGAGATTATAGAACTCTTAGATTTGCTTTAGCTATACTCCATTAATTCGTGCGCTTTCTATCGGTCGGCCGATTAAGGATTTAACGTAAGGATTATGTTGGAAGTAGCTAGAGACCTATGCTTTGCCTAGGGGTTTAGTGTTACCATTTTAATTAAGGATTTGAGTTGCTATTTCTCGTAGTCGCGTATACGAGGGAGCAAACCCTTGTAAGTCCTGTTCGAGTACCCAATTAGTAAGGAAGTCTTCTTGTGTAGGGGTTAATCGCTGCTCGTGTTGGTGTGCAATTTGTCGTGGCTCCTTGCCGTTCAATCGATCTTTGAAAGTCGATGGTGGGACACCGTATGCGCGTGTAGCTTCTCTACCAGATTTAAACTTGCCAGATTTGAAATCAGCGATAGCTATTTACAAGTTCTGCTCCTTTTGGTCCATATTAAACGATTAGTTGTGTAGAAAATGAGGGGACGAATAGGTGATTTGATTTTGGTTAGGTGGCCGAGTTTTGGGGTGGCCGAGTTCTAGGGGTCCGAGCTTACCGTATAGAAAATTACCTATATAGTATAACTCTACTTAGATATAAACGGGCACCAGGAAGAGCTCTAAGCCTATATTATACTACTTACTAACTATCCTATTATCTTTAGAATAAGCTAACTTAAATAATATAACCCCGCTATTAATTAAGAAAAAAGAAAAGTAACCTTTAACTCTAAATACTGTAGAGAGACTTGCCTAGGATATGGCCTAGCCACCTCTATTTACTTACTAGAATATTAACCTAAGAAACCCCTTATTATCTACCTATAACTAACTGTTACTATATAAGTGCCGCGGCCTTCTACTATATAGTATATAGGAAAGGCTAGACCGTTGCTATAGCTTTCTAATTATAACTATATAAGCTTAATAAAGAATAGGACTATATCCTTTATAGTAATAGGATAGATATAGTTAACCTTCTAGAAGATAACGCCCCTGTGGAACTCTACGGACTTTTACCTTTAAACTTTAAGAAGTTTATAAAACTTAAAAAAGGACTTACTAATAAAGAACTCCGTAAGCTCCTCCCTAAACGGTATTATAACTTTATTAATATATGCTTATAAAAGGGCGTAGATATACTCCCCCTATATTAACCTAACGACTATACTATTAATATTAAATAAGGAAAAACGCTATTTTATAAGAGACCCTACCTAATATTAAAAGATAAACTTTTAGTTATAAGAAAGTATATTAACAAACACCTTAATAAAGGGTTTATTTATCCTAGTATATTACTAGTAGCTACCCCTATCCTTCTTATTAAGAAGCTAAGAGGAGGTATTTAATTCTATATTAACTATAGAGGACTTAATGCTATTATAATTAAAAACTAATACTTAGTACCACTTATACGGGAGACCCTTAAGCGGCTTAGCTAAGCTAAAATCTATACTAAGCTTAATATTATTGCCGCCTTTAACTATCTTTAAATACGGAAAGGTAATAAATAGAAAACCACATTTATATTACGCTTTAGCTAATTTAAATATACCGTTATACCCTTTAGCGTATATAACGGCCTAGGCACCTTTTAAAGCTATATTAATAACGCCTTACGGGATTACCTTAATAACTTCTGCTCTGCGTACCTAGATAATATACTTATTTATAATAATAACCCCTTTAAGTATACTAAATACGTTTAAAAGGTCCTATAGCGCCTTAGGGATATAGGACTTTATATTAATTTAAAGAAATATAAATTCTTAGT
>Ga0307515_10012403_pt1 | contig 16031 bp, 17 predicted proteins | sample 17_EM_MG_FD_194513 | JGI IMG/M metagenome (GOLD analysis project Ga0307515, IMG submission 194513) | Populus trichocarpa ectomycorrhiza microbial communities from riparian zone in the Pacific Northwest, United States - 17_EM | ecosystem: Host-associated > Plants > Roots > Unclassified | place...
GCACCAAATCAATGGTGGGCAGCACTGATGGGGATTGAAGAGTGCCGGAAGGGGGGAGATGGAGTGCACAACAACGTACCGGAGCACCAATTCTTGTGGAGGACAGTCGCAATCCTGGGGGGGGGGGTAAGGAGCAAGTAAATCAATACACGAGCAACAATCCAGACTGAGGTGTGTCACTACAACTCAAGGAGCTCCCATGATAGGCTGAAGAGCTTGGACAGGGGGGTACTGAGTGTCAAATAAAATAGCGTGGTGCCAATGTAGACAGATGGGATGAAGGAGTGCCTTATCCAGCGAGGTGCATTGAGCAAGGAGGAATTGCTACAAAATGAAATGGAACAGTGCCAATCGCGGCCGACACCTGTTGAAAGGGAATGAGGAGCACCAATCCTAGCCAAGTTGTGCCACAGGTGGGGGTATGAAGCAGCCCACAGATTTGTGATTGATACATGCAGTGGCTTCCAGAGTAAAATTGATCACAGGGGATGGACAAAATGTGCCTCAATATTCATCTTGAGAAAACATAACCGAGGCCTTCTGTCCACTGCTACAGTCAGAACATGCACAATGAGTAGCTGAGGCTGCCAGCGATAAAGTTTGCACAGCGAGAGATTGGAAATACTGGAATGAAGTAGGCTGGCACCCCAAGCTATTGGTGGTGAAGAAAAATTGATGGTAAGTTGGATCAAGGACTTCTATATGGGTGAACCATGATTGTTTATAATCCATGACCATTGAGAGATAAGCATCGTGAAGCAGCAGCTCCTCAACCCAGATGCAAAGCTCAGTCTCAGAGCCCAAATCCAACCAGTACATACAATCAATAGTTCGATGTACCACAACTGCCAACTTCCCTTGAATTGTACTTAACATCAGCTTGAACTATGTATAATTTGGGGCGAAGTGAATCTTGTAAGTCTGATAGAGGACGGTTTAAAAGAATTCAAGACTTACAGCTTTTTGAGTTTGCAGATGTATTTTGATAGATGGACCACTGGGCAATTGAGAAACAGATCATGTACCTACTGAAGCACCTGCTAATTCGTGCTGCCGATCCCGAACATCAATTGCTGGTTTCCGAGCTTCTTCAACCATTGAGTACTTGTCATCGGATACTATTGGCCAAAGAGTGTTCAAGAAAATAATTCCATCCACGAACCTTTTTGCTAGCTTAAAAGTATCTTTCCGGCGTTGGGATACAGTATCATCTCCACTGGGCTAGGGTTGTGGACCTTCATGGACTTCAGTAGACTTGGGTGACGGCATCACCTGGGTGGTTAATAAATGGTCTGACTTGGATCATTTGTTGGGGATGGTGGACTTTTGTCATTTGAGCAGTTGTGGAGCCATTGCCTGAGCTGGATTTCGGGAATTTCAAAGCAGAGGGTGTGCAATGACAGTATCAACCTGGCTCTGTTTCTTTGTCAGTGGATTCCTTGGAGTTGATAATGACTTCACCAGGTGTACCTGACATAGATGAAGAACCTCCTGTTGGTGATCCAAATCGTCTTCTTTGATGTCAGATGATTTGGTGGACTATCCAGTGTTCTGGCTTGTCTCATCACTGAACTACTGATCGGTATCATCATCATGCTTTCTTCATGGAATCCTGGATACAAGTCGTCCGTAATACAATGCACATAGCCACATAATTTGAACGGAAATATTTGATAGAAAATTGAGATCAGCTGCTATCTTGAATGCGAGTGCTCTCTCAAGGTGTGTTTCTTGATTCTTCTGTGAATAGTGATTTCTCACCTGGCTGGGCATGGGTTCCATTTGCAGTAATGAAAACAGAATGTAGGGGAATATGGGAGGGAGTGTATAAGCAGTAAATATACAATTAAGTCCAATAGAATAATGGGGAGAAAGGTGCAAGAAGTTGTGCATGGTCGACGTGGATGCAAGGTGAGGCACTGTGCACAGGTGTTCACGAGAGACAACTTCAATGGTTAATATCGATTTGGAGGAAAGCAGTCGGGGGTTGCGATTTCGGATGGTGTCAGGGATGCATGGATTTATGAATTCCTTGTGACATATGCCGGGATAGATGGATTTCTAATACCGAATGTCAGCAACTCCTATCGACAACAGTCTCTATGAATGCCAGCATTGGAGGTTAGCTGAAGCCAATGTACATAGAACAGATCCAGATGCACTTGAACCAGATGCACTTGAACCAGATGAACCGGAACCCGATGCAGCTGAACTAGACACACTTGAACCAGATGAATCTGAACCAGATGCAGCTGAACTATACGCACCTGAACCTGACCCACCTGAACCAGATGCACCTGAACCAGATGCACCTCGACCAGACTCAGCTGAACAAGACACACTGCAACCATACACACCGCAACCACACCCACTGCAACCAGACACACCACAACCAGACGCACCGCAACCAGACACACAGCCACCAGACACACCACAACCAGACACACCGCAACCAGACACACTGAAACAGACACACCGCAACCAGACACACCGCATCCAGACACACTGCAACCAGATGCACCACAACCAGACACACTGCAACCAGACTGACTGCAACCTGACGCACCTCAACCAGACTCACCGCAACCAGACGCACCTCCACCAGACTCACCGCCATGAGATGCACTGCAACCAGACACAATGCAACCAGACTCACCGCAACCTGACGGACTGCAACCAGATGCACCCCAACCAGATGCACCCCAACCAGACACACCCCAACCAGACACACCCCAACCAGACACACCCCAACCAGATGCACCTGAACCAGACACACCTGATCCAGACCCACCTGAAGCAGACCTACCTGAACCAGATGGAGCTGAAGAAACCCCGCGACATTAACTAACCCTCGGTGGTGGCTAACTCGAGTGCTGAGAACATGAATGAATATATATGCCCCAGCATATGACTCCTCCAGACATAGTAACTATGTAAGAAAGTGTGAGCATTTGAGGCGACCGCATTTTATAGAATTGGTGCAGCGATGAGAATCCACCAACGACGATAGATTCGGGAACTTCTGAGTGGTGGCTGAGTTGAAACGGACCATACTGAGTGAGCGATTGATCGAGGGAAAATACAATGAAACTCCAATGGTGGAATATCCACTGGAGCGACAGAGGGATTTTCACAATATTCCATTGTATTAGGATGCTGCAGCTACGTTAGCAGTCAATATGGCAATATCATATGCATAAGTTCCCGTTTATGTGTGCATCTGGGCGGTATCGGCAGAATAACCTTCACTTTGCACTTAATTGAAGAGGGAGAGAATTTGGTACATACAGGAGAGATACAGGTGTAGAGAAAGACTGGTAACATAAGATGGATGATTGAGGGGTAATCCTATTGATTCAAGCACTACTCGTCAATGACAAGATTTCTAACAATTGGCTCATACAAACTCTCTTACATTCTTATTTTGTACCTAATATCTAGTAAATTGCACACTGTTAAATCACACATTACTCATGAGTGTCACAACTACAATGTTGACATACAATTGCTGTTGGAGTTAATTGTCATATACTATAATGGTATGCATGCATAGTGAGATGTCATTTGACTGCATGCAGAGAAATGATTGCATGCATGCACTGCTGGGGAATTAAAGTGCACCGAAGTTCAAATGGTTGTGCTTGGATTCAATAGCTGGGGCAGCTGACTTGGCTCACTCCTACATTGAATTGCACTTTTCGAAGCTGTCCTTTCTTAACTTTAGCTTTCATCATACATTCCCTTGGAAATTCTCTCTTAATGGAAATCAGTTCACATAATTTATTTTCAGGTACAGGTTTCGGTGGGCCAAACATACATTTAGTCTGAATCCAGTTAAGTCTGCATTCAAAGCATTCAGAACTTAGGCCTCTTTGCTAGGTGTGGTACATGGTTGAGTGGGAGTTGCTAGCCATTCGGCAGAGTTGCTGAGCAGAATCTGTCTGTTGAGATTCTCGCTCTTAAGGTCCAGCTCAATTGACAGAGCTTGAACTTGCAAACGCTATTTTAGGATTTGTAATATTAGGTTTAAACACACTACAAAGTCAATATCGTGTTAAGTGAGGTTACTAATTGGACAGGTCTGGGCATTGATGGTGTAGTTGTGCAGTGGCTACCATCCTCCAACAGACAGTTGACACAGAGCCAACTTTTAATCGCGTTATAGTGGCTGCCTTCAAATACCAATCAATCATAACTTGATATATTAGCAGAGGTTGAGCAGGATGAGCCGCCTCCACCTGAATGTGAAGTAACTTGATATATGACAATCGATGTGCACTACATCCACTGATTCCAAGTCGAAGGAAACTTGATTAGAATGAAGCAAACCACAATATACTGTGCAGTGCAGACTGGGGTACATGCACTTTGGTGGCTTGTTTGTTGCTGTTGTGGTGTGCCTGGGCTGGAATGATACATTCTTAATGAGTCGCAGCTTGTCAAAGTTGGCTTCTTATAATTCCAAGAACCTCAATCTGCACTCGATTGCAGATCTCAGTTGTGCCCGAACATCAATCATGGGCCAGCAACTACCCAGCAGAGCAAGCTGCAGCTTAGCCATGAATACCGGTACGATGTCTCAGCATCGTACAGTGTGGGATGCAGATCTGAGGTGTGCCCAACAATCTGCGATACGCCAGCCAAAGCTGCAGTTGTGCTACCTATATGTAGTGTTGGCGACAGGTTTGGGTAACCTGAAAGTTGGCTGAGTTCGGGCCGCAAATTTGCGTCTATTCGGTTCCAGACCCGTCCAAAAACCTGACCCACAGCTGCTTGGGAGGACAAACCCATACCCGTACCCATCAACCCGCGAGTTTCGCCAGGTGAGGCTAGACTGGTCGGTTCCAATCTCCGGATCTGCTATTTGGGTTTTGCTATCCATGGTCGCATTCAGATATCCTACTGTCATTTGCTAAATATTGACTTTGGTAGGTCATTGTGTGCTTTTGATGGATTCGCTGCCTGTATAATGAAAAAACAAAGAGAAATCTTCCCTGCCCAATCCTGAAATTGAGAGTCAACAGAGCGTCAACGATTTTTGGTCTTGCATCATCGGTAATCTGTTTGGCGATTGGTTGCAGACATTCAAAACTAGGTATAGGCCGCCTTTATAGGCACAAGAGGAAGCGACACACTTCCTGCCCCATTCTGAAATTGAGCATCCACAGGGCGTCAACAATTTTTGGTCTTGTAAGTGTGGTAATTAATCAGAGTCTTAGCTGTTGTGATGCATAATGAAAGTATTAGCTGCCTTTATGGGCAAAAATGCTTGCAATGACATCACTACTGTCTCGTAGAAATGAGCATTCATGGAGTGTCAATGATTTTAGGTCTTGTCAGGAAGGTAATTAACAGGTGATTTGGCCGTTGTTATACATTATCAAAGTATTAGCCACCTTGATAGGCAAATGAGAAAGCGACACTCTGGCTGCCCAATCATGAAAATTAGTGTCAACGGAGCGTCAACCATTTTCGGTCTTGTAAGTCAGGCAATTACAGAGTGATCTGGTCATTGGTAGACATATTGAAAGTATTGGCCACCTTCATAGGCAAAAGAAAAACTGACATGCTCCCTGCCCCATCTTGAGACTGAGTGTCTATGGAGCATCAACAATTTTTGGCCTTGCATCATGATAAATCAAAGAGCGATGCTGCCTGGATTGTCTATATATGAAGTTTTGACCGGTTTTATATGCTAAAATGCTCATGAATACAGAGTTGCAGATTTGGCAATGGATTGAGTTGTTATTGTCTGGGAGGCTGTTGCAGGAATATCTCTTGCTTATCTGCCTATAACGGCTCCCAACTCCTTGTATAAAGACATCTGCGATCAAGCGCCACTTCGATTACCCACGATTCAAGATCCGATATAATTCATGTTCCATTGACCCTCAGTTTCGAGATGGGGCAGGGAGCGTGTCGCTATTGCTTTTCCCAATACAGGCAGCCAATACTTTCATTATGTATAACAACGACCAAATCACTATTTAATTACCTGACTTATAAGACCCAAAATCGTTGATGCTCTGTTGACGCTCACTTTGCCACAGGTGTATCCACAATATGCAACCATTGTATTTGGCATAGTATATGAATAATGGTGCGTTGGCAGCCATTGGATCATTGTCATGTACTTTCTCGTTTATCACTACATTGATCCTTAAATATACATATACATATATCCTTTAAAATATACGTTAAACTGTCCGCTAATTGTAGATAATAATACACTCAAAAATCCTGTTTCTTTCAACCAATGTTCGTCACTGCTTGCAGGTTCGCTCAATTGGCTGCGCTCATCTGCAAAATACATGTCAGCTGTATTACAACACAGCAGAGAGTGTACTAACAAGTGGTTGTTCCGGCAATAGTCAGCAAATCTGGAATAACATCTTCATCGCGCTTGTGATGCTTGGCATATGCAACACGATTGAAAAATCGAGCGTTGGGAAGTGGTGTAGGTATTTTCACATATCTGCATGGCACACCTTCGGTTTGGAAGCTTTGAACTCTTGCATGATCCCCAGCTGGTGAAGGTGGTGTTCCGGGCGGAAGTGGTGCTCGTTCTGGAGGAGCTGCCTCTGTTCCTTTTTGGCCTCCAGCGTGTCTGCGGATTCTGAGATGTGCCATTTTGGCAAGGAAGGCAGCTGTCTGTTTGATTTTCCGGAACCATAGCTGGGCGTCATTCTGTTGCAGCCTTCAAGTTTCCATGTCCTGGGAACTCAACTGCGCGCTGCTTGTCTTCTGGGAATTGTGCGTGTAACTTCTTGATCAGGTATTGCGTTTCCTCCACAGCGGCATGTGAAAACCCTTCTTTCGCCATTTTGGCCATATTCAAAGCAAGGCACATGTCAGACTGTTCTAGCTGTACCTGACCTCCTTGCCGTACCATTGTAGCAGACATATTGCAAACCTAGAACAAATTGGTTGCTGCTTCTAAAAATGAGAATGGGCTATTACCTCTACCATATATGAAATGGTAGCCTTCTCTAAGGGATATGAAGCCTGTTTTGTCCAGTCACGGGGACACTTATCATGAAATTTGCCCCCACAACTGGCAGAACAGAAAGCATCAAGATGTTCAAATTCGTGGACAGTGTGGAAAAGAGCCTTGGTCGACCATGCACGTTGCCCATTACTGGCTGCTACAAATTGGTCACGTAGCACTCATTGTTCACCAGCTGTACATTATATACAATGTTGATGGCTGTCGACCTCAGTATGGATTTAGTCACACCATCCGGCATGCTGCTTCTCAATCTCCCAGATTCCGGATTCACAGACAATTCCTAAATGTGCGTTCTGGGTCTTCATTTCGGTGGCTGCATTGGCAGCGTGGTGTTGAACTACCTGGTGTCTGCATCGTTGAACTGTCCCAGAGGGTGGTGTATTAGAAGGAGTGCATGTCGGTCAGCTCAATTCCGATCTGTTCACAGCTTGCTGAGCCCTTTGTGGAGCCATGATTTGCTGTTGTGGACAAGGAGCGGAAGATGATAACAAAAGATGAGGGAAGTTCTGAGGAATATATAGTGAGCTTCAAGTCAAATGGAATGAGTGACAGCCAACTTGAACATTCTACTCAGGAAGAATCCTACTGCATATAGCTGCAGGTTGCAGGGGTCTCCAATGGTCCTGCAATTTGCAGTAAGTCGGTCTGATCATGTTTGTTTGTTTACAGGGATAAATAGTGCCGAAGGACAGCTGAAATCCGATTTTTGTAAAGTATAAAAAGGACAATCCTCAATCGAAAGGACGTCTGGTGATGTCTTTCTCTATCTATTCCCAAGACCATACATGAAACAGAGGCTAAAAATCAAGTCATGTTGTGCGGTTGGCATTACTATTCCCAATGTACTGATGGTCAAAACCCAGATGTTGTTTTGTTCCAGTTGATCAAACGTACCAACCTTGACAAAAAAGATGCAGCTTGCCTCGTTGTGGTCCATATGTTGCAACATCCAAGATCTCGCCCAACAACAAAGTCAACACAAGATACAACGGTCAAGGTTGCAAAAAGGAACTTTCCGCCTGAGCCGGAGAGCAAAGATGGCAAATTGACATTGTGATCTGCACGACGACACCATTCGCAAGGGCGGCTTAGGAGTAGGATGCGGCGTAGCATTGTCAGCATTGCACAGCTTACAATCTAAACAGAAGGTTGCCGTGGAGAAAAGACAAAAAACAAACCGTGTAAGCAACGAAGAGCAAGAGACATTGATTGAGGATTATCTGGATAGAGAAGCTGCTGTGTGAACGAAGTGAGTTGAAGATGCAGAAACAGCGATTATGCAAGAGCTGGAAAATATGACCAATGCTGAAAAGGCGGGATTGACAACCAGAAAGCCCAAAAAAAGATTGAAGGAGATGTTGAATGTAATTGGAGACAGTCTGAGCAATCTTGCAAGTTCTGACGATGAGGAGGATGGTGAAGATGAGGTAGATGAGAAAGAAAATACACAGCTGGGCAAGCTGAGCAAAGATGATGAACCAAGTTGGGTGATGGGCACAATCTCCAGAACGGTACAGCAATGCATGGAGGGTTTTCTGCAGAAGCAGATGAGGAGTGACAAATTGATGCAACCTGGATAGGGGGATGAGGCCGACTACTTTTGTGAGAGAGAAATCAAGCACCGGACGGCCAAATTGAAAATTCCGGCTGTCATCAAGCCACAAACTGACAAGGTTGCAGCTGCCTCTGCGCTGACAACATTTGGAGAGTGTAAGGAGACTCTTCTTACCATCCCCGCAAATTGGCGAATGATGCTAGGGACTGCCCGCCCAGGAATAAGTGATACGAGTCCAGGTTCCGGTAAATCACTGTCTCATAAACATGGAGCATCTCTCCCGCCCAACGTGGAGCCCAATTGGGCACCGATTGAAAAATGGAAGCCTGTTGCACCCATAAGCTTTTACCCGTTCAGATAGCCTACCTAACTAACAAATAAATAGAAATCAGATTTGGATGAACATAGGGTGACTGCTCCTGCATTGCCGGATGAATAGACAGACTGATAGCTATTTTTGACAAGGTATATCTTCGAAAAGAAATTTGTGTACCAATATTGGTACATGTCAGCTCTTTCAGAATGTTGGTGACCAAATTGTGCGACATGATACTATGTCTGTGCACGTGCAAGGGTTGTACAGTCGATGCAAACGTTGTAGAGTCCAAATCATGTCGCTAGATCACCATGAAACTTGATATTGCCTTGCTTGATCCGTTTAAGCTAGAAAGCAAAATGTATCATAGAGATGAAATTTACTAACAAAATATAAGTATATGCTGCAATACAGGCGATAGAAGGAGTGGTAAATGCGCAATGTGAACCTGGATGAATGATGACCATCATTCTGGGTACTTCCATGCATCCAACTGTATAACTCTCGGCTTAGACAGGGTGCACATGGTCGAGATTGCAATGATTGTATATGGTAGGTCATCTAAATCGAGGAGAAGGAGCTGGATGAGGCAAGGTCAGGAAGTCGGGCCATAAATATCAACAACTAGTGAAATGATATATTTGCCATAAATTGCCGGCAGAAAGAGCTGAAACATGAAGCGCCCACATCATTCATAACAAAGATGACGTGTATAGTGGTGGATCTGAAACTGAGAGTCGTTGACGATTTTGGATTCAAATCGTTATACATAGGCACGATATATTGGCTGTCAATTATTACCATATGCACTTTTGCATACAATTGTTGAGAATCCATTGATGGTTATTATGTCTTTGAGGTGAGTGTCAATGGAGCTTCAACAATTGTTAGTCTTACACATTTCGCAATCAAGGCGCTGATTAGTCTCATTCTTCCAAACTGGAAGTATTGGCCGTCTTGATAGGTAAAAGAGAATGCAACTTGCTCATTGCCCCAACGTTGAAATTCAGCAACAACAGAGCATCAACGACATTTGGCCTGGCATCTTGGATAATCACTGGGCTGTGCAACGGCATCAACCTATAATCACAGTATTGGCCAACTTGATGGGCAACAATGCAAGTTACGATATCGCTACCACCTCCTAACAGTGAACCTCAATAGAGCATTAATGAATTCTGGTGTTGCATCTTGGATACCCCAAGAGCTGCGCAACGACATTGACCCATATTCAGTGGATTGGCCACCTTATTGGACTAAAATGCCAGCGGAGATATCGCTACCACTTCCTAAAAATGATCGTCAATGGAGAATGCACAGGTTTTGTCGGGGCTCAATAATGTACACTGCAACAAACTGCATTGCATCGTTCTTAAATTGAGTTTTCAATAGTCAGTCATTTCAATATGTCATTGTAGATAACTTCACACACATGCAGGCAATGTCTCACCAGTGTTACTAATTTCTTGCTCACAGCTCTAGATTCAGTATTTGAGAACCAGCTTTCTACCGTACTATAACAAACCTGCAAACAGACTCTCAAGTCCAAATACCTGGCTGTCAAATTCGTTTTGCCATGTCAGATTCAAAATCGTAAAATACCCCATTGCTAGAGGTTATGATATCCTCTCAGAATGAGAGTGTCTATATTCGTGATTAGAGTGACTATACTTTACAAACCATCTTTGATGGTTGGTGTGCTTCTATGACTGTGGGCTCCAAGTGTGCTGTTACTTGGTAATATTCTAGACATGCGCCTTCATGGCGATTATATTTACACTGCAGAATTGAGGAGTCCAGCAGCCCTGGCATCATATTTATCATTTGTCATCAAGTTCCTCGCCGTCCATCAGAACCAGGGAGCAGCTCAATGGGGAAACACTTGGTGGCAATAGCATACAGCACAAAGTTAAATGAATTAACCAGTTCAACAGTCGATGAAACAACTTTGGCCATACTGAAGAGTCAAGGAAGTCAAGGAATTACAATAGTAAGGTCGCAATGGACAATCATATCCCACAATTAGGTCTTATATATATCAACTCAATTGAGAGACAAAATGCTCCATACTTGTAGCTAAAGACTTTGTAAATGCCAAATTTCACCAAGACACCTGGAATAGCCACCCCATGGGAAGATTTGTTTCAGCTCATATGCCATGGAACACGATATCAAAACTTGAGCTATGATGGTTATATGCTGCATCAGGTAACAAGCTCATGCTACCATCCAGCAGCACTCTTATCAACATTTGCTGTAGGGAATGGTCACTGACATTGGATGCAATTAAGGAACAATTGTAATTAAGAAATAATGTTAGTTTAGCTTTAGACAGGTGGACATCCACGGACCAACTAGCCATAACGTCAGTCTTTGCATACTTTATTGATCGAAATTGAGCATTGCAAGTGGTGCAACTCACTTTCGATGAGGTTGGTAGCCTATTCTATTCTTATTTCACAAGCTATTCCAGGATGATAGGTCAAGGGTCAACATACTGGAGGAAGGCAAGCCAGACAATTGAAGGAGGTTCTTCATCATTTGGAGTGTTCTGACAGCTGTTTACTTGGAATTATGATTGATAACACTTCCTCCACCTGGTTGATGACTTGTGAACAACAATCAACCCTTGAGTCCTCCGGAATTGTGTGGCCTCCATTGAGAGACCACATACCATGCATGGCGCACGTCATTCAGCTTGCTTAAGGAGCATACCTGAGCAGCATCAGTGTACAAGGCCACACCAAGTCTTGGGAAGCCCATGAGCACAATCAGCAATTTGGAGAGAATGTAAGCATAGACATTGGGAAGAGTCAAGGACTGCGAAAAGAGGGCAATGCTAGAATCAACAAGGTGTTGGCCATGAGACCAGATTTAGCAAAGATAATTGAGAAAGTAAGTATTTCAAGAAATTTTGAAAGTCATGAAACTGACCTTCAGAGAGCAGCAAATGCTGGGTGTATTGATTATGCTGACACCGGGTCATCGAAACGAATTCATTGAGTGTCAAAAAGCCATAGTACGAATTGCAGTACTATGTATTATGGATCTCAACACAGTGGAATTTGGCAGTGGGGTTGCTTGAGCGAGCCTACTGATTACGAGTATTCACCCGTCAGTGGCTCAAGATTACGAAATTGATCGATTCCCAGCCACTATTCACAACACAGGATGAATGGACCATTATCAAGTACATCATAGAAGTTTTGAGGCAATCCCGATACTGGTTCCTGTTGATGTCGAAACGGCATATGGTTACTCTGCATCACCTTATCAACTTCTACAGTGACATTTTTGATCATATCGATGGCATTATGAAAGATTTAGCAAAGAAGCAGAGTCAATGGAAGGAAGACTTATACTGCGCCATGGAGTTTGTGCAACAGAAGCTGTCCAACTATTATGCTGAAGTTACTGAAATGACGTGGATGCTACTCATTTCCGCACACAGTCTTGACCCTTTCTGGCAGTTGTGATCATTTAAGAAGAGATACAAGGGAATGGATATTGATTCTGAGGAGGAGACTTCTTATGTTACCTAATACCAAGAGGAGTTTCTGATGTATGTGCTGAATCGATACTGTGCCAGTCATAGACGTTTGCCTGTCATTACACCCGAAAGCGTACTGAGCAATAATCGCTTCCTCCCTGCAATGGCTTCTTGATCTAGTCAATCTTCATATGATCCTTATGATTTGTCCAGCGATGATGAAGAATATTTAATGCATAGAAATGTGGCCAGAATGACACCCGGACAAATCAATCGCACAGCCCACTTATCCACAGCTGCAAGGTTCCATTTGGATTCACCACCTGAATCACCAAAGACCTGGGGGCAAATTATTCCGAATCATTATGATTACCACTCCAACCCTATGGACATTAGCAGTTCATTTTGTATACCGACTGGTGGCGCCAACAAAAGGAAATGCACCCAAATTACACCTATCTCTCTAATGTGGCACTTGATATTTTCTCCATCACACCACATGGTGTCAGAGTAGAAGCCTGTTTTACCTATGTGCAAGACCTTATCGGCTGGAGGCGGTCCAAAACCACAGGCGACACCATGCGCAAAAATGTCATCATAAGGCAGTTTGCTCAAGTCAATAGCGCTATATTAGCAGGCGATGACCCAGCACTGGATACAACAAATAATGAAAATGAGATGGAAATGAAGAGAGAGGCGGATGAAAGCGGATTGCACAGCATGGCCAAGGTCCATGAACTTTCCGAGATGTGGCAGGGCAGCCAAAACCTACATGCTACAAAGAAGGAATCTCGCACTCGAAACAATCAAATGACAGCTGTAGGATACATTTCAGATACTGAAGAGATCTTAAAAGCATCATGGTCGAACTTTCAACATGAAGGTGCGACTGCATTTAAATTGTCAGAAAGATCACCTTCGCAACCAGCTTTGTCTGCAATGTACCTCCCTGGAGGACGAACTCAAGTATTAAATGTCCGCCAAATCCAAAGAATCGATGGCCATCTAGCCAAAAGTGATGATGACAGTCCACCTGAAAGTTTGTTGCAACTTGAAAATTGGCTTCACCGGAATGGTGTTTTGGATAATCCAAATGAGAGTGAAGACAACTGGGGGCCAGACAATGAATCTGACATGGAGCTGCACAATGATGTTGAGGATCCGGAAAGCCTAGAGCAGCAGGCTGTGAGTACCACACCGAATGTTCCCAGATTGATTTTGCTAACACTGAGGTCAAAGGAATAGTCTGTAAACATGCTGATGATGGTCAATGCAATGGAAACGAAGAGGTGAGTGGGGAACAAGAAAATGAATGACAGAATGCGTCAATGTACATTCACCAGATTTTTCATGCTGTTTGACGTAGAATTACATTTAGAGAAATATTATGCAAGTATCATAAGCAGTTGCACGTGAATATTGGTTGATATACAGAAGCATACTGGGCGAAAGGAATCATTCGGCAAGATGTATAAATTTCGATAGACTGAGAATGATCAGTGCAAGAATATCACCGGACTTGGCTTTGCCAAAGGGCGGAGTCTCAATCAGCCAGAAAGGCATTCAATAAGTTCAAATAATTATGAATACATTCATTGATACCACCACATTTTGAATGGAAAATATATTGAAATGAGCATTGACGAAGGGTCAACAATTTGTCGTATTGTAAGTGAGGTGATTGAAAAGCCATTTGTTTGCTGTTATGCAGAACCGATGTATTGGCAGTCTTCATTGGCCAAAGTGAAAGCGAAATGGTCACTGCACCATTCTCAAAATGAGCGTCAATGGAGTGACAACTATGTTTGGCTTTGCATCTTGGGTAATCTAAGTGGTGATTGGTTGCAGACATCCATAAACTAGGTATTGGCCACCTTTAGAAGTAGAAAACTAAAGCGACACACTCCCTGCCCCATCCTGACAATGAGCCTCAACCGAGCGTCAATGTTTTTTGTCTTGTATTTCGGGTAATCCAAACGTCGCGTTGTAGTAATAATTCATATAAGAAGTATCTCAGGCCTTTTCAGGCAACACAGTGCATGACATATACATGACCCCATCATGAAAATGAGCATCAATGCAGAGTCAAGAATTTTTGGTCTTCCATATTGGGTAATCACGGCATCACGCGGATACTTGAGCTCATAACAGAACTATTGACAGTCTCTATAGGCAAAAATACAAAATAGGAGAAGGAAAACACAGATTCCAAAATGATCGGTATCGCAAACTGCAAAACATGCAAACCGAGATTAGTTGATGTTGAATAACCGACTTTGATAATATATAATTATCAAACAGCCAAAACAGGAGCGTTTTATGAATCTACCGATGAACCCGCTTGGCAACCCGCTGCGAGACCCACTAACAACCCACCCAATCCAGACTTGTCGGGAGATTGCCATTGAATCGAAACCGAATTGCCAGTTTAGGTATATCAACGACCAGGACCCCCAATTTGGCGATGTTTCTGTTTCAACCTTAACCCGGACCCGAAGTGACAGTCTGGAACCGTTGCTAACACTACGAATACATGAACCCATGTCTCATATTCAGATACAGGAACTTCATATTGCCCTGACTGCTGTCATTTCTATAAGTGATTTGCCAATAGTCTGTGCTGGATCACATATAACGATATGCCCAGGATTCTCCGGTGCTCTGGAACATCGATTATAGGCCAGCTACTTCTATTCCTTTGTGATGACAATTCTGACACATGTATTCAACAACACCTAGAAAGTCATTGTTGGAAACTGTAATTGGAGAGTGTGCAGTGATTGATCGGTTATAACACTATATGCCCTTTGCTCTCCGGTGCACCTGAACATTGATCATATGCCAGCCAACATTGTGGCTTTGCTACATATAAGTGAGCCTTTTCTTATATTCCAACACAAGTACTCAATATCACTTGGACTGTCTTATTGCCAAATGGAATTGACAAATATGTGGTGCTGAATCTGGCATAATATGACTCCACACAGATGCCAAGGATACTCTATTCAACCTGAACTTCGATCGCATACTTGCACAAGCTGCGGCTTTGCGAACCATCGGGCTGCCTGTATGCTCACATCCTGACACAGCTACTCGATGTTGCCTGGACTGACTTCATTACCAGATGGGATTGACACATATGCAGTGCTAGATTCGTCATAATGAGACTCATGACGTATGCTGTGGATTCTCGGGTGCACCTGACAGTGGTTGAATTATGTGTTTTCATTCGATTGACTGTGAAATGCGGATGTGGCCTGGTATACATGTTGCACCACAAATTTACAACTGATGAATGATTTGAAGTGTGTTGTGGCATTGTGTCACGGCGGCACGTGACCCGGGCCGGGTAACGGCCATTCTATATAGTCGGCTCGCCATGAGCCCTAGATCTCTAGCGATAATCTTACCTATACATCTACATCTACTATCACTCGCATCCACGTTTGCAACCGTATTCCTATAATTACCATACGTATACCTATGCGGCCGAACGCAGGCATACGTGCCGTTACACTATTATCGCTTTTTCAGTAAACAGATACGTTTCGCTCACGGGATTACGAGTTGACGAGTTTTACCCCTTTCCGACACGCGACACCATGGAGTCAACAATTGAGAATACTGCCCTCCAAACGAGATATCGAAGCATCATTACTGG
>Ga0307515_10012404_pt1 | contig 16030 bp, 17 predicted proteins | sample 17_EM_MG_FD_194513 | JGI IMG/M metagenome (GOLD analysis project Ga0307515, IMG submission 194513) | Populus trichocarpa ectomycorrhiza microbial communities from riparian zone in the Pacific Northwest, United States - 17_EM | ecosystem: Host-associated > Plants > Roots > Unclassified | place...
CAAGAGTTCAAGCGCAAAAACAAGAAGGACCTCTCTTCTAACCCCCATGCCCTTCGCCGTCTCCGTACCGCTTGTGAACGTGCCAAGTGAACCCTCTCCTGTGCCGCCTTTACCTCCATCGAAATCGACTCCCTCTTCGAGGGTATCGACTTCTACACTTCCCTCACCCGCACTCGTTTCGAGGAGTTACGCCAGGACCTTTTCTGGAGCACCCTTGACCCCGTCGAGAAGGTCCTCCGTGACTCCAAGATCGACAAGGCTAACGTCCACGAGATTGTCTTGGTCGGTGGTTCCACTTGTATCCCACGTATCGTCAAGCTCGTCTCCGACTTCTTCAACGGAAAGGAGCCCAACAAGAGCATCAACCCTGATGAGGCCGTCGCTTACGGTGCTGCCGTCCAGGCCGCCATTCTCTCCGGTGGCACCTCCGAGAAGACTCAGGGCTTGCTCTTACTCGATGTTGCTCCTCTATCCCTTGGTATCGAGACCGCTGGTGGTGTTATGACCGCCCTCATCAAGCAAAACACTACCGTTCCCATCAAGAAGTCTGAGATCTTCTCCACCTACGCCGACAATCAGCCTGGTGTGCTCATCCAGGTTTACGAGGGTGAGCGTGCCCGCACCAAGGACAACAACCTCCTCGGAAAGTTCGAGCTCTCTGGCATCCCCCCTGCTCCCCGTGGCGTTCCTCAGATCGAGGTTACCTTCGACATCGACGCCAACGGTATCTTGAACGTCTCCGCCTCCGACAAGACCACCGGAAAGTCGAACCGCATCACTATCACCAACGATAAGGGTCGTCTCTCCAAGGAGGAGATCGAACGCATGGTCAACGAGGCCGAGACGTACAAAGCCGAGGACGAGGCTGCCAGTGCTCGGATCGCTTCCAAGAACGGTCTCGAGTCCTATGCCTACAATCTCCGAAATTCGATCAACGACGAGAAGCTCGCCGGCAAGTTCGACCCCGCCGACAAGAAGAAGCTCGAGGATTCCGTCAACGAAGCCATCTCATGGCTCGACAACTCGCAGGAGGCCTCGAAGGAGGAGTACGAGGAGAGGCAGAAGGAACTCGAGGGAATCGCCAACCCCATCATGCAGAAGTTGTACGCCAGTGCTGGTGGCGCTCCCGGTGCCTTCCCCAGCCCTGGTGGCGCTCCTGGTGGCTTCCCCGGTGCTGGTAGTGCCGGCGGAGAGGACGGCCCCAGCGTCGAGGAAGTCGACTAAGCGTGCTCTCGCAGATCCGTCCTTTTGCTTTCATCATTCACTGCATCTCTTACGCTGTTTGTTGTTCACGCATTGCATATAAAAGTAGTTCACATCCATGTATGATTACGGCTTTATGTTAGAAGTTCCAATCTACTTTACTTTCACGATGTAAATCCGGGTGTGGCCGCCTCATGATCGATAATCTTCAACTCTACATCTGGACGATGATCGGAAGTGACAAGCTTATCCCACAGACGTCGGGGGTCGCGGGTCGCGGGAGTGTTCATTATTGTCTGTATACCACGAAAGTCCAGAGAACGGGCGGCAAGGACAGCGTTCGAATAAAAGGTGCGTAAGGATCCGGTGTGGATTACAGTCACAAGCGTTTGCAAATCGAGGAGTTGAATCTTTCCGCTGAACTCAACCTAGGGTCCCGTAAGTTCACCAGGGTGGTCGTTTCAACTTGCCCTTTCCGACCGATGTTTCACGCTGCACTTGCAAGGTTTCGGGTGGTTATACTGATAAGAACGAGAACGGGATGCGAGTATGAGAGTGGGAAGAATAAACGTTATTCCTTCTAGCGCAACATACATAGAACTCGGTAAGTGGGCAACAAAGAGACGGTGCTCTCACCCGACCATCGTATTGGAATACTGCATGACGGGTTCGATGGCTCCCCCGTTCCTGTTTACCTTCTTCGAAGTGTTAAACACCGCAAGAGACATCGCGGTCGTAGTACACAACGACGCCCGAGCCAACACCAGCCCCGGAGAAACGCTCCTCCCGAACCCGAAACAAACCTCTCGCGGGACTTCCCCGGGTCCAGGTAAACTTCGGGGTCGTGGGGGGATTTCAGACTTTGGTTTTACTTTCTCAGCTCAACCTCACAGTTCGATATCGGGCGACGTCTACAAAGGATACTACATCCCGAAAGATTTACTGGTAGCCAATCACAAGTCGCGGACCACGATTAGCCCGATTGTTCAGTAGGTGGGGAGGGGAGATGATCTTCGCCTTCAAGCGTGTGACTCACCGAGAGATCCGGCTGGATTTCATGGTAAAAACTTCCTTGACCAATGCTCCGATATATAGCAAGTCATCCCGATCGGCAAAGTTTTGCAGACGATCTTCTCCAACGACATGGAAAATCTCCTCTTAGAGTCTTTTTCTGAGACTCCGGATACAACGTCATTGCCAGGAAGAACGTGTACAGCACAGACACGGTCCGTTCCGATATTCTCCCAGGTCCACATATCGTATCCGCGCCGGCCGAATGAACAGTTATGGTCGTCCATCTCACCACAGGTCCGAAGTATGAGATGGGACTGCCGTACCTGCTGCCTAGAAAAGATATCACCACCAAGCGCCGAGACGAACAAACGGCCCCCAATCCCGGATTCGCAGAACCCACAAGTTGATCCAACGCGAATTGGTGAGGGTGTTAACCAAATCGAGCAAGCCCTACCTCCACACCACAATCTTCTTTCATCCAGTCCCTGGAAACGAGGGGTGTAACGTACTGTTGATGGAACAATCAAGATGAGACGTTGGGAGTCTCAGCTGACAGATCGTAAGCAATACCGGAGACCCGCACGCGGGGATGAGGTTCACGAGGAATGCACCTGGCTCGGTGACAGCCGAGAGTTGTTCTCTGCCAAACTCTGCAAGGCGGACGATATGATCGTCCTTTACCTTGACGCTGCTAACAGTAGCCGTGTGATATCACCAAGGTGATCGCGAGGTTCTGATAGGCAGAAAGAATGATCAGCCGTCCGAATTGACTTCCTAACACAAATGCATAACAGCGACATCATCGCGATATGATTGAGTTCTGGTGTGATTCACCCATTCAAGGTCCAGGGAAAATTGCACGAGGTCGTGAATCCGCACTGGGAAAACCCATTGTGCGATGTGTGTAGGTGAGGGAAACTCACCTTCTGATTTGTTTTGGGAGTTCATCGGGCTGGACCGTGCCTCGGGCCAAAAGCTTGGTCTCGAGTTCTTCCAGAAGGCAGTGCCGCACTAAGTTCCGGGTTGAACCTATCGCTGAAGCGAGAAGTCTTCTTGGTTCTTCGGCCCTGGGACCGTAGTTGGCGAGCGCGAGCACATTGTTCCAGCCGGTCAGTCCACCGCGAATAGTGAGAATTGGGCTGTCGTGGAGGGCTCGTCCCACTTCTCTTCCCGCGCCGCACGCACCTTCCGCGGTTCGGTCAGGACAAGTTATGTGGTAGAGAATTATCCTCCCGCCACGATAGAGGACAGCAACAACACCCAGCCGGGTGCAGGCGTCAAAACCAATCAAGGACGGAGAAATGAAAGGAAAGGTGGGGATCGGATTGGAGCGGGAAGAGAGAGGAAACGAGAAGGAGCATTATGACGTGCCTGCCTTTCGCGCACGCATGCAGATACACAAAAGCGTATATACACTTCAGTCGTGGGGTTACCCCACTTCATGAACGAAGAGCCATTGGGATAAAGAATCATGCAAGCCCTGTCCGCTAAAGGGGTACACCAGGCTGCGATGGCATCTGCCGATGTATAGTTCGTTCGTGGGGCCCAGTGCGAACTCGAATCACGTTCGAGTGAAGTTCTAGACGTTCAGGGTGTGTGAGTTATCTGGCCGCTGTGTTCCAGAGACGAATGGAGATCAGGGTGGAACCCTAAAATAGCCAGGTACTGGCGCGCGAACTACAATATTGCAAAAGGGATTGGGAGTAGCCGTTGTTGGGATCCTCACGGAACACCCAAGGCGTCCGATTTTCCCTTCCGAGCAGCCGGAACAACCAGCTTGTGTTTGATGGGCGACCATGCCTGTGAAAGTTTAGGTATAGTGTAAGCTATATGGTGTGGATGATGTAGGGATGCGGCAAATCGCGATCACTGCCGTGGCGGCTGAGGGTCGCATCACGTGCTCTCAGTACCTTGTCATCTCACTTTCACCCGCTCGAGCAAAGTCGACCGGCCAACACGAAACCAACGGCCAGACCTCCACCTCCACCTTCCAACGAACTCGACTCGATGCTAACCATTTATGTGTCATGTGTGCTGGCGATTTTACTGCTCTCTTGTGCGTTCTGATCGACCTCGTCATGATGATCTTCCTGCAGAAAGTGGCTAATCCGGGTTTCACCAAAGTGATAACTGTGCTTGCACGGAGGAGATCAAAGTTTACCGGGAACACTGTGCTGTTTGTCGGGACTTCTGATGCCGGGAAAACAGCCATCCTTTCGTCGGTGAGTCTCCAACTCACCAAACACCCCGTTGGATGTAACCAGACTCAAATGCATCTGGAATCGTGTGGTACAGCTGGCATTTCATCAGCAACTACCCACACACGCCTCATTGCAGACAAACTCAAGTCTAATAACACTTCCAAACGTGAAACAGCCCATCCAAGCCGTGGACATCCCCGGACATCCACGTATCAGGGTCCAATACCGAGACCATTTCAATAACGCAAAGGCGGTCGCATGTGTCGTCGACGCCAGTACCGTTTCGCGGAACGGTGCCGCAGTTGCCGAGTACGTTTTACTCTCTTTGTGCAGCCTTCCATTTTTCTATAGCCTGATTGGGGCACCCCGCTATCGTTCATCGACCACAGATATTTGCATCAAATATTACACTCGTTCATGTCAATCCCTCCCTCCCAATCCACTCCAGCGCTTATCATCCTTGCGCATAAGTCCGACCTCCTTGCATCTACCACATCCTCATCCAACACGCCAGTGGACCAGCTGGCCATTAACCGGGTTCGGACAATCCTCGAGCGAGAGCTTGAGAAGCGTAGACAATCCCAAACGGGTGGGATGGGTATCGAGAGTCTTGGTGGCGGCGAGGGTGACAACACGGAGGTTTCCGGGCTGGAGTGTGGCGGCGTGGGCGGCGGCGTGTTCAGATTCTCAGAGTGGGAGGGCGGGGAGATCACGTTCCTTGGTACGTCCATATCGAGAGCAGGGGAGAAGGTCCACGACGAGAAGGTCGGCAACGTAGGCGGATTAGAGGGTTTACAGCAGCGGCTGAGCGACCTGTACTGAATTATCATATAATAATCACAGAACCTGCTGGAAGCCAAGAACGGCTTGAGGGATGGTCAGGACGTTATTCTCAGAACGCGACTGGTGCTATTGACTTACTGACACCGAAACCGTCAGCTATATGGTGGATGACGGCAGCTGTGAGCCCATCGAATGTCCGTTATGCTCCACCGATCCTGCTGCTCAGCAAGGATGGCAGAAGCACTATTAGAAAGAAGAAATAGGGTATCTTGGTCAGAGTGGGGGTGCCAGGCTTCATCCTCGAAGAGCCAGCTTGCAAGGAAAGAAGATTTACCCTAGCTGCCAGAGCTCGCACTCAAGACCACCGATGTCCCGACAAAGCACGATGCCGGCCTTGTTCAACTCCCCCACTGCGTCCATCGTCCACGTTCTGCACGTGAACGTCTTGGAGTCGACCGGAACCGGAACGTTTTCGACGATTCGTACGGTCCGATTAATATCGTCCGTGCATCCGATGCGACAGAATCGAAGGGCGAGAAGGGACTGGAGAGCGTTGTACGGTTCCTTGGTTTCGTAGGCCCATGTCGATTGCCCTCCTACGACGTGGCAGCAGAGGGAATCACGGCCGGTCGGATTTCTGGCGATGACGAGTCCCCAATGGAAGGTTTGATTGATGGAAGTGTTTCCAGCTTCGGCGGGGCGGCGCCAGAGGGCGATGTAGATTCCTCCACTCTCCATCGGGCACAGGAGATGCCTGACAGACGGGAGTGGGCGAAGTTCAGGAAGAGGGAAGTGGTGAAGGGGAGCGGATACGCGTGTTGCAGCAATCGTGGTGAGGAACGTTGTTTGAGGAGGTCGGGGTGGGGCTGGAGCGTTATATAAGTAGTTGGACATATTTGGCGAAGGCTGATCTGATAACGAGAGGGAACCTTCTCGACTTCTGAAATGTCAGGCGAGAAACGGGGGGTCGATCTAGGTCGAATGAATTTGATCAGCGCACTAGCGCCAGGAGGGTGCCATCCGGACAAAAAGAGGGAGCGTTCGTAACTCACCCGCATGGATCTAGAACAGGAACCCTCGAATGGACTGCGAATCATGCCGGGCGAGATGTTATTCGGAGGGTATGTAGGGCGGAGGCGTGGTGGGGTGGTGTCGTGAGAGGGAGGGGGTTTATATGTGGGTCACATTCATAGATAAGATGGACTCGGCCTGTCGCTCTAGTTCGTACTCCCCGAACACCCCCTTGAGCATCTCAATCCACGGTTGAGACAAGGACAGGCTCAGGGCGGCGGTGAACTCCCAATACTCTGGAAACCACCCGGCCATCTCCCAATCCAAAATTCCGATGAGTTGGCCCTGCGGGTCAACGAGGATATTTCTTGGGAGAAGATCGTTGTGTGAAAAAACGATGCGATGCCTCTTCGCTAGCGCTGCGGTGACTGTCGGATCTTCTCTGATGCGGGGAGGGACCAGACTTAGGAGGTGAGCATTGAACTCGTCCAGATCAGCGAACGGACCAGTCGGGTTCCATCCCAACCGGAGGTTGTTGTAACTTCCACCACCGAAAGTGCAAATCTCGGGCCCAGGCGCAGGGATGTCACGGAGTTGGTCGACACAAATACGGATCTGCTTGCCGAGGGTATCCCGCTGTGACTGGGTGTATTCAGAGAGACGAGGGTGAGCGCCGGAGATGGTGGTGAGGATCAGATAATCCTCTCCGCTGCCGGTCAATTCGTTTCCTGGCACAAAGTCCACGACGGTTGGCATTGGAATGGTGGTTCTGGATGACACAAATCGCATCGTCGCTGCTTCACGGGCGCCTTCTGACGGGAATTTGCACCACAGGCCGAGGGGGAGTTGTTGGGAACGGAGGTCCTTTGTCCCATATAGACGTCTGCCGATCCAACACATCATACGCCAGAAGACGAGCCGGGCCCTTTGAGGGAGACGACACCAGAGGCGAATGGCCAGGGAACCAGGTGTCATATCCCGCTCGATGCTGGACGGATGTTATTGGATGTGTCGTTCCCGTCGACCTTGCGGCCACCCCGAGCCAAAGACATATTTTTCTCACGCTTACAGCAGCAGAAGGAAGGAGGATATCCGTTATGACCATCTCTCTCTCTCAGCTGACTCGCAGGTCGTAAATTCGCTGTCTATCAGCTGTCCCGCCTATGATCTGGACATCGGACCAGGATAGGCTGGAAAATTTCCCGCTTCGACTCTTGCGTGGCTTCCTGCTGGCATTATGGCATACTCGCTGCAGACTCTGTTGCGTTCATCACCAACGTTTACTCACACCGCATCAGAAGGTCCAGAACAGTCTTTGGGAGATCCGGACCCATCACAAGTCCAGTTTCTCGCATCTCCGTCGTCTGTCTGTCTCCGCGCGGCGACTTGAGATTACAGCGCCCTTTACTCTTACAGCATAGACGATTCCTTGGAGGGAAACCCGTAGCATCGGCGGTTAATATCCTTCAACGTTTAGGCCGCGCGCGAGAGGCTGACCTGTGGTGGCGCGGAAGGCGGTGTCGTCATACGCAGATCACGTGTTCTCATAAATTCGAATTTTCGTTGGTTTTTCCTCTCCCAACGCAACCACGTAGACAGTGCCCGATGTGCTTGCTCAGTGCGCGTTCGAGGCGATAAGGATTGCGGAGAGGAATGCCTGGCTGGGATTAAGAACTTGGATATCGTCTCTTACGCAGATATATGAGTGTCAGACCCTCCCCACAGAATTTATTAGATTTTTTTTCGCGATTTTTAACGGAGGGATTCCACGTGGCGGTGCGCGAGATCTGCTCACGGTTGGACACGACATCCAGCCTACCTCACCCACCCTCCTCGTCCATCCCAACATCACTGCACCACTGCGATGTTTATCCTAAACTGGTTCTGGGATATCCTTGCTCAGCTAGGTATATAACAATTTCTTTCTACCGGCTGAGGGGATCCCAATGACTGAGCCACGCTCCAACAGGTCTCTTGCACAAAAATGCGAAGATCCTTTTCCTCGGTCTCGATAACGCCGGAAAGACCGTAAGCTCGTCGGGTTTCCTAAAACCACACATCGCATGCTAATTGGATTCCCCAAAGACACTCTTGCACATGCTCAAGAATGACCGACTCGCCACGCTCCAGCCGACCCTCCACCCTAGTCAGTCCACGTGCGACCCTCGATGCCTCCAGTAACTGACGTGGCTTGACAGCGTCCGAGGAGCTCGCCATTGGCAACGTGAAATTCACGACTTACGACCTTGGTGGTCACCAGCAAGGCAAGCAGGGTCAACGATTCGACACTAACGTGCAACTCAAATGTGATCCTCAGCTCGTCGGCTCTGGCGCGACTACTTCCCCGAAGTCGATGGAATTGTCTTCCTTGTCGACAGCGCTGATTTCGAGCGTCTCCCTGAATCAAAAGCCGAGCTCGACGCCTTGCTCTCGATTGAAGAGCTTGCCAAGGTCCCTTTCCTCATTTTGGGCAACAAGATCGATGCCCCCGGTGCTGTCAGCGAGGAAGAGTTGAGGCACCATCTCGGGCTTTACCAGACTACTGGAAAGGTATGCACGTCTCGCGTGTAGTTATTGGTACAGCGGAGAGTTGATAACACGTGTCACCTCAGGGCAAGGTTCCCCTCAATGACATCCGCCCCATCGAACTCTTCATGGTTTCCGTCGTTCAGAGGCAAGGTTACGGTGAAGGTTTCCGTTGGCTCTCCCAATACGTGCGTGACTCCCTTCTCTGCCCGTAACCACGGCCTCCTGACCGCTTTACCCTTCACAGATTTGAGCGATTGAGGATGGGAGTTGCTCTGATAGACCTTTACTTAACCTCGTAGTCGGTACTAATAGCCCTCAGTCTTCTTGTGTTCTCTTCAATGAAGTTCTCTTCATCCTTGTTGTGCTGCTCGTCCCGCTTTCCTGGCCCTGGGACGCCGACGGCTGTCGCATTGGTCACGCCGCTTCTCTGATCCCATCATGTCGCGCCTTGGTTTTCGACCTCTAGTATCAGCCACCACGCCCAGTTCGCAAACGTAGTGAGTATTCCGTCTCGTAAGACGCGACGTCCACTGAGAACTCGATAATCAGTGAATTCCTTACCTCAGGAACTGGTGGATCGTGTGATTGACTGGGCTTGCCTCCCCGCTGCAACGGAGGAAGAAGACTCTAACGCAACCGCACGGGCATGTTCTTTGGTCAAATTCTCATGGAGTCGCCGCGGTCGACAAAAGCTGTTCAGAAAAGTCACACTTGATCCAGGGCTGCTTGTTCGCTGGTGCAAGAATATTCCTGATTCCGCCACAGGACCGTCCTCCTTCGTCCGCATGTTATCGTTGGAGAGACTCACCGCGGACCACCTAACCGAGCACATCGAACACCTCAAGGCACTCAAGCACGTTACTATACTTTACCTTGGATTCTTCGATGGCGAGACTTTCAACAAGGAAAAGGTAGAACGATGCTTTGGCCATTTCGGATCGACCGTGCAATTCCTTTCGTTCCTCATCCCGCAATGCAAAGCCAGCTTATTCCCTCACTTACTTGGTCTATTCACCCGGGCGATTCGCATCGACATCAACATACCCTATATTGTGCAAGATGTTGACGAAACGGAGTACAAACCGCTACCCAATCTCGAGTTGTTAGGGTTGGGGTTGGAGCAGAACGCTGCGATTGATTATGAGCTACTCGAAGCGTGTACGAACCTCAGAGCGGCCTGTATCTCTTGTCCCCATTCCACCTCAAGGTTCTGGTTCAATCACCTATTCATGCGGTGCGCTGATACCTTGGAATCCGTCCTCATTGGGCCGGAGTACAAAGGCAAGTTCAACCCCCTACACACACCCATATGCAAAGGGTGATCTCACAGACTCGATTTACGAACTCAGATCCAATTGAAGTTATATTCCCGATCCCAGATGGCATCCCTCTAAGCATGCACTGGTCAATGGCCCCGTGCGTCAACATACGCGACATCGACGTGGCGGTGGAACCGAGCGGACCCGGAGCCCTCGCTCAGGAGATAGTCACCAGCGCGCCGATCGCGAAGCTTCGTTCAATCTGTTTGATATTCGATTGCAAAGTTCAGGCCGATTTAGGGTCCCAGGTCGACTTTGAGGCTTGGGAGGCGTTCGAGAGCTACCTTTGTCATGTTGCTGATAAGAAGTTGAAGAAGGACCCTCCGGAGGAGTTCGCTGTGACGTTGTTCTTCACGCCACATGCGAAGAGGCATATTAGGAAAGACGGGGGGGAAGTACGGCTTGGAAAGTTCTTGGGTGGGTTGCAGAAGAGGGGTGTGTTGAAAGGTAAAGCATCGTGATATGCGGTAATGTCCCTCCAAACGTTGTTCAATTCGGGGGTGGAGCACTTACCATGTCAGACAGGAGGCGCTCTTTTGAAACTCGAACGGTCGGAGGTCGTTAATGTCTAATATGTTCCGCTTTGTTCGCCAACCTTCGCCGGTCGGGGCAGGTCCTGCCCATATGCACTCACGTGCAGTGCGTAGCCATGAAAAGATTATATTCCGTGATTTGTCCTAGATCCACACTAATAGAATCTGTATTTCTCATCGTGGGTGCGGAAGGATAGCGTATCGACCTACGGGGATCTCAGTCATGTCCGCGCCCCCTTTCTTAGCATGGTGGTTACCCATGTGTCCTCCCGCGCCGATGGACCCCGCTGGGAGCCGTGCCATCCGTAATTCACGACCCACAGTTCTCTCTGCTATGAATTACTCACGTATCACTCTCGTGGATTAAATCAGGGTCGTTATCACTATTGCAGCTGTCACGGTCGTGCTGTTGGCACACGAGAGGTTCACGAGATCAGGTATTGCTTGTATAAACTGTACGTCAATGCCATTGGTCCCCCGGAGCAACTCATTCAGGCCCTGTTGAGCTGGAAATAACTGGTGATTCGGTCGAACATCTGTATAGGTAATCGTTGGTCACAATACCCGTCCGCAGGTGGAGTATTTTTACTGATCAGTCGCCAGCTACCCTTGAGTATATTTTTGGACGGCACTTGCATGGACACGTCTCAACCCTGTGTACGTCATATACCTCCAATCGAACCTCGGTGAGCGTTGGTGATTGTGCCGGAAGTCCGCCGGCTGATATCCAATCAAGTTTCTGCCAGAAGAGGAGCGGGGGCGTCGACTGAAAGATGGGTGGTGTGGAACTCGCCTAGTGAATCCGACGGACCCTCGGTGGGATACAATAGTCAACCCCCAGAACGCTCACGTTGGCTGGCTGTGAGGTGACTCTGGGAACAAACCAAGAACCCGGAGTTTCAGGGTAAACTCCGCGCAGAACTGGGCGATCTCGAATCTGTCGAGGACAATGTAAGCTTCACAGCCACCGGCCTGAAAGCGATGCCTCATCTGGATGCGGCAATCGAGGTTTGTCGCCCCTCTCTAGAATGAAGATCACGGCGAATAAGGTTTGATGATATTTCACGAGATCTTACGTGTTTTATTCGAGGTAGCATTCACGAAGCATGAGGAGATAATGTGCTGTGTCTTTCGAGGTCCGTCGCCGCCCATTCGAGCAAAACGCTCATATCACGAAATCCGTATATCCAAAGATACGTCTCTGCGTTAAGGCACACCACGCACACCCGGTGATTCCCCGGTGAAAGTTGGACGCCAGGGGTCTTTTTACCCATATTAACCCGGGTGCGGTAGCGAATTGTCGGAGTTTCGAACCAGCCTGTTGGCTTGAACAGAACGCGAACAGACGCCTACTTACCAGTGCCCGACGAATTGTGTTTTTCGGTCCACGAAGCAGATCAAGATCGGTTCGATGACACCAACTGTGGTGGGGGGAGGACGAAGGTATCAATGATCCAATTATGTAAGATCTCACCTGTTCGTAGGGACTAACAGACACCACTGTCGCGGACCAGAGCCTTCCGCAATCCCCGAAGTGACACCCGCGACTGCTGCACCCGAGTAGCTGACAGCCCAGACAGCTTGCGGCCCTCAACAAATTATAATCTAATAATACGATGAAAGGAATACGCAGAAGTTGCCTCGAGGTTGAACATTGAGCCTTGACATAACATCCGGGATTTAATCCAACGCCGTGATAAGGCACCTCCGACACGGGTCTGGCGCTGCATCGGCAAATTCTATCTACGCCTCATCCTCTAGTTACCCGTTTTCAGAATGTACGCCACGTAAAATCCTCTTCTCATATACCGGAGCGCTGTTGAGGGTGCGACTCGGAGTGCGCGGCAGAGGGTCTCGACAGCGAATTCATCTTCGCTTACATCCCTTCGGCGCCTCAATATGCCATCCACCATGGTAGCGCTGTCCCTCATCCCTGAGCGAAAACAGCTCTCCCATTCATGGAGTGCCTGGTCTGCGCGTTCTATGACGAAGGGGGGTACATTAAACGCTCTACATGACCGTTTCATCTGTCTCTGTTCCAAAAAAATCTCCTATCTTCCATGCACACCCATTATGAAAGCCACTTACGCCGCCACGGGATTTCAACTTCGACAATTCGAATGACCCCTACGTACCTCGTGCACACACAACCGCCCCTGCATGATCGGACTTAGTCGTTGGGTGGCCCACGTTTCGAACATCTATCCCACCTTACGGTGCCCGGTATCTCGGTGGATGGGTCCGGCCCAAATGACGGCCAGAAGAATGACGATTGGCGCGTGAACCGCCGGGTCCTAGTGATCGTATAAATGCGACCTCGATTTCGAGGATAGGTCTTCTTGACCTCGGGCGAGCGAGATCGATTGCCCTCGCTGAAGAAAGCCACCTATGGATCCAATGAAACCAGAGTCTTTCACCCATAAGTGGTCGCTTTTGGCCACCGGCAGGAGGTACCACTACGTCGATGAGATCCCCCACGACTATGATCCTCAGCAAGACTTGACCATATTGTGTATCCATGGCTTTCCCGATTTCTGGTAAGCCTTACCCCTTGCAGTTTCCCCGTTTCTGCGATCTTTTTATCTCGAGCTGAAAATGCGACAATAAAATGTACAGGGCTGGTTGGAAATATCAAATTGGACCTTGGGTCCGAGCCGGGTATCGCGTTGTGGCACCAGATATGCTCGGGTACGGACAAACAGATAAACCGTACGAACCGGAGGAGTATTCTCTGAAAAGGATCTCAAGCGATCTTGCCTCCATTTTGGATGTAATTCGGGTCCGTAACGCAGTGAGTCCGGATCGGATAAGAACTTGAAACTCTTGGTGATGGCCGGCTCTACAGATCGTGATTGGGCACGATTGGGGATCGCACATCGCAGCGAGGTTTGCCCTGTGGTACCCCGAGAGAGTCCTAGGGATAGCCCAGTGAGTCACTGGTGTTCTCGACGGATGCGTAGTTGGATTTATCCATCCGTGCAGTGTTAGTCTGGGTTACTTTCCTCCTTCTTCAAACTACGAGCAGCTGGAGGCGTTTGTGAAGAAGTTCCCGATCTACAAGTATCAGCTTTACTTCGCCAGCTCAGCTTGCAGTGTGGAACTCGAAAGAAATGTGCGTACCACCTCCATCCCCGAAGCGGCTTACGGAGACTTGTTTACACCAGTGAACCCTTCAGATCGTGAATTTCTACAGATATGCGTTTCATACGGGCGTTTTTTCGGGACCCGATGGTATTCCGGAGAACTTTGGCGATATAGTCACAGGAAGAACCTGTCCAAACACAAAAACCGGGAGATTCCTCCTGGACAGGAAGGTAAACACTTGAACGGCGAACGCGGTTCCGGGGCACTGAATCAGTTCATCACGCAGGAACTCCAATACATCGTGTCCCAGAACGACACCATGCGTGGTCCTACAAACTATTACCGCACATGGAACATCCGGTTCAACGAAGAGAAAGGTTGTGAGCGCAAGTTTCAACGAGTCAACCATACTGACATTAATGCGTCTGTCACACAGATGGGGGTCTCCCGGAGACCTATAGGCAGGGGACACCGGTTCTCTTCCTCCGAGGAGCCAAAGATGGAACGAGTTCGAAAGTTGTTATGCGTGAAACTCGCAGGTTGTACCCTGCGGCAAAAATAATCACGTACGAAGACGCTGCTCATTGGTTAATGGTTGAGAGGAAAGAGGCGGTAACTAGGGATGTGTTGGATTGGTTGTGTGAGGTTGGATTGTAAACTCGTTGGCTCAGACCACCCACAACTTGAAGTACGGAGCTGTAAGGTAGAATGTATTGATCATAGGAACTGTATCATGCCGTCAATGTCGAGGGTTCACCAACCGGAGTATGTCTGGGGAGCGGATATCAAAACCCGCGGCACGGAACGCTCAGCGTGTCTAAGACGTTTGGTGAACCCTCAGAGCCTCCAAAATCTTCAGGTGTGAAATTTCCCGCAGGGTCGTTGATGACGGTTCAACGTCCACTCATTGTGGTGACCTCTGCCGTAGGTTCCTCAACGCACTGACGACCCACTGTGAGTGGTTCCGGCGGTTTGTCGTCGAGAGAGGAATATCTATGCGCGCTGTTCGAAATGCACAGGGGGTAAATTACACGTACGTAAATCACGCCGCACGTACCTCTCACTCTTCACGCGAACATCTAAATTTCCCCGGGTTGGCTTGCTCTGGACTGGGCCGGAGGTAGTATGAAGTCCGTAGCGCCTATTTTTGCACCCGGCATCGATGAGATGGGGGCGATTGCCTTCAAATTTCTGAACCGGGCTCGGAAATTAGGCGTCCGACACACCAGGTCAAAGTCTGCCCCCACAAGCGATGAGAACAAGGGCGATTTCTTCGCCTTCCACAGAAAAAACAGGACTGGGTGATTCGGACATGACCAATAACTTCAGAGAGAGGTACGCAAAGTGCGCGAAAAGCCTTCAATCTGCCGAAATTGCCTCGAGGTTTCCACAGCGCCACCCACGAAGGACTCATCTCAGCGAGGCAAACGGCGAGGCGGGTGTGGTCTCCAGGAGGCTCGGGGAACTCCGGCTCTCATCCAATATATCCACGTAAAATCGGCCGTTTCCCACGCCGATAATCATCTCTTTCACCTCTCCATTACTTCTGACCGATTCCTATCGGCCCCGTTATGATCTGGATGTTCGACCCGTCCACAACCGCAGCCCAACTCTCCCAGCTATCACCTTCGTGGTCACCGATCATAAGGGCGATCGGACGTGGACATGCTCGAGCGTTACCGATGCCGTCTCCCAGATATGGATCGCAACCGCCAAGCCACTTTCAATACTTGTATCGATCTCAAGGGGGGCCACGTTTCACGAACAGAAACCCGAGAAAAATGCAATTCGGAATCTATGATGTATGACAGAATAAATAAAAAGTCCGGGTATCTTCTAATCCGATTCCTAAACCCCCTTGCCGAAGTCGAAACTCAAGGAGATGACTAGACAGGTGGTTTCGGAAGACCCAAAACATCCTCCAATACTAAAATGAATGCAGGTAAGTGGAGTGTTATGGTGATGAGTGATCACGCCGGTGCTTACCCTCCAAGACCAGCGCAGGGCATGCCCATCCCCGCCGCTGGCCCGCCGGGAGCTGGTAATATTTGCTGAGCTCTCCATTGAACCAGCGAGTCCCCGTCCTTCTCCCATGCTCGGAATCAGCCCCCTTCTTGCCTTCCGCAGTGCGCTTCCCGACTCCCTTGAGGAGCCGGGGTCCGTCGTACACCTGCGCCCGGATCGTCTTGACGACCTTGAGCGCGACTGGATCCCAATCAATCAGATTAAAGTGCGCCATTTCACGAAAACAGGATCTACACTTACTGCTTAGAGCCCTTTTGTGGCTCGGAATTTTTGGGAGATTCTCCCACCCTTGTGCCCAGACACACAATCTACGAACATCCTGCGAGTA
>Ga0307515_10012405_pt1 | contig 16029 bp, 20 predicted proteins | sample 17_EM_MG_FD_194513 | JGI IMG/M metagenome (GOLD analysis project Ga0307515, IMG submission 194513) | Populus trichocarpa ectomycorrhiza microbial communities from riparian zone in the Pacific Northwest, United States - 17_EM | ecosystem: Host-associated > Plants > Roots > Unclassified | place...
TTTCCGGCTTTCTGAACTCGCGTTCGGGAGGAGTTCTCCGGGTACTGTTGGCAACCCGGGTCGTTGGTGGTCATACCTTGTGGCTAAAGGGGGTTGCCAAAAGGTATTGGTATCAAGGGTCGATGTCCATCGGTCTCATCTCGCTTATGCCTCGCGAGCAATGTCTCAAGTCGAAGCGATCCACCTAACATCCAATTCGCGTGTGTAACATCAGCTTGGAGTGAAATAGGTGCACGAGCCTCTGAAACAACTTACACTGAAGGTACTTTGTAGCAACGCACGAGCAGTGGCAAACAGCAAAGGGACCGGGTCCCGTCGACGTAGGTGACGTGAACGAAGCTCAGGTACACCCTCGACGGAATATGAATGGCGGACAACGAGAATGCAGGCCATGCCGACACGTATTAATTGACGGGCCGATGATTCAGGAACCTCCCACTTAAGCCCCAGAGGGTATATTATATTCGGACTTCCTATTGAAGCGTCATGTGTCATCGAGCACGGATAAGTCTCTAATTGGCACTCGAAACACATCGCAGGTGCATAGGTATTCCCATATGAATATAATATAAACTCCGATTTAGTTCTAAGTTTAGGCACCAGGTGTCTCGGCTCATTGCCCTAACTATCTGTTTGTAAATCCGTAAGAGGTATCGCGAATAGCACAAATGGAAGTTCGACTGAATCGCGTGACATTCCCTGGCTCGCTGGCTCGCACACCAATTGGTTTCCCTTTTAATCCTGACTGAATGCACTTGCACCCCAAGCTTCATATTCACAACCAGTAAGGTCCGGTCGTATCAGCCCGGTCTATGTGTTGGGGTTGAGGATTCCTCGACTTACACGCTGGGTAGAGTCGTGGCAACGCACCCTTCTAGAATTAGGGAGTCCCGGGTCTCTTCTCTTCCTATACTACAGGCAGATGCCCGTCGATGTCATCTCGGACGACCACTGTCAAACCCAACTCTTGCACTGCCACTAGATTTCTGACAGAGGGGCCAACCATTATGCGCACCAGCAATCTGCCCTTTTTTGATTAAAGTAACCACTCTAATTTGACCTGCTTCAATTTCCGACAAATCAATGGGTCGACATTCAATAACAAAATAAGGGACAAAGCAAGCGGAATGGTTAGGCAAATGTACCTATTGGTGATTTGTTGTCACGCCGGCCACAAGTTGACCTCTGATTAGCATACGTTTGTACCTTTTTCTCCCCGATCACGGCCATTCCCGTGGATCAATATTTCATCACATGTTTGTGGTTGGGCGTTGGGCTTTCAAAGGTGTACGGCTCTCGTTGTTATAAGCGTCAGTTGTGTCAAAGTCACCGACAGTCAGATTAAACAACACTGCTAGACCCCCACTAAGGCCTCCAGATTTTACCTACTGCGTTCTCGTGTTCATGGGGCTATAGCTCCCAGGCTCTTACTCGTGTGGTGTGCTTCTTTTGGTACCAACTCCATTCTATGTCACTGTCTCACCTCCGCAAATCAGCCCCTGTTCTCCGCTGACCCGTGATGTTGTATTATTTCCTTATATTAGATGCCAAGCAATTTACATTCGCACATATGGTTGTATGGTCCTTGTCGCACGAGGTCCATCATACTACAGCAGTCTCTTGCAACGGAAGCCATCGAGAACGATCACGCATCTTGAAATTCCCAATTCCACACATGACCTAGCATGAAAGGCTGGGGTAATTCCGAACGTGCCGATTCTCTTAGGTGTCTGGAGTACTTGGGAATCCTTCTAGTACAAAGGAGACCATTCGTGTAATGGACGCGAGATACGATGGTTGGGATTTAAGATCCGAGCAAGGGGCGACTCAAGAAAAGTAACAACAGACTATCATAATCAGCTAAGGGCGTTCTATGGAACGCCCTCTATCGGAATTGGTGTCAATTTTAAAGTATATTGGGGACTATGCAAGGAATTTAAACCGGTCAAGTATTGGTGGAGGCGACCTCGAGATCCACAGAACAGTTGTCAAAGAAAACGAGAATGGAACGTATCAATATTACATGTGCGATGAACAAAGTGGGTACTGCAAGATGAGCTCGATGGATGTAGGACATCATGATATCAGGAGTGGCAGAAAAGAAGACCCTCCAGAAAAGCACCTTGAAGTCAACTCGATACAGGGAACCCACTACGTTTTTCCCGTGCTGGTATTGGCCCCAAGGTTTTTGCAGAAATTGGACACACAATGCCACGAGTCCGTCGTTAGGCGAACTGCACTAAGCGTTCTGCATGTGCATGTGTCCCATTTTATCGCATTTATAGTGCTTGGAGGACACAACTCCTAGGCGCAGTCCCCGCGGCTGCGGCTGGGGTGGTCAAAGGACAAGCTTCAAACTTTGGTCAACATGCTTGGACCCAACGATGACGGACCTGGACGCGTTAACTGGTGAACAACGAACAGCACTAGCACAGCTCGAAGCTATTACGGACGGAGCAGATCTCGACACGCAAATTTCCATCCTTGAATCTGTCAACTGGGACGTCCAGGTGGGTGTTTGCCACTACGGTCTTGTGTGGATGGGGTTGATAGTGCTGGTTAGCAAGCGGTACAGCTTATTTACCATGAAGAGCCTCCTTCACGACCACCTCGAATTGAACCAATGGAGCTCGACGACTCGGAGCAGGCGCCCTTGTTTGGAGGGGGGCCCATGCACGCACGTATCGCGCGAGGACCCGCAAACATCGGACTCGGCCTCTTCTCAATACTCACTTCCCCTCTCACCGTCACCGTCAATCTCTTCGCCTCACTCTTTCATTTCATCTTTCGCGTGTTGCGCATTCCCGTTCCACGTCTCAACATCCTAAACATTTCTCTTCCGGGGGGAGCATCGCGTCATGGCCATACAAGAAGAGGATCTTACTCGGACGACCCGGCGGTTGTCGCGGAGCGCTGGGTGCGAGAGCTGGAAGAGGAGACTGGCGCGCTTTGCATACCGAAAGCAAGAGCATTAGAGGCTCACGAAACCAATGCAGGCTTGGATGAACCTGGTCCTTCCAATCGTGTTATTCAGAGGCACGCCGCAAAACGCAAAACGCTTCCTGACTTTTTCGTCGGGAGTTATGATGCCGCACTCAGACTTGCTCAGCAGGAGGCGAGGGTGCTTTGCGTTATCCTCACATGCGAAGAGCATGATGACGTGCCGCCTTTCCGGAGGGACGTCTTAACCGATCCCGAATTGGTCCGCGTTCTGACTGACAACAATGTCATTGTCTGGGGAGGAGATGTGCGAGACAGAGATGGCTACCAAGGTCCGCTAGTGTTATTTCCTGTCTCTATCCTTTCTAACTCCAATCCTCCAGCCGCTTTGAAGCTTGACGCGACAACTTACCCATTCGTTGCCTTCGTCTCCCTGTATGCACGCCTAGGCAAGCCAGATGCACTCACTGTGATCACAAGGCACTGCGGACCGTCAACCACTTTCACCTCTGCCTCAGCCCTAAGCACCCATATCCAAAATACCGTCCTTCCACGCGTTGCCCCAGTGCTAAATCGCAAACGCACGGAGATCCGCGCACGAACAGCTGAACGAGAACTCCTCGCGGAGCAAGACCGAGCATTTAAGGAGTCACAGCGGAAGGACTACGAACGAATCAACAAACGACGCGAGGAAGAACGAAGGCGTAAAGAGGAGGAGGAGCGCGCACAACATGAAGCAGCTGAGAGGCACAAACGGAAGGAAGAGCGCATACACTGGCGGCGATTCGCTCGACGCGTGGTTGCACCTAAAGAGGTTCCCGGCTCGAAGAGTGCTGTGCGGATAGGTGTGCGGTTACCCAATGGAAAGCTTGTCGTCCGCAAATTTGAGCCGACGGATAGTATCACTGGTCTTTATGCATTTGTTGATGCGCAGATGATTCCGGCGCAGTACAATCCGGAGGATGATCCCAACGAGCCGCCTACTGGACAGTATTATGCTGGGGATGCAGATACGCACGATTGGGAGTGGGGATTCAAGCTTGCGGTCGCATTCCCGAAGTCAGCGATACCGTGGACCAAGGGGTCACAGATGAAGATTGGGGGTGTGGAGGCGCTTAAGGGTGGCGCCAATCTTGTTATCGAGATGCTCACCCCGATGCATGAGGATGATAATGACACCGCGAGTGACGAAGACGAAGAGGACAGTGATTGATTACAGAGCTAACCCCGCTTTGTTCGTGCCTGTGTGGCCGTGTTGTTGATATGGACCCGTTATAATAGATCTCTATCTTAAAGTAAGGTCTTTGAGCACACGCGAATATAAGCCTCTTTGCGCCCAACTCACGGTCACGAAATTGAAACACTCAGCACTAGCTATATATATGCTCAGGCGCAGGCCTACCAAAACAGCTTTGCCTGTCCCTCGCTTCGATGGGCCCTTATCAGAACAACGAATGCGTCATTGAACATAATGGCACCTGTCTAAGAAATAACAATCACCAGTAAGTTCGCACCCTATTCCCGATTTATTCACCCCCGGAATATTTACTCCCAGCTGTCGTGGACGTGAACAAGCGAACACGATGAACATTGCCCATTCGGCGCACATGACCGTTTGGTTGCGCGGGCATGGAAGACGAATGGAGGCACAACATCTTCTGGAAAAGGGCCGCGCGATTAGGTCGCGATTGTCTTGTCTGTTTGACATTATGATTAACGAAAATGGTGTCACCGCAGCAAGACCTTCTCAAGGCCATGGGTTCGTCGTATCCAAGCTTGTTATACTTATATCTATTGAGCCTCCTCGGCACAGCAGATGGTCATCAGAAAACTTCTGGACTTCTGAGGTCATCTGGGGACTCGACATCTACGACAGTGGTCATCACACAAAGACCTTGTGCCCTTTACTTAGCCGCTAACCTTCCAGTGATGTAGTTCCTTATCAGCCTCCATTTCCACTGACCTAGCAAGAAGGAACGCCAGGGTGTCTCTGCATGCACAATCTCAGAAGGCTCACCAATTGGAATGCCCGGCCTTCCACGTTTGAATTGGGCCTATGCAGGTAGACATCGCCGCTATCGCAAGGCTGCAACGCGATATGCTCGAGGACTATGACAGCACAGAGCCTGACTGGATCGAAACTTATTATAAGCTGAAATCGGATCCTACCCTTGATCTCTCCCCGATCGACTGTCCGCATGCATTGTGAGTCGTTCCCGCGAATACCCTACTATTATCTGATCATTAACACCTCAGCACCTGAAGGAGAACCACGTGTCCTTGACACCACGACTGAGCACCACCCTCGCGTGGGGGATCCGCAGATCTGCGATCACACTGTGGAAACGGGCTTGACGGAAGATGAATCCCTGTCTGACGATGAGTTCTTTGACTGTTTTCAACCAGAAGATGGGCCGGCGAGTATGGAACCCGTCCCACCCTCTGTTGATCAACCCGCTGGCCCACCTCCTGCCGAGACGGATTTCGAAGAGGCTAGTGGCCCAGTGCCTCAGCCAATCCCTGCCGAACCTCTCCCCCAAGCACGTGGGATGTACCGTCTCTTGAATCTGGTTACCGAGCGAGGTACCGGGGGTATAAGTGAGTGTGATGCCTACGCTTGAGCCCATGAGAAGCTCGATCTCTTACGTCTATCAAGTCGAAAAGGTTGTTATAGATGAAGCCGGGTTTTCCCAGTTCGCGAATATTGTCCGTCCGGGTTCCTACCAGCACCAGACCAAGGTGCTCCAGGATCGCAGTGGCCTACCATATTGGTGTATTGACACGATTTAATAAGGTCGATTTCCAGCAATTAGATAATCTCAGTATCAGACCGGTTGGCATCTACGGAAGTCTGGGAAAGCTCGTAGAATTACTTGCCACCACAGGGTGTATCGAAGACACAATGTATGTCTCTAGAATAACGTACACATATCTCAGAGTTTGATGATCTATTGCAGGAGTCACGCGATCTTGGATCAATCCACTAAAGGGGGACCCAACACTTTCCGAACGGGCTTGTACATCGTTGATGCACGAAACGTGGAAAACGACCTTTTCTACGTGATTTATTGGCCCGAGAAGACCACATGGGAGAGGGACGTGTCCCCTTCGGTTGCCCGCAATCGGGTCACTTTCCTGAGGTTTGCGCTCCACAATTGTTCATCGATATTGGCCATCTAAATCTAAACCCAGATATCTCACCAAGCTGTGCAATCAAGTTATTTGTCTGATCTCAGACGAAGATCAAGCCCAACTCCATTGGGACTCGACCGACATTGCCGGGCTTGTTGAAGAAGCGACTCAAGCCAACAAACAAGCCTCAAAGCGGGCGTATAGATTCCAAGTCCAGCATATCAACCACCAGCAAGAATCTGCCAAAGTACAAGATGGATTCAGGGTAAGTTTGTTACGTCTAGCTCTAGATCTGTATTTGACCCATGCAGGTTGGCTATGGTCCAATCTCACCTGCTCAAACTATTCACTCCATCGTCGCCGGAGAGCTTGCCCAGGGTATATTGACCTTTGAGCATGCCCCAGAGAGAATGGTTGAGGAAACAATTTCTTACTTATCGCAAGAAGATGTGGCAAGCCTATGCTCGTAGGTTACATTCAGAGGCGTGATTCATGATCTAACGGTCCTGTAGTGGCGACTCGCAGGTGATGCTTAGTTTGGATCCAAACATTGGACCTCAGGGCCTTCAACATCTCCTGGAGAATGGCTTAGCGAATCGTTTCCCAAGCATAGTCAAGGACTTCAACGATCAGCTACAGAGAATCAAAGAGGAGCAACAAATCGATCGTTCAACAGTTGTGGCCCAGGGTTCGACCTTGGTGGAGGAAAAACTGCGCAAGGCGGAAACCTTACTGCGCCGCTTATTCTTAGAAGAACTTCTCAACACCTATCCGTACGTCGCACTGCACTCCTCACTTTCCTCACTGAGGTACACTTTGTAGCGTCCTAAATCATGAGAGTTTTGCGACGACCCTCAACGACCACGACCGTGATCAGCCCTTGGACCCTGAATGGCTTGAAAGTGTATCCTTTTGGCAAATTCTGTGTTTCGAAACTGATCAGCCGGCCAGCTTGTTTGACGTCTGCGCAACTCTTTCGTCCAACCATCGAACTCCAGCTTAGTGGTGATCCACACTACGACCGTCTGAAGAGAAGCCTTTTGCAGAGTCGTAGCGAGTCTTTGAGCTCTAGTAGGTTGCCTTCTTGGGTTAGGCGTTACGTACCGGGCTTGGACTTCTCAGCTATCAAGAATCGTAAAGATATCCTGAGAGAGGACATCCAATTTATAGAGTCCCTCCACTCGGCAACAAGTAAACCTCACGAACAGCGGACGGCCAATGATATCAAACAAACCGCAGCAAGAATCCTCGACCGGAGAGCAAAAGAAACAATCAACGCCTTTATTTCCACATTGAAATCGAGACTCAAAATGTACACCAATGCAGAGTTGGACCACAGGCTCGCCCAAAGTGTTCAGTTGAAGAACCACGACGCGTGGAACACCCTTCGCACAGAACTCGTCGAGGAGCTGAAAAAGTTCAACACCTCCCCTGAGATATCGTAGGATGCACGCCAATGCTCCGTATGCCAGACTCACCACTATCGCAGGACTCTACTCCATCTCACAGACATTTGGTCTGTAAACCAAAGCGCTCGTTAGTAGTGGTAAATGCAATCCTCATGCCCAATTTCTCACCGTGATTTATAGAGTTTGCGGTCAATGCTGTGAAGCGAACTCGTCGCCTTCCTGGCTTACTTTATACAATACGCCTCCTAGATCTCCACCAAGATGACGCACTGGCACTTGAACGTGACATTGATCATCCCTTCCGCCCTATCGTTTCGGAAGGAGGCGTGGCCTCTCCGTCATTTATCTTGCCAGATGGCGCGTCGCTGTTGTGAGAAAGGTCCTGTCCAATCGAGCCTTACTAACGTGATCCCAGCTTACTCCGTCCCATTGGCAAAACTAAGTGTCTTGCAATCGTCGAAGACAGTCATCGAATGCTCAACATTTTCATCGAGGAGATTTTCAATTTGAATCTCGCTATCAGATATCGAGCGTGCAAAGCCTCGTTCCCTGGAGTAGCCTCGTCGAGGATATTTGTCCTTGACGAGGTTAGCCAGCAGGGTAGTTACAAATTAATCGAACTTCACTCTGGCCAGGTTAGCTACCATGATCGACCCAGCAGCTTGGCCAATGCTCACAGTAAATTACATAGGACCATATCGAGATTCGAATTCACACATTCGACGAGCAAACGGACACTCTCATAACCACTCGTGTTGTCGACATGACGAGATGGTATCAAGATGATCAAAACACCGTGCTCCCCCTCATTAAGCACATTGTACTCCAGTCTGGATCAAAGGAGATGTTGTTACTTCAGAATGACGGGTTTGGTCGTCTCTGGTCATTTGAACGGGAACTATTCCGGTGTGATATCTAACCTTACCTAGGCAAAGCGACCACTAACGATCTCATCCAGTCCCAAGCGTCACTACTTTGGTGAATGTGTAAATGCTGTATTCTCTTCTCCTGACAAGTCCGCATTCTTCATCCTCGACAGTGTTCAAACAACCAGTCGGTTGAGGTGCTTCCACTGGGCCTCCTTGGGATCCAACGATGGACACGTTTTAGAACACAGTGCCACCGCTGGAGCATTCTACTCCCCGGTTATTTCCGCTGTCAGCCGCCGTGACAACATCCACCTCCTCTACCTTGATCGACATGACAATACCTGCGCTAGTGTTGCGATCCGAATTACAGGCAAACACGACGAGTTCACACTTCGTTCGAATCGACCATCGGGTCCCCATCGAGGGACCACCCATGCTGAGGGGATATCAAATCCTCTGATTGACGTCCACGCTGACATCTGGGACAAGTTCCCTGTCGAGGCCGCAATCCAGCGATCAGTCTCTCGGAAGTCTATCTGTAGCACGCGGTGCCTCACCTTCGTTTCCTTTCAACAGGCAGACCTCTTCAAAAATCGTTTCGCTCACCTGATCAGGGCCTTCAAACGAGCGTCTGGAAAACCCACAGGAGATTACTTTGCGGATAGCAACTACATTGTCAAGGTTGCCCCGTCCTTCGACCCCTTCAACCATAGTGTTTCTGTCTCAATGTTCCCAATCGGCGATTGGCTGCTAGGTCTCATCTGCCTAGTTCCGCTGCAACTGGCTATTGCAAATTCTGGCTATTTCATCCCTCTATGCAATGGCGTTGTCTCTGAGCAATTCGAACAATCCCTCTGCAATCAAAGTGTTCCCCATATCGCCGACTCGTTAGTACCACGCCTTTCTCTGCTCCTCTCTTCTCTCAATTGACTGGAATATAGGCTGTCGATTGGATGGTATGAAAGCGTCTTGAATTCATACCTAGCCAGACTCGTGCGTATAACCCATCAGTACACGGACAAAATGAATCCATAATCCTTTGATATAGCCGGTCAAAGTAGTCACATCAATGGGTGCGTCTTCGTTCCCCAATTTAACCCAGCTAACTAAGTGATAGGGGAACAATCCGTTGGCAAGAGTTATGCACTCAACCACTTCGTCGACTCATCTTTCGCTGGATCAGCCATGCGATGTACGGAAGGTGTTTGGTTATCCATCACCCCTACCTCAGATATGCTTATCGTGGCACTGGATTTTGAGGGTATTCAATGTCAGGCATCTCAAATGCGCGAGGGCTGACATTCTTCTTAGGGATAGGGTCTATTGAACGAACAGGACACGAAGGTACATGGAAATTCTGGCCAAATGGCTGTTGATGATTTAACCGATTTGTAGATACGTTCCTTGTCCTTTTCAATGCTGCCATTTCAAACCTTGTTCGCAATACTTCCAAGAACCAATGAACGTCGTGTTGGTTGACATGCTTGCAGGTGCTCTTCAGAAACAATTTCGCGGTCACTCGGAATATTTCGGACTCGTTCAAGGTATTGTTTTGGCTTACGAGCAAGAGAAAACAACGTTGAAATATTTCCAGAGCTTCCAATCATCGACACAATTTCGGAATCTCAGTAAAGACAAAGACCTCTTCCAGTCAACCCTTGCAATCATCATTAAGGTATGTTCTGCTTGGCAACTCGCCAGAGCTTGGATCTGAATACTAGGATTCTAGGATGTCCTCGACAAAGATAGGGATGGAATTGTGCAGGAGTGAGTGAATAGCCTGCTGTCACTGTCAAGGCTTATGTCCACGACAGGTTTGAACTGAAGTTTGCAAAGATGGTTCGAGATGAAAGGTCTAATAACTTCATAAGCTGCCTCCATCAGGGAGAAGTAACGATTCTTCCATGGCCCGTGATTGGTTCCGAACCTTTCTACGAAGAGTTTGGCGAGCTGAAAGATCGCCTTAACGCCCAGCCTGTGACATACCCCTCAGCTGGACAGTTCCTCCAGGTCCTCAAGATGCTGATGGCGAAGGTAAAGGTAAAGCGCTCTGCTCTGGGGTGATCCCGTCACTCAACCATACATTTATCTGTTGTCCAGAAATTTGATTGGACTTCCATCTCCGGTTTGAAGATGCCTTCCACGTCAATGCAACTATTTAACGATCACTTGAACAGATACACTATCCGCTCAACGTGCAGCCATCTTGCGACCGTTAGTACCTATGGTGCTGGCCTTTGGCCGCTTGAGCTCCCTTTCCTCGAGCCCCTCGAGTCTCACAGTACGTCCTTGCGACAACATTCGATGAATTAGCATGTTCATTGACACTATTCCAGAATCTTGATACCGCGGAAATCATTGAAGGTCCAAATGTTTCCGGAACATTTTTCGTGGCAGAGGTGGCAGACCCTGATAGCAATATCCCTTTGAACGAGGTGGCTTGCCTGGAGCAGCTGCGTGAGAGTTGGGAAGGAATGGCGACTCGGTTCAGTGTTCACGAGGAGGAGTTTATCGGCTGCTTTAACAACCATCTTACGGGGCTAGCAAGGGCACGAATCGAGCATGTTCGCCGTTGGCTCGACGCCAATACTTCACGCTTCAAGGACCATCCAGACATCAAAGATTTGAATAATTGTTTCGACCGATTGTGCCATGGCATTCTTACATCCGTTACCCTGTGTGGAAGTCGATGTCACGCTTGCGATCTCCTTTGCCTGAATCGTCGCAACCATGGAGGTATTCACGAATGCAAAACTAACCACAAGTGCCCCCAACCATGTACATTCCTAGGACAGCATGGGAGTCCCATGGAGCCAGAGGTTCCTATCTGCGACCTCAGGTGAGTGAATGATACCAAGGTCAAGTAGAACCTCATCGATAACCACTCCTCCAGAGCCGGACATGCTGGGAACCACCTGTACGTTGCTCACCAGAACTGGCCTATAGATGTTCACCTGTTTCAAGGTGTGGACTTATTGAGCACCGCTGCAACCTCCAATGTGCCCTTTTCGGCCGCAGTGGGTGTCTAGAAAGATGCGCCAAGGTATGCCCCCCCTATTTCCTCGGACCACCCCTCAAGTCGTCATAACATAGGATGTTGGTCACAACGACCACGACGGACACCTGTGTTCCGCTCGTGTCCATACTTGCGGTGAGCCATGTAGCTTGCAAGTCCTGAACCTGTATACCTGTCCAGATGCATGCATCGTCGACTGGTGAGTGTGCAGCTGTTTACTGTTCAGGATCTCACGTTTTGATAGCCGCGATCAACACAACCAACACCAATGCGGTCTCGGCCAACCTTGTCCAATTAAATGCCAGCTTCGTGACTGTGATAACTACTGCTCCTCGAGGGACCATTTCCATGCCCTGAAGGAAGGCGCGATTCACCTATGCGGGTATGAATGTTTGGCTGAATCGCAATTCATAATTAATGAAACCATAGAAATACTCATCCGTGCCCCAACAAGTGTGATGGGCCGGGTATCTGTCAAGTCGATCCAGTTCCAAAGCAAATACATTCCACCTTTGATGGCCGTTACGAGCGTTTCGATTTTACTAAGGTCAGTAATAAGGCTGTGAATCAGGGCACTATCTCATCACACCCGAAGCAAACCCAAGAGGCCCGTTATCGAGACTGCGTTATCCGCATTCCTGTCCACCAATTGAGCCACACGGGAAAACACGTGCATAGCGAAAGTAGTGACTTCCATTATTGCGAAACACGCTGCCCCCATTGCGAATATTTCTGCACCTGTCCTTTCAGTACGTATCGTTCGGAATCTCACTAGCAAATGACAAAATTGATACAACACTCTTTCAGATCACGCTCAGGAAGTACACACGACCAGCCACGGATCTATGGTTAATACCTCTTGGCTTGTTGAAGGCGGCACGACAGCCACTTTCGAGCTGAGCGGGCGCCGATTCGCCAGTGGAGATTCTGGGGCCCCAATGATATGCTCTATGGTCTGCAATCAAATGGGCCGAGGGCATCTTCACATTGATACATGCCGAGTTGATACGTCCGGGAGTTGTGCAGGAGGCGACGGCGTTCGGCATATAGAAGAGACGAACGACATACACCAGAGATTGGATTGGATAGTCCACGATAAGTTCTGGGAAAGAAGTGGTCTGTTAAATACTTTCCGACGAATATTCATCAATTGACACCACCTTACAATCCTAGGTTTCATGGGTGAGTCTGTCCACAGGATGAAAAACCCCATTGAGATCTTGGTCGTAGATCCCTATGATAGGGAAGATCGTGAAATTTTTGGAATTTGGTATGCGCGAATAGTAGACATAATCCAGATATTGACTCGATTACATTAGCAATCACCTCTGCCCAGGCACGCATTTTATCTTCTTGGGTCCCATTCTCCCGCTAAGGTCGTTCCAGATCCACAACACGATCAAGATCATGACACTTCGCTTTGCGTGCTTCCCCTCTTCCACAAGCCTGCTACAACTGATGATCTTGCGTCAATTACCCAAGGTTACATAAGTCGTGATGGGCACCTTTTTCCGTGTGAAAAGCCAGATAATGCCATCTTCCATATGTACGTTCGAGATCTTTGACTCTCAAGGAGCAATAACCTAACAGCATCCCCAGCATACTGGTTGTAGACAGGTATTATTGCAGCTATTAGGAGGTGATCACAGCTAAACGACTTTCCAGATCTTCATCCATGGCCGTACCTGATCACTTACCTATCGAGCTGACACCGGTCGCTGCGAGGATTTCCGCCAACCACAATAATCGATATGGGGCAGTCGTTTCTTCCCTCTACGCCTTTTGGGTGGCGCGTCAGGCTTCAAACCCTGATCGCCGGGATGTCACCAGTATCGTTCTTTTTGATTCTGTCGCAGAGGTTAGGAACATTTCTTTGTCTATAGAAATGTGACCTGACTTGAAGCCGAAGATAATTCTTTGTACAGACAATACAAAGAACGCCGAAGAGCTGGTTGATTGTCTCATTGGGAAACACTCTTGGGGTGGAACAAATTATAACCACGCAATCGAGGAAGTTAAGGCGGTAATGGAATCGCAATGGAGCCCAGATAGGTACGAATAGTCCCCAATTTGCCGATTCCGGTTCAATGCTAATTATTCCACAATAGAGTGCCCATCGTGATATTTTTGTCTGACGGAGAATGTGGCTTCACGGAAGCGAACTTGATGGACCTATGCAACTCTGCGACCCAGAGAGGGTGAGCAAATCAAGCTAGAGTCGGATAATAGTAGCTGATCAGTAAAAGGCGCCCGCTATCATTCAATACTATAGGTTTTGGATATGAGGGTTGCTGGGAGTCCCTGCAACGGATGGCCGAAATTGCCGAGGCAGTTCAAAGGGCCACTCCTCATCAACCAGTGGGCTCACCTAGGATAGGAGGTCCGATCTCAAAGTTCAGCGAGGTGTTAGATACTGTAAGGGTCTCTTCTACTGATGGCCCGGAGGGCGTTGCTGATTTTCCGACAGAATGCGCTTGTTACCGCTTACTTGGACCTCGCGGACTCACTTCACAAGACCCGCGGCGGGTTGAGGCGAGACAATGAGAATTGAGTGGGGCTCGGTGGGCGCCATGCACAGCTGCAGCGACCTACAAACTATTTGACCTTGTCGCAAAGATCATTTCCATTTACTTTGAATACACTGTTCACGATTCTAGTGGTAAAAACCCGGTGGATTGCTACAAGGGTAGGTGCATGATCAAAATTTTCTTTTGTGAATCCAACGGTGACCCCAAATTCAAGGCCACATCGTCCACCCTCGAGCTTCCGAAGTAATCATGCCGGACATTGAGTTCATACACCCGGCTGTCCAATAGAATTATTTCCAGATTCCTCCCATACAATGGAGGGACATACCATGGAGGGCCACAATATTAATCACGCCCTGGGGTAATGTTCTGGGTGCTAAATCACTTCATCTTTCAATCTATATATACCCTGTTCGTGTACCGCCATTGAGCGACTGCGATCCCTTCCTTGCAGAGATCAATAGTCATATCCGCATTGAGCCATCGGTTCATCCATAAGAGAGTAGTTCCCCGCAACTGATGCGTTGCTGACTTGAATTGGGCGTACTCCGAGATTACTCCGAGATCGAGTTGATAGCCATGCTTTCATTCCTCCTATAAGTTATAGTTAGAAGGTCCTGGTGCTCGATAGATCTCACCAATACGCCGGAAAGATCCTTGGTGAAGGTGAGGCGCAGATTAAGTCCTCCTCATAGTACCCAAGCCCACCATGTATCTCGATGGGATCCACACCAGGAAATCGAAAAGCGATCAAACTAAGAAGGTTATAGTTTATTTTCCAATAACCGGCAAATTCCTGATCAAATTAAAGTCAAAACCTACACTCCCCCTCAGTCATGGTTCCAATGTAATCATCTATACAGAACGTAGGTATTGAGAATAATAATATAATGCTATATTTAGGGGCGCGGGTTTCTGCTGAAGGTGCTCATGAAATCATCCCAAGCATACCGCGCATACGACTCTTCCAAACCAACAGATGGGTGCTGCTGTACATGTTGCTGGGGTGGATGAGGGTGGATCGAGGACCCAGGGCCGATCGCGTATTGGGCTACGAAGCCCCCAAGCGGAGGTAGCCGCTGGGTGCCTGGATGCGATGATGGGACAGGCCACAGCTGGGGGTATGCATACCCCGGGACTTCCTGGAATGGCGTGTGCGCCCGGGGAGTTTCGATGTGCTGGCTTGGCAAGGGAGGGGGCCCAGGCTCCTCGGTGGGTCCCTGGTTTTCGGTCTGAACCTGCGCAAGAGGTTCGGATGCACCGGAGCCTCTTGACGGTGGTGTCCTTTGCGAGCTTCCTGTGGCGGTTCTCCGCGGGCGTGTCGTGCTGGTCCGCCTTTGTGGGTGAACAGGCGCGGGAGCCACATCACTGATAATCTCCATGGGGGCCTCGCTTTGTCGACGTTCTCGATAATGTCGCCTAGCCTTGATGAGCATTTTCAGGAGATATGGCAATGGGTGGTCTCCATCTTCAACTGCAGCCTCCACTTCTTGGGGTATGCTTCCTTGAGCTAGAGTGGTTTGAATAAGCTCTTTGACAGCTTCTAGTTGTGCCTAGTTTGGGTCGATTAAAAAACATGACTTTGAACGTAAATCGAGACCTCACCTGCGACTCCTGAGCTAAGGTTCCGGCCATAAACCGATAAGCCATCTCGAAATGTTGCAATGCTTCTTTGGTAATAGCATTACCTGGAACCATGACTATCAAGGCTCCTAGGGAAATCTGGGAAAATTATGATTGGTTCGACCTTTGACATTCGGGACTGTCCGTACCGAAGCATTGAAGAGCTTGTCTTGCCACAAAGGAATACGATTGTATATTGTTGGGAATTGTTGCTGAATGGCTTGGTGTTGGCGAATCAAAGAGCGGCCAACTTCGAGGCTACATCCTCGTGAGTGCCCGAGCAAGGTAGCATGCGTTCCTGTGCTCACGTTACTTCAACGGACTCGGCATACCGGCTCTGGGAGAAGTCGTCGTTTATCGCTTCGACGAGTGCTCGATTGCATGAATCACGATGCAGAATGAGTAGAGCCGTAGCTTGCATGGTAGAACGCGCGTGGAATTGTGCTGCTCTGCCTCGCTGAACGTCTAAATCGGCGTTATGTAGGACCTCCCAGGGCACCGAATGCTCTTGC
>Ga0307515_10012406_pt1 | contig 16028 bp, 11 predicted proteins | sample 17_EM_MG_FD_194513 | JGI IMG/M metagenome (GOLD analysis project Ga0307515, IMG submission 194513) | Populus trichocarpa ectomycorrhiza microbial communities from riparian zone in the Pacific Northwest, United States - 17_EM | ecosystem: Host-associated > Plants > Roots > Unclassified | place...
ATTGCGGATGCATGGCGGAGGAATTGGCACATGTCAGTCTCGGTGGACAACCGGCGAACCCGTACCCGCACCGCAATCGCGGCTGTTTTGACGATCTTGATACTCATTCCCGCGGGGATCCTGTTCGCCAGCGTCTGGGGCAGAGTCTCCGACGAGCGGGAGAGCACGCAGCTGGAGCAAAAGGGCGTGGAGTATCTCGCCTCGCTCGCGCCGCTGGTCAGCGCGCTGGCCGAGGCACAGTCGTCGGCGCTCGCGGGCGTGTCGTCCCCGCCCGGCTCGCTGACCGACGCCGTCACCGCGGTCGCGGCCGCGGACCGGCGCCTCGGCCAGGAGCTGAGAACGCGGGAACGCTGGACCGGCCTGCGCCAGAAGATCGACCAGCTACCCCAGGTCACCGGCGCGCCGCTGGTCGTCTTCCAGGCGCACGTCGAGGTCACCGACCTCGCGCTGGCGCTCTACAACGCGGTGCGCAACAACTCCGAGCTGATCCGCGACCCCGACAACGACATCTCGCACCTGCAGCAGGCGCTCGCCATCGACCTGCCCGTCACCGTCGTGCAGGTCAGCCGGATGGGCGACCTCAGCCAGCTGGTGGCCAAGGCCAACGCGCAGCTGCAGGCCCAGCTCGGGCCGCAGTTCGGCGCCGCCGTGCAGTCCGTCAACGCCTCGGTGAACAGCCTCACCGACGACCTGCAGGCCGCGGTCGACGACACCACCAGCACCACCCTGAGCGGCAACCTGGTCAGCGGCCTGGATTCGTTCCGCCGCGGCGTCGAGTCGCTGACCCGCGGCGCCAACCCGGGCGGCACCCCGAACCCGGCCACCATGGCCACCGCGCAGAGCCAGCTGCAGGTTTCCCTCGCGAACCTCTCCGGCATCGCGTCCCGCGAGATGGCGGCGCTGCTGCAGGACCGGCTCGACCGCCTCGACAGCCAGGCGCTGCTGGCGCTGATCTCGGCCGGCGCCGCGCTCCTGCTGGCCATCGCCGCGGTTGTGGTGCCGCTGACCGGCCGCCGGCACACCGGCGCGGTGTCGAGCCCCGGCGAAACCACCCGTGACATGACCGTAGGCCCGACCGGCCGCTACGCCGGTACGCCGGCGTCGGAATACGACGAGGTCAACCCGACATGGCGGGAGCGATCCGGTGCTCTTCGGTAAGTTCCGTATCCGCGGCAAGCTGACGCTGCTGGTCCTCGTACCGCTCATCGGCGTTGTCGCGCTCGCCGTGCCCATCGTGCTCAACCGGGTGGGCGTCGCCCGCGACGCCCAGGCCACCTCCGACGCGGTCCACCTCGCCAGCCGGGTCGGCACGGCGGTGCAGGAGCTGCAGGAGGAGCGGCTGCTTTCCATGGGCTACATGTTCGGCCTGGTGCAGGGGCCGGAGCTGGCGGTGCAGAGCGCCAAGGCGACGGACAGCGTCGCCGGCCTGAAGAACCTCGACCAGCCGCTCTCCGCCGGCCTGCGCCGGGCCGTCGACGACATCTCGAAGTTCGACAGCACCCGGGCCGCCATCATCAAGCGCAGCATCCGCCCGGACCTGATCGTTGCCGAGTTCAACGCCGTGGTCACGCCGATCATCAACGAGCTCGCGCTGGCCCGCAGCGCCGACCTGACCACCTCGACCGGCCGGCAGATCTACGCCCTCGAACAGGCCATCCGGACGGGCGACATGTTCAGCCAGGCGCTCACCTACCTGACCGGCGCCGTGGTCACCAAGAACGCCGGGTTGTTCGGCCTCTTCTACTCGACGCTGGTGCAACTGCAGCCCCTGGTCGCCAACACGGCGCCGTACTTCACCGAAACTCAGAACCAGCTGTACCAGGGCGCCCAGGAGGCGTTCACGGCCCGGGTGGGCAGCAGGTTCCTCACGTTGGCGGCCACCGACCCCAAGTCGGCCGTCACCCTGGTGGACACGAAGACGCTGTTCCCGACGCTGCGCTCCTCCATCGTCCTGGGCGGCTTCGTGGAGAAGCGCGTCGCCACGGACGTGGACGTGGCCGTGACCGAAAGCCGGAATGCCGCGCTGAACACCGCCGTCGTGGTCGGCGGCAGCACGCTCCTGCTGCTGTTCCTCGTGATCGTCCTGTCGCTGCTGATGGGTCGCACGGTGGCCCGGCCGCTGCGCCGCCTCACCTCCTCCGCCGAACGGATCGCCCACGCCGCCGAGGCCGAGCTCGACCGGGTCGCCGACGACGACGAAGCGGTCGCCGCCCGGCCCATCCGCCTCGACCCGGTCGACGTGGCGGCCCGGGACGAGATCGGCGACCTGGCCCGCGCGTTCGACCGAGTGCAGACCACCGCCGCCGGGCTCGTGGAACGTCAGGTGCTGGGCCGGCGCAACGTCGCCCAGATGTTCGGCCACGTCGGCCGCCGTACCCAGAACCTGGTCGGCCGCCAGCTCGCCCTGATCGACAACCTGGAGCGGCGCGAGACCGACAGCGACCGCCTGCGGGAGCTGTACCGGCTCGACCACATGTCCAGCCGGCTGCGCCGCAACGCGTCCAGCCTCGTCGTCCTCTCCGGCGCCGTCGGCGCCAACGACCACACCGCCCCGCTGCCGCTCTCGGACGTCGTCCGGCTCGCCCTCGCCGAGATCGAGGACTACACCCGCGTCGACGTCGACGTGCCCGAGGAGATCGTGGTCGTGCCGGCCGTCCTGGCCGACCTGACGCTGCTGCTGGCGGAGTTGATGGAGAACGGGACGTCGTTCTCCCCGCCGCACACCCGGGTCGCGGTCACCGCGGTCGAGGTGCACGGCGGCGCCCGGCTCGCGGTCATCGACCAGGGCCTCGGCCTGGCGCCCGAGCGGATCGCCGAGGAGAACGCCCGGCTGACCCACCGCGAGCGCCTCGACCTGGCCCCCAGTGAGGTGCTCGGCCTGTTCGTGGTCGGCCGCCTCGCCCGGCGGCACGGCATCGAGGTAACCCTCACCGACACCCCCGAGGGCGGCATCACGGCGTGGGTCGGCCTGGGCCCGGCGCACCTCGTGGCCCGCCAGGAGATTCTGCAGCCCATGCCGGCCGGGCTGATCCAAGCGTCCGTGCCGAGCCACCACACCGAGTTCGCGCCGCTCATCGCGAGCACGTCGGGCCGGTCGGTGCCGGGCAGTGCCCTGCCGTTCGACGCGAACGTGCTGCAGCGGGCCACCAAGACCATTGAGGGCAGCGGGTCGTGGAACGCGTTCGCCCCGGTCCGCGCCAGCGCTCCGGCGCTGGAGGCGGCGCCGCCGTACCAGCCGGTCTACGAGATCGAGCCCGTGTACGGCCTCGGCACGCCGGTGGCGGGACGGTTCCCGGCGTTGCCGGCGGAGCTCTCGGCGGGCCGGTACGTCGAGCCCGAGCACTCGCCGGTGGTGGAGGGCCCGATCGTCATGTCGGCGCCCGCCGACGCCATCCAACTGCCGCACCAGCGCATCGGCCCAGAACAACACGCCGGCCCAGACCAATCCGTCGGCCCCGAGGTGCACAACGGCACCGGCACCCCGCTGCGCCGGCGGGTGCCCGGCAACCAACTGCCGGTCGAATCTGGTCCCAAGCTGCCCTCCGCGCCGCCCACCCCGGACGACGCGCTCGCGGCCCGGGAGGCGTTCGAAGCGTTCGAGGCCGGGGTGTCCCGCGCCCAATGGGACGTCATCGAGCAGAACATGTCCTCGCCGCCGGCCGCCGGGCATCCGCCGCTGACCCGCCGGGTGCCGGGCGCGACGCTGCCGGTCGGCGGGCAGTCCAAGATCCCGGTCCCGCCGGCCACGCCGACCCAGCCTCTCGACCCGGCGGCGGCCCGAGCACAGATGGAAGAGTTCGAATACGGCGTCGCACGAGCACTGAACGAAACCCAGCCACAACCTGAGGGACAACCGCGATGACTTCCCCCTATTCCACCGACACCGGCAACGGTCGCGACTACGCGCAGGCACACTTGAGCGCCGAGGCGAAGACCTTCAACTGGCTGCTGGACTCGTTCACATCCGGCACCGCCGGAGTCGTCGAAGCGATAGCGGTGTCCTCCGATGGTCTCCTGATGGCCATGTCGGCGATCAAGGACCGGCCGAACGCCGAGCGCCTCGCGGCGGTCGTCTCGGGCCTGACCAGCCTCGCCGGTGGCGCCGCGAGCTGGTACGCGCTGGGCAGCCTGAACCGCGTGATCATCGACATGGCGGACGGCTACCTGCTCGTGACGGCGATCAGCGCCGGCTCGGTGCTCGGCGTCATCGCGGACCGCACCGCCAACCTGGGGACCCTGGCGTATGAGATGACACTCTTCGCCACCCGCGCCGGCGGCGCCCTCAGCCCGCGCCTTATCGCTGAATTGAAGAACGCCGTTCAGCAATGAGGTACCAGGCGGACCCCGACGACCCGGACCACCCGGCGGCGCCAGGTGTCCGGCCCTTCCTGCGCGACACGAACCCCGGCGGGCGGTACTCCCCGGCGCTGCCCGCCGGCACCCCCTCCTTCGGCGACCACCCGTTCGGCGAGCCTCAATTCGGCGATCACCCGTTCGGCAACCAACCGTTCGGCGACGCCGAGCCCAGCGGGCAGGCCACGTCGCTGCGGCCGTTCGTCCTCACGTCCGGCCGGGTCGACGGAATCGACCCCAACATCGGGCCGGAGACCCAGGTCTGTTCCCATGTCGGCGCGCTGTCCGCGCGTCTGTCGCCCGAGCAGCGGGCGATAGTGCACCTCTGCGGCGAGCCGCTGTCGGTTGCGGAGATCTCCGCCCGGCTCCGGATGCACTTCGGCGTCACCCGGATCCTCGTCGGCGACCTGCGGGCCGCCGGTCACCTTGACGTTCACGTGTTGGCGAACGACTTCCCCGACCCCGAGACCATCCTGCGAGTGATCCGTGGACTTCGATCCATTTCATCCTGACCGCGCCGTCGGCACCGCGCGAGTTCCGGACGCACCGCAGCGGGCCACCCCGCCGGTACCGGTCAAGATCATCGTTGCCGGCGGGTTCGGTGTGGGCAAGACCACGACCGTCGGCGCCATCTCGGAGATCTCGCCGCTGACCACCGAGGCCGAGATGACGATGGAGGGCCTCGGCGTGGACGACCCGGGCCAGGCGTCCGGCAAGACCACCACCACCATCGCGATGGACTTCGGCTGCGTGACCATCGACCAGACGCTGAAGTTGTACCTGTTCGGCACGCCCGGCCAGGCCCGCTTCGCCTTCATGTGGGACGACCTGGTCCGGGGCGCGCTCGGCGCGCTCGTCGTGGTCGATACCACCCGGATTGACGACTGTTATCCCGCTGTGGACTATTTCGAGCGAGCCGGGCTTCCGTTCGTGGTCGGCATCAATACCTTCAACGGACAGCTTGGCTATAACCTGGACGAGGTGCGCTGGGCCCTGGCCGTCCGCGACGACGTGCCGATCCTGACGTTCGATGCTCGCTTCCGCGGCTCCGTCCGGGACGCCCTGCTCGTCGTGCTCGACCAGGCTCTCGACAAGGCCATGAAAATGAGATCGTCATAGGGTGTGCGCCGAGTCGCTCAGTTTCGGTTCCCAAATCGCCCTTCGAGCGGGCACAGTTGTACAGGCGACTGCGTATGACGGGAGGACGGTGACGTGCGAGGCGGACTAGACGACGCACTCGACAAGCTAGCGCGCCGCGATCAACTGCGTCGCCGTGCAGCGGGGGAGGCACCTGGCACCCCGCCGGCGGTGACGGAACTGGTCGAGGCGATCGCCGCTGTCGTGGGTCGCAACCCTGATCTCGCGGTGACGGTCGGCGTCGAGGGCGCCGGCGACCCGCTGTTGCTGCACTTCGTGCTCGAGGACGGCATCGTGCAGGTCAGCGCCGACAACTCGGTGGCCGACCGGGTGACCGAGGCAACGCCGACGTCCCCGCGGCATGCGGACTTCCACCTCGACCCGGACGACGTGGACCCGGTCACGCCGCCGCACGGCTACTCATTCGAGCAGCCCGGGCAATCGGGGGAGGAAACCCGGCGCCTCGGCTACCCGGCGTACGACGACGGTTACCCCCGCTACGACAAGCAGGCCGAGCCGCACCCGTTCGCCGCGACCCCGCCGCCGGAGGTGCCGCCGCAGACGACTCGGCGCATCCAGTCCGAGCAGCACCGCGCGCCGGAGGGGCCCAGCACAGCCCAGCGCGCCGGCCAGTCCGGGCCGCAGCAACCTGGGCCGCAACAGCGCGGCCTGCCGGCCCCGCTGCCCGAGCCGATCCCGCTGCGAGTCGACACGCAGGAAACGGAGATGGCGGCGAAGCGGCTCTCCGCGCTGCTCCGCGACAATCCGACGCTGCTGCGCTCCCCGGACTAACGCCCGCCGGCCAGCCGGCCGATCGCCTGTTCCACTCCGCCGACCCGGTCGGCGAGCAGGCCCACCGCGCCGACCGCCCGGGCCATCGGGTCGTCGGCCGCGCCGCCGAGGGCCTGCTCGCGCAGGTAGGCGGCCTTGACCTCGGCCCACCGCGACTCCTGCGCGGGCGTCAGCCGCCCGCGCAGTTCGGCGAGCTTGAGCAGGTTGGCCTCCGCGCCGCTGGTCAGCGTCTGCGCCTCGCCCCGGTAGTGGTCGTCGATGACGGACTCCAACTCGATGTCGTTCATCACCGGGACGATCCGCTCGGCCAGTTTGTTCATGTTGCGGTACGAACCCTGCAGCTTGAACGGCGGCTCGGTGCGGGCCGCGTCGGACTGCCCGGCCGAGGCGATGTACGCCTGGTTGTTGCGCAGCACGATCCGCTGCACCCGGCGCATCTTGCGCAGCACCGACAGCACCTGCTCCAACTCGGTCGCCGAGTAGGCGTGGCTGAGCCGGTCGGGCCGCACCGAGTCGTCGCCCTCGGCGAGCCGGACCAGCAGCGGCAGGTCCGCGCGGTCCCGCGACGACAGCGGGGCCAGCACGGTGTTCGAGGTCAGCGCGTTCTCCAGGTACGACATCTCGAAGACGTCGTCGCGGCCGGCGAGCACGTCGCCGAGGTTCCACACGTCCGCGCGGTTCGCCAGCATGTCCGGGATCCGGAACCGCTGCCCGCTCTCGGTGTACGGGTTGCCGGCCATGCAGACCGCGAACCGCTTGCCCCGCATGTCATATGTGCGGGTACGTCCCTCCCAGACACCCTCCATCCGGCGCTGCGCGTCGCAGAGCGAGATGAACTTCTGCAGCAACTCCGGCGACGTGTGCTGAATGTCGTCCAGGTAGAGCAGGACGTTGTTGCCTAACTCCAGGGCGAACGAGATCTTCTCGACCTCCTGCCGCGCGGTCGCGTTCGGCGCCTCGGCCGGGTCCAGCGACGTGACGTCGTGCCCGAGCGCCGGCCCGTTGACCTTCACGAAGACCAGGCCGAGGCGGTTGGCGACATACTCCATCAGCGTCGTCTTGCCGTAGCCGGGCGGCGAGATCAGCAGCAGCAGGCCGGACTGGTCGGTGCGCTTGGCGTCGCCGGCCGCGCCGAGTTGCCGGGCCAGGTTGTCGCCGATCAGCGGCAGGTAGACCTCGTCCAGCAGCCGGTTGCGGACAAAAGCGCTCATCACGCCCGGCTTGAACTCGTCCAGCCGCAGCCGCGCCCGTTCGGCGGCGGCGAGCGCGGTCCGCCGCTTCTGGTACGCCCGGTACGCCGGCACCGCCTCGTCCCGGAACCGCCGGGTACGGGTCAGCACCTCGTCCAGCCGCAGGGCAAGCTTGCGCTCCGCGATGCGCGGGTGGGTACCGAGCAACCCCTCGACCGTCGCGGTCAGGGCCGCCGCCGAGTCGTGCCGGGTCAGCGCCGTACCGGTCAGCTCCAGGGCCGCGGCCTCGTCCAGATCGGCGGCAGCGCCGGCCTCCGGATGCGCCGCCACGAACGCGGTCAGCCAGGCCGTCACCAGTTGCTGCCGCGCGGCGAGGTCGCCGTTCAGGGCGCGCAGGTCCTCCGCATATTCGCGGGCCGCGGTCGCGGGTCCGCTGCCCAGCGTGCGGTGGAACCGCTCGACCAGCGTGCGGGCGCCGGTGCTGGTGACGAAGCCGGCGGGCACCGACGCCAACTCCTCGACCAGATACTCGCCGACGAGCGGCCCGGCGCCGGCTGCCGCGCTGAGCTCCGCGCACAGCTCGGGCAGCGCGGATCCGGCCGCGCCGAACATCTCCCGGGCCCGGATCAGCGACGACGCCCGCCGCGCCCACGCCGCCTTGTCCCCCTCGCCGAAGGCCCAGAACAGCTGCGCCGCGGCCCGAATCGAACCCGGATAGCGCAGCAGCCCGGCGGCCGAGTGCAGCCGGACCAGGGCGTCGAGGATCAGCGCGGCGTCCGCATCGTGCACGCCGCGCTCGTAGCCCTCGTCGTACCGGGCCTCGGCGGCACGCCGCACCACCTGGAGCAGCGTGCCCTCGGCGGCGGCCGTCGCGGCCCCGGCCGGATCGTCCGCGAGCAGCGCGGCGGCCAGGTGCTCGGCGCGATAGACCGCGGCCGTCTCGGAGACGACGGTCTGATTCCAGAACTCGCGGGTGGCCGCGAAGGACGAGTCGCGGACCGGCGCGCGATAGTCGGTGCCCGTGATGGTGAACGCCAGTTCGGGCCCGTCCGGCACCAGGGTCAGGTCGATCGCCTGGGTGTTCACCGCGAACGTGTGTCGGCCCAGCCGGATGGTGGCGCCGTCGTCGCCGTACAGGTCGAGGCGGTCGCGCAGCGAGCGGCCGGCCTCCTGCCGGGCCGCCTTGACGCGCCCGTCCAGCTCCTCGGCCCGGACGGTGTCGCCGAGGGTACGCAGCTCGCCCGCGACCGCCCGCAGCTTGCCGACCATCGGATCGGTGGCGAAGTAGGTGTTGACCTCGTCCAGGGTGCCGAGCCCGGCGACCCGCCGCTGCACACTCGCGAGCGTGCGCTGGGCCGAGTCGACCAGCCGGTCGGCGCGCCGGGCCCGATCGTCCAGCAGCGCCTGGCGGCGGGCGGCGAACGCGTCGTAGACCTCGGAGCGTTTCGCGCTGAGCTGCTCCACGAAGTCGTCGAAGTCGCCGAACCGGGACTCCAGCGCCTCGACCTGCAGCATCAGCTTGGCGACCTGCTCGTCGCTGTGCTCGGGGGTGTCCGCGGCCGCGAGCCCGGCGGTGACGGACTGGCCGAGCAGGGCGAACTCCGCGGCGAACGCGGCCCGGCCCTCGACCGCGGCCAGCTCGCGCCGGCGGGCGTCCAGGGTGGCCCGGGCCCGGTTGACGCCGCCGAGCACCTCGCCGATCCGCTCCAGGATGGCGATCCGCACGCCTGTGTCGGCGATGTCGAGCCCGCCGACCACGTCGGTGACGACCTGCAGGCCGTCGGCCTGCTCCGTGAGCCGCGCGGTGACCGGCGTGGCCTCGGCGACGGTGGCGATCCCGGCCGCGTCGGCGACGAGTTGCTCGACCGACTGCTGGTAGCCGGCGAAGGCGTCCTCGCGCTGGAGGAACTCGACGGCCCGGCGGGCGGTGGACTCCACCTCGGCGGCCAGGTCGTGCTCCAGCCGGTCGAGCCGGCCCAGGTCGACGTAGCGCAGCTCGCGCAGCGTCACGATCCGGCCCTGGGCCTGGCGCAGGGTGGCGAGTTGCCGGATCCAGGCGTCGGTCGTGGTGGGCACCTCGCCGCGCGCCCGGCGGATCAGCGACACGGTCGCGGCGTCGGCCTCGTCCACCGCCGCGGTGGCCTGGGCGGTCAGCGCCTGCACCGACTCGTACTCGTCCAGCACCTGCTCGGCGGTCGCCCGTACCTCCGACAGCGGGGTGCGCAGGTCGCCCAGGTCGCGCTCGCCGAGCCAGTGATAGTGGTCGAAGAGCCGGCCGCAGGCGGCGATGATGGCCTCGAAGACCGCGCCGGACGGGGTCATCTCGTCGACCATCCGGGCCACCGACAGCGCGTCGGCGATGCCCCGGACCAGGTCCGCGTTGCCGACCCGCTCCAGCGGCCCGGTGCCGATCGGCTGCGCCGCCGCGTACGTGTCCGACACGTACGGCGTCTGCCACACCTGCATCGGGTGTACCCGGGTCGGCTCGTCGGTGGTGTGCCGGAAGGCGATCAGCGTGCCGTCGTCGAAGAACGAATACCCGTGGCAGGTGATCGGGGTGGCGACCTCCTTGCGGATCACGTTGTACGGCAGCAACAGATACCGCCCGGCCGCGCGGGCGTGGAAGACGTAGAGCACGTCCTCGCCGTTGACCGACCGCACGGCCCGCTCGAACTCCAGGTCGGCGACGTCCGCGTCGAACGTCTTCGCCACCCCGGTCGCCAGGTAGTACCCGCCGGGGAAGATGACGCCCTGGTCCTCGGGCAGCCGCTGGCAGGCCTGCCCGAGCCCGTCGAGCCGCCGCACGTCCCTGGTCCGGGTGTTGAACACCAGGTGCCGATGCACGGTCTCCTTGTACGGCAGCACCCGCAGCAGGATCAGCGGCCCGATCCGGGCGTACGCGATCTCCGCGTCGGCGAGGCTCTGCAGCGGCTCGTCGACGGGCTCGGAGAAGATGCCCTCGCCGTCCTCGGTGTTGTTCTCCACCTTGACCGTGAGCGTGCCGCCGACCGTCTCCACGAAGACCTCGTCCTCGATGGACACGTGCGGGTGCCGGCCGAGGATGTGCTGCTCCCGGGTGGTCTGCTGCCACTCGAAGTCGTGCGACGGCGGGAAGACGTGGTCGCGCTCGCCGCGGTTGTCCACGTACGACACCGCGCCGTCCGTGCCCACCTTCCAGCGCAGCACCTTCAGGTCGTCCGTCCGGGCCCCGGTCTGGAAGACCGCCAGCAGCACGCCCTCCAGCCGGCGAAGCTGCAGCAGGTGGGTCTCGCGGTAGTAGCGGTACAGCTCCGCGAAGTCCCGCTGGAAGACCGGGTCGTCGAGCAGGCCGGGCAGCGCGGCCCCGGCGTCGAATCGGAACGCCTCCCCGTCGCGGCCGAAGCCGTGCACGGCGAACACGTCGGCGATCGACGTCTCCGTCTTCAGCCCGATGAAGACGTTGTAGCCGAACAGCATCGAGCCGCCGACCTGCACGATGTCGCGCGGAACACAGTTGTTGTCGGTGCGGATGCGCTCGGCGCCGAGCAGCCGCATCTGCTGCCCGCCGAAGGTCTCCACCCGGCGGGCGTTCAGCTCCTCCGCGCGCTCGGCCAACTCCTTGGCCTGGCCGCCGAGGCGACCTCGCAGCACCTCGTAGGTGCCGGCATCGAGGGCGCCGGCAGCAAGAGCAGTCTCGGTCACTGCTGGGCCACCACCGTGCCGTTGGCCTGCGAGCCGGTCAGGGCCGCGACCCTGGTGTCCGCGACGCCCAGCTTCTTCGCCGCCGCGAGCAGCTCACGCAGCTTGCCCGAGTCCGCGCCGCCGGCCTTGATCTGCTGGGTCAGGAAGGCGGCCAGGGTCAGGTTCGCCACGTCGCTGGTCGACACCGAGCCGAGCAGCCGGCCCAGGTCGTCGGCGAGATTGGCCGAGCCGTCCAGATACCGCGAGCCGATGCCCTGCGCCACCGTGGAGTGCTCGATGAACCCGTCCAGGCTCTTGCCCATCGTGATCGAGCCGAGCAGCTTGTCGAAGAAGACCGAGTCACCGCCGACGATGTCGATGTTCGCCTTCTCCAGCCCGGCGGCGACGACCATGGCCTGCGACTCGGCGATCTGCCGGTGCACGTCGATGCCGGCGAGCCGGATCTCCTTCTCCATCTCCAGCCGCAGCCGGTACTCCTCGTGCTCGCGGGTCGCATCGTCCAGCGCGCCCATCGCGGCGGCCTTCTCGGTGAGGCCCTCGGCCTCGCCCTTCAGCTTCTCGCGGATCGCCTCGGCCGCGACCAGCGCCTTCTCCCGCTCGACAACGGCCTCGGCGCGGCCGGTCTTCTCGATCACCTCGGCGTTGCGCTCGCGGACCTGCACGTCGGCGAGGCCCTTGGCGGCCGCCTCGGCCTGGGCGCCCTCGGCGCGCCGGATCGTGGCGCGGGCGTCCAGCTCGGCGGTCTGCTGGCGGGCCTCCGCCAGCAGCAGCTCCTCGCGGGCCTTGAACTTCGCCGAAGCCTCCGCCGCCTCGGCCGCCTTGATGTCCTTGACCAGGTGCTCCTGCGCCTCGGCCTCGGCCGCGATGATGATGGCCTGGCGGGTGCGCTCGGCCTCCTCGACGACGCGGAGGCGCTTGATGTTCTCCTCCTGCTCCGCGACCGTCTTGTCGACGGCGATGCGCTCGCGGATCACCTCGGCGATCGCCCGCTTCTCGCCCTCGACCTCCTTGTTCTTGGCGATCGTGGAGAGCTCGGTCTCCCGCTCCCGGCCGATGACCTCCAGCATCCGGTCCTTCTCGATGCGCTCGGTCTCGATCGCGATGACCCGCTCGCGGTTCTTCTCGGCGACCGCGATCTCCCGGTCCTTGTTCTGCTGCTGCACCCCGAGCTGCTGCTCGGTGCGCAGTTGGGCGCCCTCGGTGCGGAGCCGCTCCTCGGAACGCGCGAGGGAGATCTCCGCCTCCTCGCGGGCCCGGATGGTCTCGATCTCCCGGCGCTGCTTGATCTCCGCGTCCGCCTGCCGGCGCTCCAACTCGAGGATCGCCTCCTTGGCGTCCACGTTCTGCCGGGTGATCTCCTTCTCCTCGTTGCGCCGGAAGTCGTTGGTGCGGACCGCCTCGATCGCGGTCAGCTCGGTGATCTTGCGGATGCCCTGGGCGTCGAGGATGTTCTTCGGGTCGAGCGAGCTCATCGGCGTCTGCTCGAGGAAGTCGATGGCCGCGTCCTCGAGGCTGTAGCCGTTCAGGTCGGTGCCGATCACCTCGATGATCTGGTCCCGGAACTCGTTGCGCTTGGTGTAGAGGTCGACGAAGTCGAGTTGCTTGCCGACCGTCTTCAGCGCCTCGGAGAACTTGGCGCTGAACAGCTCCTGCAGCGTCTGCTCGCTGCTGGCCCGGGTGGTGCCGATCGCCTGGGCGACCTTGATGACGTCCTCGGTGGTCTTGTTGACCCGGACGAAGAACGTGATCCGGATGTCCGCCCGGATGTTGTCCTGGCAGATCAGGCCCTCGCGGCCGGTCCGGGAGATCTCGATGGTCTTCACCGAGATGTCCATGATCTCGGCCTTGTGCAGCACCGGCAGCACGACCGCGCCGGTGAAGGTCACATCGACCCGGCGCACCTTCGACACGATGAGCGCCTTGCCCTGCTCCACCTTGCGGAACAGGCGGCTGACGAAGAAGACGACGCCGAGCACGATGAGCAGCACGACGGCGATGAGCACACCGAGGCCGGTGGAAATCACATCCATCATTGATCCTTCTTGCCGAGGGGCTGGACTGCGAGGGGGTGGACTAGTTGTCGCGCTGGTCGGGACGCGTGGCAATGTCGGTGGGGACGATCCAGAAGAACTCGCCCGCCGGATCGAAGTCGTAGAGCACCGCGACGGTGCCGGCGCGCAGGTCGTCGTCGCCGGCCTGGCGGACCTGCACGATCGCCGAGGAACCGTCCGCCGAGTGCACCTCGGCCTGGCCGAACGTCGCCGTGACCCGCCCGGTGCGGACGATGGCGGTGCGGCCGACGAAGTCGGCCCGCGACGGCTCGGCGCCGGCCGGCATGAGCCGCTTGAGCAGCAGCACGGCCAGGCGGGTGAGCACCCAGGCGACGACCACCGCGCCGGCCAGGACGAGCCCGGCCGGGATCGCGCCGAGCAACTCGCCGCCGGCCAGGCTGACGAACCAGGCGAAGGCGATGAGTAGCGAGAGGACAACGGACACCGGCACGCCGCCGAGGCCGACGAAGGCGAAGACGCCGCCCTCGCCGCTGTCGCCGTCACCCTCGGGATCGGCGCCGCCGGCGATGACCACGATCCAGTAGCCGATCACGACCACCAGGAGCGGGGTAAGAATAACGGCGGGGAAGCTGAGCACAGCCTCGAAAAACCCACCCATGTATGCGCCCCGTTCCCCTTGCGGTGATGTCGATGATGTCAGGGGAAGTCAATGCGTGTTGCCCCCCGCACCGTCGACAACCGCTCATCCCTTCGGCCGAAACGCCGCCATGGTGACGGGAGCTATATCACCGAGCGTTATGAGGTCGCCGAGCGGTTTGCGGATTTTGGCCGGTGATTCGCCGCCTGCGACGTCTGGCCTCGGCCGAAACGTCAGATACTGGCGCTCGACCTTGAATCACTTTGGGTAACGGCCTAGCGTCCAAGCACCACACCACGTGACGAAGGCCAGGACTCATGTTGCTCCCCGAAGTCCACCTGGTCGCCGGCACCCGAGCCGAGGCCGCCAGGTTGGCCCCCGTCGCGACGGCGATGCACGCGGCCGGCCTGCTCGCGCCCGTACTGGTCGCCGGCGGCCGGCGCCCGGCCCTGGTCGCCTCGGTCCTCGCCGCGTTCGATCTGATCCCGGACATCACGCTGCCGGTCGAGCGCGATACCGGCGGCCGGGCCGACCTGCTCACCGCGATGATCGGGCACCTCGACGCGCTGTGGGCCGAGCGAACCCCCGCCGCCGTGCTGGTCCAGGGCGACACCACCGCCAGCCTGGCCGGCGCGCTCGCCGCCGGCTGGCACCGCATCCCGGTCGTGCACCTCGCGGCCGGCCTTCGGTCCCGCGAGTTCGACCCGCCGTTCCCCGGTGAGGCGAACCGCCGGCTGGTCGCCCAGGTCGCCACGCTGCACCTCGCGGCAACGCCGCTGGCGGCCATGAACCTGCTTGACGAGAACATCGCCACCGGCGACGTGTTGATCACCGGGAGCACCACCGCGGACGCCGCCCTCGCGCTGGCCGCGCGCCGGCGCCCCTTCGAAAACCTCCAGGTCGCGGCGGCGCGGGCAAGATCGGGTAACCGGCTGGTCGTCGTGACCACGCACCGACGCGAGTCGTGGGACGCGCCCCTGGACCGCATCCTGGCCGCGGTGCGCCGGCTCGTCCGGCGGTACGCCGACCTGGACGTGATCCTGTCGAGCCACCCCAACCCGGCCGTCCGCGCCCAGGTCGAGGCCGGGATCGGCGGCATCCCGCGGGTCACGGTCACCGACTCGCTGCCATACCCCGACCTGGCCCGGTTGCTCCGCGAGGCGTACCTCGTGCTCACCGACTCCGACGACGTCCTGGAGGTGGCGCCGGCGTTCGGCGTGCCGGCCCTGGTGCTGCGGGAGGACACCGAGCGCGGCGAAGCGCTGCACGCCGGCTGCGCCCGGATCGTCGGCACGGAAACCGACGTGATCGTCAGGGAGGCGGGCACCCTGCTCGACAACCGGCTCCGCCGCGACGCGATGGCCGCGGCCGGAAACCCGTACGGCGACGGCCTCGCGGCCTTCCGCACGGCCCAGGCCACGGCCGCGCAACTCGGGCTCGCCGACTGGCCCGAGCCCATGCCCGCCCGCGCAGATGGGAGCCGGTCATGCCAGGCCCGACCGAGGTAGTCGCGTTCTACGCCCAGTCCTGGATCAACTGCGATCGCGGCGCCGTCCGCCGGATCATCGCCCCGGACGCCGAGATCACCTGGAACCTGGACGACGCCGTCGACGACGAGGAACTCGTGCAGACCCTGCACCGCATCGCCGCGTTCGCGGACTCGGTCGCCATCGTCTCGACCACCTGCGTCGGCGACCGCGCGGCCCTCGTCTACGACTGCTCGGCCCCGTTCGGAACCGTACGTGTGGCCGAGTTCCTCACCGTCGCCGACGGCATGGTCCGCGAGATCCGGCAGGTGTGGGACGCCGTGGCACTGCGCCGCTACTTCCCGGGCCTGCTCGACGAGAACTAGCTACTTCTCCTTCATCGACTTCAGCGGGTTCGGGTCGACGGACGACGGCATGTTCCACTTCTGCAGCTCCTTGCCGGTGCAGGTGGCCACGATGACCTTGCTCCAGGTGCTGAACTGGTAGGCGGTGCCCAGCGAGCCGGCCGGCATCAGGCACAGCCCGTTGGAGTCGACGATCTGGTAGGACTCCTTGAACGTCGGCGCGTCCTCGAAGATCGTCCACTGCAGATTCGCCCCGCCGTCCGAGCACTTCGCCACCCACACGAAGCCGTTCGCCACGCCCGGGCTCTTCATGCAGTACGTCACCTGGCCGGGCGGCTGGGTGGTAATTTGCCCGGTCACCTTGTACGCGGACCCCATGTCGGGCGTGATCCACT
>Ga0307515_10012407_pt1 | contig 16027 bp, 13 predicted proteins | sample 17_EM_MG_FD_194513 | JGI IMG/M metagenome (GOLD analysis project Ga0307515, IMG submission 194513) | Populus trichocarpa ectomycorrhiza microbial communities from riparian zone in the Pacific Northwest, United States - 17_EM | ecosystem: Host-associated > Plants > Roots > Unclassified | place...
CTCACTGCAACGAGGTTTCCAACGACCATGACTGCCCCTATGCTTCTCCAGGACACACTGCCATGGGCAGTGGCCTGGGGGGGCTAGGCCGCGGAAAAGCTCGGGCGTGGAAGGGACTAAGTGGCTTCCCCTTTCCAGATATATTGGGGGTTATAACCGGGTTATAACCCATGTGGGTAATGTCGATTTTCACCAATAAATAGTATGTAATATTGTACATGAATGTAATGACTTTGTGTTGCTGTTTCTTGGCCACCATCAACCTGGCAGCGGAGTGTGCTGGCACTTGACCCCGTTCCAGACCAACCATTTCCTGCCAATGCCGCCAACTCAGCTGTGCAAGCTATGTTTCAAGCTAATCAGCACCCAGACAAATACCTGGGAATGGCATCGCCATGCATGTGAAGCAAAAAACACCCAGCAGCACAAGAAGGTCCTTTTCGGAGCTGCCTTGTTGCGCACTGGTCAAGGTAAGCTGCTATGGTAGTTTCGAATGCTGATGAGGACTTTGATATTATGTTTGTAGCTGTCCCTCCTACTGGTGGTCTGCACTCCGTCCCCGCTCTGGCCTCAAGTGCAAATTTGATACCAGATGAAGGTATCTCACATCGTCCTGATACTGTATGCACTCTAATAACATATTCATACAATGCATCTACAGGCAATGACAGAGGTTTCGAGATTGGCCAAGACATCGACATCCCTGCGGAGCTGCCCTCTCCAATGCAGATGCAACAATACATTCGAATTGAGTACCATCCACACAGCAGGAGGGCAGACACTATCATTGATCTCAGCTCCTCCTCCAGCCTTGTCTCTCCTCGCAACTCCTCCCAACCCCAGTCTGCGAAACCATTTGCACCATTCCCTACTCATCAGGATTTCACATTTGCAGAGCATGTGGTAACATCAAACATGACGAATTCTGATATCGATGGTTTCATAAAACAACTCTGCAGCGGGAAGAATGCATGGGCTGAGAATTGTCGATTCCAGGCCAGGACCGCTCAAACTGTTCGGCAATATCTCGATCAGGCTGCCCACTCATTTGCAAATGTGAGTTGCTTTGTAGATTTTGTTATTTTACGCAACTTTTGGCATTACAGTTTCAGGAGCATTGCTTCATGATGCCATACACCTACAGTAATGGGAGAACAGAGAACATGGAGTTCACCATGTGGGCTAAAGACGGAATGGCATGGCTACGAGAGCTAGTTCAGGATCCAATGTTGGCAGATGAGTGGACTTGGTACCCTTTTCGAAAAACTGTTTACTGTGATGGGGCATCATACCGCATTTTGGATGATCCTATGAGTGCCAATAATGCATGGGACTACCAGGTATGGGTGTATTTTCGGTTGTACTGGAGCTAAAATATCACTATTATAGACTCGACACTTAGCCCCACATCATGTCGACATCAACCTTATTGTGTGGTCAGACAAGACCAACATGGCTCGCTTTACAATTCAAACCGTTTGGCCATTCATTGCTCGTGTTGCCAACCTCCCCAAGGAATTGCGCAACAGAAACAGCAGTTATGCTGGAAATACACTGTTGGCAATTCTCCCGAAGGTATGTAGTTGTATTGTTTCATCATCGGTGTTCTCATCTGTCCTGCAGGTTGAAGTGATTGAGAGTGAGAAAAAATCGACACGATGGGCTCTTTTTGTTCGCAAGGTATACCACAAGGCAATTGAGCTAGTACTTGAGTGCTTTCGATCTGTGTGTCACCTTGGGTTCTACATGAAATGCTCGGATGGGATCAATCGGACAATCTTCCCCCGATTCCTAATTCTGTCACAGGATTTAGAGGAGGCTATGTACTGGTGCATAATGGGATGTTGCTTCTGAGATTTCCCCAGGTATCTCTCTGCCCTTGTCCGTGGTGTCAATTCCCACTATCCATGTGTGCGATGTCTTGTTCCCACCGACCAACAACACAACATTTCCCATGAGGTCCCACTACGCACAAGTGCAGATGCAATGGCTCTGCTGGAACATGCTTCAACCTCCAAAAACGCGTCAGAAGACCACAGCAGGGACACTTCCACAGAAGCCAGCCACTTGCAGCGGAGCAGGGAAGGCAAGGAAAGCAAGGAAGGTCAAGAAGTGACCCTAGTTGTAGTTCTGATTTCGTACTACTGCTGCCTTCTTAATTTCTCATTCAATTTTCATCTCACAAAGTTCGGAGGTGGGGTTATATTCATGTAGCTAATGTTGATTTTCACCAATAAACAATCTATAATCTTGTACATGAAGGTAGAGGCTTTGTACCACTCGGTCTTGTCTGGCATCAACTGGTGTCACTTGACCCTGCATGTTCCCAACCAACCATTTCCTGACAACATCATCAAGTTGGTTATGCAAGCCATGTTCAAGCTAATCAGTACCCAAACAAATACCTGGGGACAGCATTGCTGCATGTATGGACATGAGTGCATTTTCGGACTTTGTTTTTTTTTATCTTGCTTGGACTCAACCCAAACCCTGCAGGCACCCTTCGTACTTGTAACTGACGAAAAAACACATCTCCACCAGGTCATCAAGGCTCCCTCAGCTTCTCCAGTGGCTCAACAACAGCACAAGGTGCGCACTGACGACTGCTCCTGTGCACTTGTGCACTCACTCCCAACTAACATCTCTGCCTTCTCAAGCTCATAAGCTCATATTTAACTATCAACATACATAGGTACATCCAGTCTTGCGCCTGCTACAGGCCGCAGGAGGGTTCCAAATTGAAGCTATGGACCATGTACCTGCAAGGTGTGGGCACATTGCTTTGCACAATGTCCGATTCTGACCTTTGTTTACAGCCCATGGCCAGAACCTCATGCTCCTCCGATATCCCCAGTGTATGCAGCTGGTTCAGGTGGGACTACCAAACCAGCTATGAGGTGAGCTTTGGGAGACCCTCTCAGGTTCTCTCTACCTCTGACCACTTCCAAGATGTTGATGTACAACTATCAGTGGCATCCCTTCATGGTTCCTCAGTCTGTGAGTCATTCATTCTACATCACCGACCTTTCATTGACGATGGGTGCGCAAGTTTCACAGGATGTTCACTTGCCATCAGGTACAAGCATACTTCGATAAATTCCACTTTCTTCTCCCCGTCGTCAACAAGCTATCATTCCTACAGTGCTATCGTCTATATACAGATTTATCAACAGCATGCCCATGATCTTTGCATTCTGTATTGTGGATTGTTTCTTCTGCATGGGCCCTAAGGTCCTGTTTCAAGTTTGGTAAGTTGTTTCCTATTGCATACACCGTACATCTCTGACCAGCTTTCTAGTCTTGGTGAGCAATCAGTATAGTCCAAGTCTCAAGACTTCTACCAACACTGTTTGCTAGCTACTCTCAAGATCAATGGCGAAAAGTTACTGCAGGTACAAGATGACGGCCAGTTCATAAAGTGAGGCACTGTCACACCCCAGTGAGCAGCCTTTCTGATGCTCAGACAGCTTAATAAGGAGATATTTCGCTTCCTTAGGTGACTCAGCCCACCCTAGCTCTTTGGATCCACAGACACGGGCAATCATCAACTTCCAAGAGCTCCTCCTCATGTTGTTCCACAAGTTTTCGATCATCACAGACAAGACGATTCAGGCAGAGTGCAAATGTTACCGCAACAAGATCATCCATGGCATCAAGTCGTTTTCCAAACATGCGGCCATCTGAAACTTGTTGACTTTCGAGCAGTTTAGCAAGGATCAGATCGGGCTCATATATGGTATGTTATTCAAAGCTGTTTGTGTGGAGCCTCCACCACCTGCTGTTGTCGCAGTGGTATGGAGGGAGAGAATGGCAGATGGCACTCTGACAGAGGAAGCCGAAAGGCCTGAGACACACATCGGTCCAAAGACCTCTAGGGTGTTCTTAGTGGAGATCGTGATGTGGGTGAGGGATGAGTAGATTGTTTCGAATGGGTCCCAGCCAGGTGAGGACGAGTGGACGGAGAGGGAATTCTTGGGGCTAATTGAGGGATAGGAACGTGTGGGTTGACAGATTGCAGATCATGAGTTTAATACGACTATATTATTCCTGGGATTTGGGGCAACGTGGGGCTCTGTCATTCTAGGTACGCCAGAAGGCCAGCTGTTTGGTCATGCATTCACCACAATCATTATAAGACCTTGTGATAGGCTTGGATGGGGTAATGTTCAACACCTTGATGCCAAATATTGAATGGTTCTTCAACCTGTGAGTTTATCTTACCTAGTTTGCCCATTTCTCACTATCAACAAGACATGACAAGGACAAAGACGGTTGGCTGACAAAAGACGAAGTCCTGACACTGTCTGAGTCTCTCTTGGTGTGTATAGATTATCCAGCTCCAATATCAGATTGGCCTGACAGTGTCTGCAGTTCATTTTCCAGTCAGAAATCGATGACGCATACCTGGGGTCCATCAGCTGATTCATGAGCAATGCCTTCGAGTATGGCGATGCCACACTTGAACAACCACCGCCATCCCCCATGCCGTCGATCAGTGAACCTGTTTCCGCGAACACAGAGCCCATGCTATCATCGATACTGAGTAACCAGCCATACTTGAATATCGCAACGTATGCCTCTGGTATCCCCTTGATTTTTTTGGTGTTAACCCTGATCATGGCAGCTTCCGAATGGTCGTCCTAGCTGATCCATTGCTCAAATCGATCTTCAATACAGACCTCCCACAGTTGTTCTGGCTCCTACATGTGGAAGATCTTTTGGCTCCGAAACAGGTTCAAGGTGGGCTACTGGAAAACGTTGGTGGGTTCTTGTCAGGGTTCGTCATTTTCTCATTTATTTTTCTATTGGACATCCCACGCATTGGAGCGCAATGTATCGTATGAGAATTGATATAAACTATATTTCATGTTGTATACAATGTCTGCGATACATATCTGAGCATTCCTAACCAGTAATTTTCACCAATATAGCACTCAAATAACCAGGGTTATATATAAGGTTAAGTATCGGGTTATAACCTGGTTATAACCCCACCCTCGAACTTTGGGACACTCGTTATCCACAATTTGTTGGAATATTAGTTCCGCCATGCAACGCCATCCGGATAAAGGTATCAGAACACGGCAGGATGCTCCATATGATGCTCCAGCATCATTGGGGGTCAGTTGATGTTCTGCGTGAACATTCGCCCCATGGACATATTTGTTTTCGCACCGCAGCCCCGGATTAATATTTAATACCTTGTGTCTGATTGATCTCTGCTCAGCGTCAGCGTTTGGTATATTCACCACTGAGCAGTAAGTACATGATTATTTAGTTGTTACTTCATTTGCTTATATGCCTGTAGTCGAATACCTACAGGTAAATACATTTAGTGTTTGGTATATTCACCGCTGAGCATCGAATATAATACCTACAGCTAGCCACCTGCTGTGACAATTAACTCCGCACTGATATTCTCGTAGGTGGCTTTGTACCAACTTGACCTGTTGAGGAAGTTGAGCATATCATGTGGCGTATTGCTGATTTATTTACCAGGTGTTGGATTGAGTATGCGTCGTGCTTGAATGTGAGTGTAAAGACGGTGTTGGGGGATTGCATTTACATCCTCGTTGACGTTTTGGGTAATGTGGGCAACTGGGTTGTGTCGTTTCGGTGTGGCCTGCGCGTATTTGAGTTAGTGCGCTGATCTGCCTACGGCTGAGATCTTTTGTGGCGTTGATGAATCTTGGGCTCGGGAGTTTAGGGTCTATGTTTTGGAAGCGTCTGAAGCTTTTGGAGCGTTTCCACCATTTCTTCTCGTCTTTGGTTTGTCCTTCGAGGTGTTGTACGGTTGCTGACAAGCTAGAGGGGCCGGGGAGTTGTGTGCGCTGGAATTCAGGAAGTATTTGGAGATCATTGGTTCCATATTCCACTACTTCTTTGGCTAGCTTATCGCGCGCTGCTCGCAAAACTCAAAGAGTCGGCTTGTTATATTCACAGGTATAGGCACTGGTGCTCTGTGTGTTCCATTTACTAGCTCCCATTGGCTGAGGGCACGGAGCTGGGCCTCCATCTTCGTTTAATTTTCCATGCAAAATAGTTGTTGCCATTGAATTGGGCAAGGGCCGCGAAGGCATTCCCAGTGATGTACGCGTAGGGCAGAGGATCGGGGTGGTGGGAGCAGTGGACATGGTTTGGTGGTGAGTGTTTGATCGATTGGTTTCTTGCGCGAACGCAGGGCTCATAACCTTTTGGAGTTATAGGCGCGTACGATCGATGAGGCCCAGCGGTATTCAGATTTGAACCACCAGAGCGAAAAAGTCCCCATCGTTCCATAGGACTTTATACAATTCTTTGGGCCAGTGAGACTGAAATTAATTTTTTTACCGAGTACATTGAAAGCCCCGCTTGCTCCCACTAGTACGTACTCAGGCTCTGTCACTCGGGTGCTGTTGGCGGCGATCCCTTACCGTACCTTCTTATCAAGAATGAATCTACCGCCTCCCCGAATGGGATATGGAGAAGGACTGACGTTTGGCGCCTTGCGGCGAGAGTATGTACCACGCCAAGGGGAAGATAGGTGGAGATGTCCATCTACCCTGACTCTAGCAAGTGGGATCTCGGGAGTCTGGTTTATGATTTACAAGGCTACACGTGTTTACAGCCCCGCTGCCACGAGGCCTCAAAGAGTTTAAATATTATAAACCCTCTTCAAATCTACTTCGATCTCTCATCTCGTCTCAGCCATCTACTGCTCCCTATGGCAACTCGTGCCCCCAAACATTCTGGTGAGGAGCCTCAAACAACTGCAGGATAATTGACGTCCACTGACCACATATAGAGGAGGAAAGGCTCAAAGCAATTCTTGGGCGAATACTCTGTGAGCATGGACCCTCACCCATATCGAACATGCCATATTACTGATGTCTGAATTATCGACCGCCCATAAGCGTCCTACTCAGGAACACAAAAATCAATTTGGGACTATTATAACGAGATGGCCACCAGAGTGGACGCCTCCCGAGAGGCCGAATGGGGTGACCTCGCCGAGACGATTCTAATCTTCGTAAGCAGCCCGTGCTTTTGCATGATAAGTTGTTCACATTTCTGCAGTCAGGCTTGTTTGCTGCCGTTCTCACTGCTTTCCTCGTCTTTACCATGACTAAACTGCAAGCGGACAACAGCGATGTCTCAAAAGACATTCTACTCCACATATCCCTTCAATTAAGCAACTCCTCCGTTCCCGCATTCGCCGAGCCAGAATTTTCTGTCGCTTCGCATTGGGCGGTCGTCAACGCGCTCCTTTTTGCGAGTTTGGCTCTTGTCCTCGTTGACTCCTATCTAGCGGTGCTGACGAGAGGTTGGCTACGAGACTTTGATCGGAGTTGGGGGTCTTCGAATGTTCCCGAGGATCGTGCAAGAAAGCGAGAGATGCGTCTGCTAGGCCTCGAACGATGGAAACTACACTTGGTGGTAGCTCTGCTCCCGCTCCTGATTCAAATTTCGCTGGTTCTTTACCTCATCTCCCTCGTTCTCATGCTGATTAATCTCTATCGTCCCATTGCCTATCCAACCCTTGCCATCCTCGCAGTTGCCTCTTGCTCCTACCTTTCCACGACAGTGATCTCTACACTCGACAAAAACTCTCCATTCACATCCCTTGATTCCAAAGTACTGCGAGCGCTTATTCAATGGTCACGCCGCAAATGGCGTTCATCGGGAATTACGGGTTCGGCAACTAACGATGTCAAAGTCGAACTTGGGGGAACGGAGATCCATCTCGCGATTTCCAATCGATTGCGCGCTGCCACTACCAACGCGGTGGAAAACCTCCCCGTCTTGGTTGAAATATTTGACCAATGGACGCATACCCCCAGCTTATGCCCCGAGAGGCCGTCAGACTGGCGACAGGTGCTTTCTCTCGTTCAACCATACCTTTCGAACGGATCGCTTTGCGATGATAGTACTTCCCGTTCAATGGTTCCGCTGTTCCTTTACTTCAATCCAAAGGAGTTTCACACAGGTCGAGAGGCCGTCATTGCAGCCCTTGAAAAGCATAATCCGGGTCAATGTTCAATTGAGCAATTGTACATTCACCTCCTTCAGTCCAAATCCGACTGGTCGCCCGTCTACCAAATGGTCTCAAACCTAGAAGCTAATAAACGCACTACCATTAAGCTTCGGTGGATACTTGATTGGGTTGTTTCCCGGCCCTTGATGGAAAACCAGGAGTGTCCCATTGAGCGTGCTTCGCCCTGCACCCCTATGCACGATGTCACCTTCCTTTGCAGCATTACCGCTTATATTATTCGAAACCAAATCATGAATGATGATCACGGGCTCTTTGATTCGCTTCTGTGCACCACCAAATTAATTGCCAAAAAGTCACCCAATACGGCACCACGGACCAACACTGATGTAATTGATGGGACACTGTTCAAGTCAATCAGCCACTCCCGCATCTCACCAGAGAGTCGGTGGGAATCCATCAGCGAACTACATAACATGTCATGCACGTCAGCTGCATGTTGCGAGCGCAATTTCCGCCTTCTTATTATGCTGCTAATGATCAGCATGAGCAGCGCCGTCGAATACCTCAAAATTTATGATGGCATCGCGTGTGATCTGTTCGTCAATCCAAAACGTGATCTTCCTATGCTGATGGATATACTGTGGGATACCTGGAGATCACCTGGTGTTGAGCCGCATTTATTGATAGGGATAGCTGCCCGGCTTCTCCAGCGAGATGATAGCTTTGTTCACAAATCCCCCCCAACCACACAGCAGAGTGTCCAAGATCTGCTCGATGCTTACGACTCCTACACTAGTGAATCAATACTCCTCATGACTTCCAGTGGACTCCTTTTTATTGAAGAAATGCTGTCATTCAACAGGGACAGCAAATGGGAGCCGCAGACCGTCAAACTCAGCAACCCTTGGCTTGTGATGCACATCCATAACATTCTGCGTCGTGACTGGTGCATTCCAGGAAGCACGATGAGAGAAGCCATTTTGGGGCGGCTCGACCCGCTCGGACGGCCTGACTGGCTTGACAGGTGGCTCAAATGGCTCGATCGGCTCGATCGGTTGCTCGGGCCGCTCAAACTGTTCACCCTGCCCCAGGGTATTGAGGCATACTCTCCGTCCCTTCATGTGCGACTCCTCCACCTCAACCCGCGGCTCAAGCAGATCTGCCTGCGGCTCAAGCGGCTCAAGCGGCCCAAGTGGCTTGATCAGCTCGACCCGCACGATCCACTGTTCGAGCAGCTCGGTTGGCTTGACCGGTTCAACCCCTTGCTCGAACAGCTCGAACAGCTCGAACCGTACCTCAAACAGCTCAAATATCTCGAAGCGTACTTCAACAAGCTCCGCTGGCTCGATCAAGTCAATCGGCTCGATCGGGTCGACCAACAGCTCGGTGAGCAGTTCGAACAGCATCTCGAACAGCTCGAACAGCGGCTCGAAAAGGTTGACCAACAGCTCGACCTCGAACAGGAACTTCACCAGCTCGAACAACAGCGCTCCACTGTGTTAGGAACGATCGCAAGATCGCGCCTTAACGTTTTTAATCCGAACCATCCTGATCTTGTCGCACTTGGCCTGTTTTTATCACCACGCAATACCGACATATTCAACGATTCCCGCCGCCTTGTCTTGGAATTATTCGGGTCGACGCCTCCTGAGCCAGAGGTAGTGGATTCCCGTGCGCTTTGCTCCGATTTCTTCGATTCCAAAGCAATAGGGGAGTTAACGAAATGGCGCCTGCTCTCACTCGTGGTACTTCACAAATGGGAGACGATCTCGACGGGGTGGAAAGATCTCCTTGCAGCGGAAGTACTGAAGGTGGTTTGGGTGGACGATCAACGAGTGGATTGGATGGCTCGTGTGACCCAGCTGTTAGCAGAAGAGTTCAATTTGAGTGAGTTCATGGTAGCCGCGGGCTCGAACTCCGATTCCGATTCCGAGGCCGACTCAGACGATTCCGACTCTGAACCCGACGACTCTGAACCCGGTGATTCCGACTCCGACTCCGACTCTGACTCCGACTCCGAACCCACATACGGATCCCTAGCTCCATTGCATTTGCGCATGGTCGCCATCATCGTAGAGCATTGGGGGGCAGAGAGGCTAACGAGCCCGATGACAGATGAGCTGGAGAAGTTCTTGGAGCAGCATTCACATACTCTTTACGACCCGGAGGCGCTCAGCCGGATCCGGGCGGTAATTGGCCAGGCGAGATCCTCATAGTCCGGAATTCCAACTCGGAGTTGGTCCCTCCCATAGTCCAGAGGTAGTCCGACCACAGCCTGTGCTCCACAAACCCTCGATCGCTGGCTTCAATCAATCAGTATGTCATTCTTTTTCTTTTTCTTTTGTTCGGTCCTTGTCCTGTAAACGCTATGGCCCCCTTATGCGCATCTATCCGTTCATCTGCTACATACATACAGACCCTTCTCATTTCTACCGTGGCTCAGAGGTGTAAACATATTAACTTGTACAGCTACGTACTTTGGTTACAATGCAATCGGGGATATGATTTGCTCGCTGTATCGTGTTCCCCGAATGGAGACAAGTCACGATGGGAGGATCCTGTCGCAGTGGATGAGCTTTCCCTTGTTGGTTGCCACCGTGGTAGAGCATTCTGGACCAGCGGTGCTCAAATACCAGACGGTACGTGAACTGGAGTTCCTAGAACAACAATCGGGTATTAATCTACGATGAGGAAGTCCTCGAACAATGCCAGACAACAATCGGCCAAGTCCCAGAATGTGCTAAAATCCTTTGTAATTTTGTTCCGCGACGATATATAGTTCACGTACAGGATATGGTTTTCCTTTTGTATGTCAATGTCATGAATCCCAGCCTTTCATGGTGCCTGAAAATTGCCCTCCAAAATGCCGGTAAAGTATCCCTGACATTATACGAGGTCGTGATAAAATATCAAGGTCCAAGACGGAAGACGTGCGACCGAGTCTCTTCTCGTCCTCTCTCATCCTCCTTCGAATATCTACAACTCCCTCTGCTACACCACCTTATTTCCTACATGCCATCCCTAATCAATAGACCGCTCTATCCTCCACAGGCGAATCAAAGACCACTCACGTATGATGCCCATTCGCCTTGCCATTCATTGCTCTATCCCCCCCTCCAGCAGCAACGGGGCGCTTAATGACATACGTCTTGATGAAGAAATGGATGAATCGTGCACACCGAAATTAAGGACGATAACAGTCCAGGACTATATGGAGACACCATTACCGTCAGCCTGGGACACTCCCTGAAGCGGGGAGATACGCACGACGGGTGTTCGGCCCTGGAGCTGGTTATAGCACAGAAGAGCCGTGGCAGCATGGTGGAGTACGTGTAAAAACGCTGTAAGAAGGCGTTTCAGGTCAACGTTCCGTTCACGACACGAATGAGTAGGACTCACCGAGCGGTTTCTTCTTGAGGGCGAGGAAGACGGTGTCGATGAGCTCGACGTACTTGATATAATAATTAACCATATAGTAAAACTCGAGTCTCTGTCTCCCAAATTGGCGCTCCAGTTAGGTAAAACGAAGGTGCAGGAAGCCACGACGTACAGGTGTCCAAGCCCCTCTATCACAAATAGAATACCGAACCCCGCACTGGAAGACGACAGGTACGACTTCTTCTAGCATGAGTGCAAGTAGCAGCCCGCTGCCGGGGGATATGATAGGATGATAGTATGGGCGCGGAACCAGGTGAGAACGTAGGGCTGTTTGTCGCACAAGAGGTGTTGGAGAGTGAAGATGGTGGTGAGGTACGCGACCATGATAGAGAACACAACGGGGGTCGTCGAGAGCGGCGTGCTACCGGCTCCCAGCGCGCGAGCGGGACGGGCGAGTATGTGAGGATTAGGTCAGCGAGTTTCATCTTTTTCTTATGCCGTTGTAATTTCTACGCGCTATTATATAACCTAATTTTGTTCAGACAGCAAACAACCTCAAGGAAGGAAGGTCGAAGGTCAAGGTCGGACAAGTGTTTTATCGTTTGGCACTCGACCTGGCCTTCAACCACCTTGAGCCAAACAAATCTTGACCACCTGGCCCAAAATTCAGCATCATCCCCGTCGCTCCTTTAAAAATATATATTCATCTCTTTGTTCATCATACTATTTTTTGCCGTTGTAATGGCATCACCGCAGCCTCGTCATGGTGAGTTACGGTCACGCCGCTACAAACACAGGCGCGGATGCTGACAAAAATTGCGTTGGGCTTCATGCACCCGCTATTCCGCTTCCTATGTACCGAAGGAATTTTTTAATTTGCTTTTGCAAGCTGTGCAATGAGCAGCGACGCTATCTGACGACGAAACCTTGCAACTCATCGAGGGCGCTTCAGACAAATCACAGGACGCCGGGGACTCAGAGTATCACCCCTCCTTCACCATTTCTACACCTCGATCGACTGTGGCTTTCAGTGCTCCCCCAAAGAGACGTCGAGCACGCCCCAAAAAAGGTGTGTACTGAGTCTTAGAGTGCGTTTATTAGTGCTGACACTGTTTCTGTCCCCCCAGAACGACTCCGTCCCCGTCGCAAGCCCTTTCGATTACCCAATGGCCGTTGCAATGACCCCGACCGTTCAGACTCGCTCAAATGCATCTAAACGGTCAAGGACACCATCTATAACCAATAAGACCTCGAAACGAGTCAAAAAGACGACATAATGCGTTGTAACCGAATGTTTCACAGGTTTACCGCGCGGATGGAACAAAAGTTACCATTCCTCGTTACCCATCTTGAAAAACAGAGTTCCTGGGTCACTATTCAACATTGACGCGTGATCCTATGATCATCCTCTTGTTAGTCGTCTAATGCGCCTTGGATGAACGGGTATTGATGGTCGATGAACATATAACCATTCAGCCTCCCCATGTTCTTGGGTATGTTCGCTTGTGTCCGAGGAGCATTAGGTCACTCACTTATGCTTTAGCATCGGTGGGTTTCTCATGGCGCATGAAAGGGGCGACTATTGTTGACGTCGTAGGACTGGTTCTATACCTGGCAATCCAATAGTATGCGCATTTCCCTTTTTTTTAGGGTATTGTTCTGACAATGAAAATTAGACTATAATGGCGCACTGTTCACGAGTATGCCTGCACCAACCAATTTGCCATCCAGTTAGCAGTTTAACGACCCTCTAGTTCGTGGACGTGCTGTCAGTAATCTGGCTTATTGGATTTCGCAAATTATCGGTTCGATCGTTATTGGTCTCCTTTTGGACTCTCCAAAGGTCAAACGTCGCACTCGCGCATTCATAGGATGGGGTATACTCCTCGCAATGGTGTTCATTGTTCATATATGGGCTTATTTTTACCAACGGTGAGATTTAATGAGATCCGAGTCATACCAGGTGGCTAACCCGCCATAGAGGATACTACCGTGCAGAAGCGGAATCGACAGACTTTGTTCGTATTGATCTCAAGAACAGTAGCTACCCTGCCCATGTCTGGCTGTACATTTTCTGCGGCCTGTTGGATTCTATGTGGCAAACTGCGGTGTACTGGATGATGGTAGGCCATTTTCTATTCTCCAGCGTCGTATACCATATCTCATACCATCCCTAACTAGGGTGCGATGTCAAATGATCCTGCAAAACTTGCTCATTTCACAGGGCTTTGTATGTAATATCGTGTGTGGGTGAACCCTTCTGATATTCGATATCAGACAAATCCATCCAGTCCGCAGGAGGCGCTATCGCATGGCGACTTGACGCAACCAAGACGTCGTACATGACTATCTTCATCTCGACGTGGGTATTGCTGGTCGCGGGTCTTATATGTGCACTACCGATGCTTTACCTCCGTGTCAAAGAGCACACCACCCTCGAAGAAGAGACCCTCGCCCGCTTGGATGATCACGGAAATTTACGACCGACCGAGGAGGTGCAGGCGGAACTCGAACATGGGCAAGCACAAGCGGGTCATGCCCAGAGTTCTGGTGCGAAAGCATGACCTTTCCTTGGTCACCCGGGATGGAATGTAAAATATGGTCTTGTCTCTAGCTGTACGAAGGGTGTTCGCGCTTTGGTGTGCGAATCTAGCGTGGAATGGAATTTTTTTATTTTGATAGTACAAGGCAGTCAGGCGACGATCCATGAATCGAGCAGAAAGGGGTAGGGGCCAAAGTAGGTCGACTTTCTCCAGCCCCAATTAATTCCGGGAATTGCCAAACAATGCCAAACACGTCATTTTGTGTCTCGCATGTTGAGATTGGTTTGCTTCACAAATGTATATTAGGTCCCTACTACTACATGTAATCTACTATGACCTTTTTGTGGTTTTTTGGCTCTATGCGTTGTAAGTGGTGCACAGGACCGTGCCAGTTTGGCATTTGCGCGACTCAAAACACTTCACCATTACCTTCGCCTTGTCGGGGCCGGCCACAAAATGTCGGGAATGTGCACGTCCACTTGCTGAAGGAAGGGTCTCTGTCAACGTCATCTCGACAGGGATAGGGCGAGGAAGCAGAAGAAGGCACTCTTACAAGCCCACCCTAAACTCTACCTACTTCCAACGGATCAGCTCAAACTACAATCAGTGGTGTTCGCCCTCGAGGAGGTTGATGCTGCTGTCGGCAAGCCCGAGGAAAAATACAGCGGCGACCATCTTGTGAGTCAAAACAGAGGTTGTATGGGACAGAGGAGAAGCTAACCTTTCAGCGATTCTCATGATTTACGCTAGTTCAACCTTTTTACGCTACAGCGTTAATAAACTGATATTTCGGTGTTCGAACTTTATTCTTGTGTTTGGCAATTTCCGAATGCAAGGGGGGTTCGAAATGGGATAGCATAGGGTCCATACTCGGATTATTGCGGTCGAGTACTTTAGAACCCGTGAAAGCAGGGTAGTAGGTGCGCCGTACGGGTGTGGCTCCAGACCGAAATAAGTCAATGGGCTTGCAATGTAGAGAAGTGAGATAGAGTGCTGTTGGGGGTCATAGATCAGACCAAGGTCCATCGTCGGCCTAAACTTCGTGAGGCGATTGTTGGTACGCGGATTTCTGGGCCGTATGAAGTGACATGGGTGTATTGATACCCTTTAGGTGAGAAGGGGCGGTGGCGTCGAAGGAGTGAGATAGGCTTCGGTTGGGAAGCCAGGTTGAGGTAGAGGACTAGGAGTGTACAGCGGTGATTGTACATTTGGGTCATCCATACTTCTTTGTCATCACATGACGCGACCCCCTGACGCATCGCACAATCCCCTAAGCAGGGACGGCCAAGTCATGGCCAAGTCGGCAACTAGTATCGAGGGAAGAGTGAAAGGGGGGGGCAAGCAACAACGGCAAGAGGCAACGAATGAAAGGAAAGTAGTCCCGGGGAAAACCCATGGCTGAAGGAGCAGCAGAAGGGACCGGAGAAAAGTGTGAGTAACGGGTCAAAAAGTCATGCCCACTCAAAGTCATACTCACTCAACACGATGTCCTGACGAACCACACGGTCCCCTATGTGTGAAAGCCAAGCAAACGAGAGCAGGAAAGAAACAAGCGCGCTCGCGAGGGGCTGACTGGGGCAACCGTGGCAGCAGCAGCACGAGGGGTTAGCTCGCGTCGGTGATCGACGCGAATCACAGCTGTTCAGGTTTGGCACACAGCTGGTAGCAGGCCGTGGGGTGTGGCGACAGAGGACGAGGGCCGGACGGTGGCAAAAAGGCTCGGGTCGCGGGTCGTATGGCGACGGTAGACGAGGGGCAGACGGGTGTAGCAGGTCGGGCCGGATAGCAATGGCGGATGAGGGGCGCGCAGGAGCAGCAGGTCGGGTCGTATCGACAGCGGACGAGGGCGCAGGTCGGGTCGTATCGCGACGGCAGACGAGGGGCACACAGGTGCAGCAAGTTGGGCCGTATAGAAATGGCGGACTAGGGGCACGCGGGTGCAGCGGGTCAGGTTGCACCGACAGTGAACGGTAGCATCGATCTGGTCGAACGGAGGCGAGTGATAAGTCATAACCCATACAAGGCCTGCGATCTTGACCTTGCTGAGGGGAGACAGGTGAGGGGTATTTCGGGTGGTGATGAACGGTGTGGGGCATGAATGGCGATCGGCGTATTGCGGGACGAGAAAGCA
>Ga0307515_10012408_pt1 | contig 16027 bp, 11 predicted proteins | sample 17_EM_MG_FD_194513 | JGI IMG/M metagenome (GOLD analysis project Ga0307515, IMG submission 194513) | Populus trichocarpa ectomycorrhiza microbial communities from riparian zone in the Pacific Northwest, United States - 17_EM | ecosystem: Host-associated > Plants > Roots > Unclassified | place...
TCATCCCACGGCGCACGCATCCAGATATCGGTCTCTTCTTTGGTCAGAAGCAGGACCGGCATGGCTTTCCCGTGGATGGGCTTCACAAAGGTCATTCGCATCCGTCGTCAGAAAACCATAGAGATCATCGGTCGTCAGCCCATCCTTGACCTTCCGCACGCTCGTCCACTGTGGGACATGGACGCCCGCAAAGAACATCAGGGGCTTGCTTTCATCGTGCGCGAACCAGGCGTTTGGGGTCCTGCCGCCCTCTTCCTTGGCGGCTGGATCGGGCTCCGCGAAGCTGGTCACAGGGACAAGGCAGCGATGCTCGACACCAAACCAACGCTTCCAGTGTGGAAAATTAAGAGTGCGGACATTCGTGGTGCCGCCATCCAGCTGATCACGCAGCAAGGCCTTGAAGTCGACCTCCTTGCCCTTGGCTCGCAGCTTTTCGGCCTTCTTCTCAGCTTCTTGTCTGAGAGCGAATAGTGGGGAGGGCAGACCCCAGCGCGCATGCACCAGCTGCTTTCTGCCATCGGCCGTATTGCGCAGGATCGGACCCATCTGATCCGGGTTCATTTGGTACGCCGGCATGAGATTGATCATGCTCTCGGCGTCCAGAGCCCACTTGGCAACCCAATCCTTGTCTTCCATGCGGTACAGATTACACATGGGCAGTGACCATTCCCGTGAACACTGCTGGTATCGTAACCGAAGGAATTGCCAAATGCCAACCGGCGGATAGCAAGTTGCGAATCCGACGAAATTTATTTCCGCTTCGACCAGATCGCCGCAATCGGCCCATAGCCATGATTCGCAAAGCGAATCTCTTGGTTTCCTAAGTTGAGAGATAATATTCCTATTCTCGGTTGCTTGACTCTTCGAGTTCATCGGAACAAATAAAGAACATCTGCATTTGAACGACATGAAGTCGAAACTCCAACACGGCCTTCAAGGGACGCGTGAATGATGACTGCTGCCCGCAACAGGGTAATTACCGATCTACGCGACCGCATCGCCTCTCTCGAGGGTGGTTCGACGAGGAAGGTCGGCTGCCTTGCTTTTGGGGTTTCCGAAATAGACGCCGTGCTTCCCGGCGGCGGTCTGGCCTATGGCGCCTTGCACGAGTTCGCCGGCGGCGGATCCGGAACGGTCGACGGTGCGGCAGCGGCCCTCTGTGTGGCGGGGATCGCTGCGCGAACCAAGGGACAGATTCTTTGGTGCATGACGCGTCCGGACCTGTTTTTCCCGGCGCTGGCGCTGGCGGGTCTCCACCCCGATCGCGTGGTCTTTGCCGAAGCCGATAGGGAAGAGGATGTCCTGACAACGATGGAGGAAGATCTTGGTTACGGTGGCCTGGGCGCCGTGGTCGGTGAGCTCGTTCGTCTTCCGATGACCGCGTCGCGCCGGCTTCAGCTTGCGGCTGAGAAGACCGGAACGATTGGGCTGGTCGTGCGACGATGGCGGCGGCAGACCGAGGCATCGGATTTTGGCCAGCCGACAGCGTCGACATCCCGGTGGCGCGTCAGCGTACTGCCATCGGAAGAGCTGCCGGTTCCGGGCGTCGGCCGGCCGCGATGGCTCCTGGAACTGATGAGAGTGAAAGCGGGTGAGTGCGCAGAGTTTATCGTAGGAGCCTGCGATGCCACGGGTCGTATCCATTTATCTTCCGAATCTCGCGATCGACAGGATCAGGCGAGCCGATGGCGCGGGAATGCTCACCGCTGAGCGGCCACTTGTCGTCGTCGCAAAGAGTGGTTCCAAACGCTGGATCGCGGCGGTGGATGAAACAGCCCGATCGGCGGGTCTTCATATTGGCATGCCGGCCGCGAAGGCGCAGGCCATCGTGCAGGGTCTGCAGATGGTCGACGCCGATCCGATCGCGGACACCGCGGCCCTCGAACGCCTCACGCTCTGGGCGTTGACGCGGTACACGCCGATTGTCGCAATGGATGCGCCCGACGGCATCGTCATGGACACCGAAGGTGCCGATCATCTCCAGGGCGGCGAGGATCTGATGCTGTCCGGCATCGTCAATCGCTTCCGTGCCAAGGGGCTGACCGCGCGGGTTGCGATTGCCGACAGTTGGGGTGCGGCGCATGCGCTGGCACGGGTGAGCCCGCGCGATACTGTGATCCCCGCGCGGGGCGAGACGTCACGTTTCGTCGAGCGGCTGCCGGTGTCCTCCTTGCGGTTGCCCGCGGAAACCGTCGTCGGCCTGCGAACCCTTGGGTTTCAGATGATCGGCGAGCTATCGGCCACACCACGCGCGCCACTTGCCCTTCGCTTCGGTCCCGAAATCGGCCGCCGTCTCGACCAGATGTATGGGCGGTTGCCGGAGCCGATCGATCCGATCCGTCCGATGGATGTTATCGAAGTCAGCCGCGCCTTCGCCGAGCCGATCGGCGCCCCCGAGACCATCGCCAAATATGTCTCGCGGCTTGTCGTTGAACTCTGCGAAGCGCTCCAGAAAAAGGGCCTCGGCGTTCGCCGCGCAGATCTTCTCGTCCACAAGGTCGACAATACGATGCAGGCGATCCGTGCCGGAACCGCGAAGCCCGCACGCAATGTGGCCTGGCTGACAAAGCTCTTCAAGGACCGGATCGAGAAGATCGAGCCTGGTTTCGGGATCGAGAAACTCTCGCTGGTCGCTGTCATCGCCGAACCGCTCACCGAAGTGCAGAAAGCGTCCTCCCTGATCGAGGAGGAGATCGTGGATATCGCGCCGCTGATCGACGTGATCGGCAATCGCGGGCAGCGTGTCTATCGCATGGCGCCTGTGGCGAGCGATGTGCCTGAGCGCAGCGTCAAGCGCGTGAGTGCGGTTGCCGAGGAGACCGGTACGTCATGGAGCTTGCACTGGCCTCGACCCGTTCGCCTCCTCTCCCGTCCGGAGCTGATCGACGTGATCGCGCTCCTGCCGGATCATCCACCCGTCTCGATGACCTGGCGCGGCAAGCGCCGGCGGGTGAAACGTGCCGATGGCCCGGAGCGGATTTTTGGCGAGTGGTGGACGAGGGGCTCCGAGTTCGACGCGGTGCGCGACTATTTTGTGATCGAAGACGAGAGCGGCGAGCGATTCTGGATATTCAGGTCGGGCGATGGCATCGATGTGGCGACCGGCTCGCACAAATGGTTCCTGCATGGGATTTTCGCATGAGATATGCAGAGCTCCAGGTCACGACACACTTCTCATTCCTGCGCGGGGCATCGTCGGCGGATGAGCTGTTTGCGACTGCCAAGGCGCTCGGCATCGAGGCGCTCGGTGTCGTCGACAGAAACTCGCTCGCCGGCATCGTCCGGGCTCTCGAGGCGTCCCGTGCCACAGGCGTTCGCCTCGTGGTCGGTTGTCGTCTCGATCTGCAGGACGGCATGTCGATCCTGGTCTATCCGACCGATCGCGCGGCCTATTCGCGCCTGACCCGGTTGCTGACGCTCGGCAAGGGCAGGGGCGGCAAAGCCAACTGCATCCTGCATCTCGATGACGTCGCGATTTATGCCGAGGGCCTGATCGGCATTCTGGTGCCCGATCTGCCGGACGAGACCTGTGCCGTGCAGCTCAGAAAGATGGCCGAGATGTTCGGCGACCGCGCCTATCTGGCCCTTTCCCTTCGCTGGCGGTCGAACGACCAGATGCGGCTGCACGAATTGTCGAACATGGCCACACGCTTCAAGGTGAAGACCGTTGTGACGAATGACGTTCTTTTCCACGATCCGTCGCGCCGTCAGCTTCAGGACGTCGTCACCTGTATTCGCACCAGAACCACGATCGATGACGTCGGTTTCGAGAGGGAGCGTCATGCGGATAGATTCCTCAAACCGCCCGAAGAGATACAGCGGCTGTTCCCCCGTTACCCGGAAGCATTGGCCCGGACGATGGAAATCGCCGATCGCTGCCGGTTCTCGCTCGAGGAACTGACCTATCAATATCCGGAGGAGGCGATCGTCCCAGGCAAGTACGCCCAAGCCTCTCTCGAGCATTATGTCTGGGAATGCGCGCCTGCGCGCTATCCAGAAGGTCTGCCGCAAAACGTTCTGAAAATCATTCGGCATGAGCTCGACCTCATCCGGGCCATGAAATACGCACCCTACTTTCTGACCGTGTTCTCGATCGTCCGATATGCCCGCAGCCAAGACATTCTCTGCCAGGGGCGCGGATCTGCGGCAAACTCGGCCGTCTGTTACATCCTCGGGATTACGTCCATTGACCCGGAGACGAACGACCTGCTCTTCGAGCGGTTTGTCAGCCAGGAACGCGACGAGCCGCCGGATATCGATGTCGACTTCGAGCACGAGCGCCGCGAGGAAGTCATTCAGTGGATCTACAAGACCTACACACATCAGAAGGCAGCACTCTGCGCGACCGTGACTCGATATCGAGCAAAGGGTGCGATCCGTGATGTCGGCAAGGCACTCGGTCTGCCGGAGGATATGATCAAGGCGCTGTCATCGGGCATGTGGTCCTGGTCCGCCGAAATGGTCGGCGAACGGAATCTGCGGGAACTCAACCTCAATCCCGATGACCGCCGCCTCGCATTGACGCTGAAACTTGCGCAGCAGCTGATGGGCGCCCCCCGGCATCTGGGCCAGCATCCGGGTGGATTCGTGTTGACGCATGATCGGCTCGACGATCTCGTCCCCATCGAGCCGGCATCGATGGTCGACCGTCAGGTGATCGAATGGGACAAGGACGATGTCGAAGCCCTGAAGTTCATGAAGGTCGATGTCCTGGCGTTGGGGATGCTGACCTGTATGGCAAAAGCATTCAAGCTGATTGAGGAGCATAAGGGCGAAACGATCGATCTGGCGAATATCGAGCAGGAAGACTCTGCGACCTATGCGATGATCCGCAAGGCCGACACGCTCGGCACCTTCCAGATCGAAAGCCGGGCTCAGATGGCGATGTTGCCGCGGCTGAGGCCGCGGACGTTCTACGATCTCGTCATCCAGGTTGCGATCGTCCGGCCCGGGCCGATCCAGGGTGACATGGTGCATCCCTACCTGCGCCGTCGCGAAGGAAAGGAGCCGGTCGTCTATCCGACGCCCGAACTGGAAGCAGTGCTTGGAAAGACACTCGGCGTGCCTCTCTTCCAGGAGTCGGCCATGAAGGTGGCGATGGTCTGCGCCGGCTTTACCGGCGGCGAGGCAGATCAGCTTCGCAAATCGATGGCCACGTTCAAGTTCACCGGCGGCGTCTCAAAGTTCAAGGACAAGCTGGTCTCCGGCATGGTGAAGAATGGATATTCGCCGGAGTTTGCTGAAAAGACCTTTTCGCAACTGGAAGGTTTCGGCTCCTACGGGTTCCCGGAAAGCCATGCCGCAAGCTTCGCGCTCATCGCCTACGCCTCAAGCTTCGTGAAATGCCATTACGCCGACGCGTTCTGCGCGGCCTTGATCAACAGCCAACCTATGGGTTTCTATGCTGTCGCCCAGATCGTCGGCGACGCCCGCAACCACGGTGTGGAGATCCGGCCGGTCTGTATCAACCGCTCTCGCTGGGACTGCACGCTTGAGCCGATGGAAGACGACGAACGCCGCCATGCTCTCCGCCTGGGCATGCGTTTGGTGCGTGGACTGGCCGCAGTCGACGCGGCACGGATCGTGGCCGCCCGTGCCGATCAACCCTTCGACAGCATCGATGACATGCGGCGGCGCGCGAGCGTTCCGGCGGCATCGTTGGTCGAACTGGCGGAGGCCGATGCTTTCCTGCCATCGCTCGGACTTCAGCGACGAGACGCACTGTGGGCGATCAAAGCTTTGCGCGACGAGCCACTGCCGCTCTTTGTTGCTGCGGCTGAGCGCGAGATGAAGACGATCGCCGAGCAGCAGGAGCCTGATGTCGAACTCCGGCAGATGACAGATGGGCACAACGTCATCCAGGACTACAGCCATACTGGCCTGACCCTGCGCGAGCACCCGATCGCGTTCCTGCGCAAGGACCTTGCCGCTCGAAGCATCGTCACCTGCGGAGAAGCCATGTCGGCCCGCGATGGCCGTTGGTTGATGACCGCAGGCCTCATTCTCGTCCGTCAAATGCCCGGATCGGCAAAAGGCGTGATGTTTCTGACGATTGAGGATGAGACCGGTCCGGCGAACGTCGTTGTCTGGCCGAAGCTCTTCGAGCGGCGTCGGCGCGTTGTGCTCGGATCGAGCATGATGGCGATCAACGGCCGCATCCAGCGGGAAGGGGACGTCGTGCACCTCATCGCCCAGCAACTGTTCGATCTGTCCGGCGACCTGTCCGCCTTGGCGGATCGCGATGGGGAGTTCAAGCTGCCGACGGGTCGCGGTGACGAGTTCTCTCATGGATCGCCGGGCAGTCCGGATTCGCGGGATCGAGCGCCGGCGGTCAAGCCGAGGGACATTTTCGTGCCATACCTTCATATCGACACGCTGAAGGTGAAGGCCAGGAATTTTCACTAAGGAATCCAGCGTGATAGTTCTCTTCGATGGAGAATGCGGCGGTTCGATTCCGTTCAAGAACGGAAACCTTCCGATTGTAGACGCTGGTTGCTAACCCCGAGCCCGAAGCGCCGCAGTTAGCGGCAGTCTCGTGGCGGCGATGGCGGGGAGGGCCCGATGGCGAGACCGAGCAGACCCACTGTCAGCAGGACATCAGACGTGACTGCGAGTTGGAAGGCTATACGGGCGTTGTTCGCGCCGATGGTGCTTGCCTGCCACAGCCATGAGGCTAAGAGGCCGAGGACGCCGCCGGCGCTCGCAGACAAGGCCTGATGTGTGACAATGTCGCACGATTGGCAATGCCAGGGTCTGCAGGGATTGTGATCGGTCGGGAACAATCCCGATCGATCAAATCATCTCAAAGTCAACGCACGCCGTCGAGGAAGGTGTTCACACCTCACCGAAACCTGCTTAATGAACCGCCGCGTACATGATCTTCTCGGTGGTCGCTTCGGCCGGAGAAAACTCCTCGACGACGCGCCCCTGGCGATAGACCAGGACGCGATCCGACAGACCGAGAACCTCCGGCAGGTAGGACGAGATTACGAGGACGGACATGCCCGCGTCGGCGAGTTGTCCGATCAATTGGTGGATCTCAGCAATCGCACCGACATCAACGCCCTTGGTTGGCTCATCGAAGATAATGAGACGGGGCTTCTGCAGAAGCGCGCGCGCAATCACCACTTTTTGCTGATTGCCGCCGGAAAGTTCAATCACTCGCGCATCGCCGTTGATGGCCCGGATATTGAGAGCCTTTACCCAATGGTCGGCCAACAGACTGAGCTCCTTCATGTTGATGATGGAGTTTCTGTTCAACCCTGCCGCCGCGAGATTGACCTGAAAATTCTCCATGATCGACATGGTCTCGAAGAAGCCCTCGAGCTTGCGGTCCTCGGTCACGTAAACGATGCCGTCTTTCACAGCCTCGCGCGGCACGCGGTAACGGATCGACCTGCCATCAAGGCGGATCTCGCCTCCGTTGCCCGACTTCCGCTTGAAAATGCCGGCGATGATTTTGGCCGTTTCGGATCGTCCGGAGCCGATGAGGCCGAACAAGCCCGTTACCTGGCCTCCATAGAGGGAAAAGGATGTGTTTTTGACCACGCTTCCCATAGATAGATTCTGGACGCTTAGGACGCGGTCGCCGCGCGGCCGCGCCTTGCGGGCGGCGGAGTCGCCATAGACCTCGCTGGATAACGAACGACCGACCATCGCCCGAATAATCCTGTCGCGGTCGAAGGCTGCTGTCCTATCGGTGATCACGTGCTCTCCGTCGCGCAGGATGGTGATTCGGTCCGAAATCTCCAGCGCCTCCTCCAACGCGTGCGAGATGAAGATGATGGTCACGCCTCGCGCGACGAGCCTTTTGACGAGTGCAAAGAAATGGCCCTTTTCCTCCGGCGTCAGCGAGGCCGTCGGCTCGTCGAAAATGATGATCCTGGCATTGGCGCGCACCGAACGCGCGATCTCGACCATCTGGCGCTGGGCAGCACCCAGCGAGGCAACATCCCGCGTCGGGTCGACCGGAAAATTCAACGACTGCAGAAATTGCTGAGCGGCAATGTAAACGCCACGGAGCCGATTGAAGAGCTTTTCCTCGCCGAGATAGAGATTCTGGGCGACCGACATGGTTGGAACGAGACTGGTTTCCTGAAACACCATGGCGATTCCATGCGCCATCGCCGCTGCCGGCGAACTGAGGCTTATCTCCTTGCCGTCCAACAGGAGGGTTCCCGACGTGGGCGCGACGACGCCTGCCATGATCTTGGTGAGTGTCGATTTGCCGGCACCGTTCTCTCCGAGAATGGCGTGCACCTCGCCCCGCTCGAGTTCGAAGTCGATATTCTTGACGGCGGGATTTCCACGATATTCCTTGGTAATGCCCTTGAGCTGCAATAGTGGCGCCATCTGATCAATCTCCTGAGATCTCGTCGACGCCAAGCGACAGGATGACATCTCCCCCGCGGCTGGCTAACAGAATTCGATCCTCCCATTGTACGCAGCTGGTAATGCCGTGGCGCGTCCCATCGGAGCGGCTGTGGGCACTCGCGACAGGCTGGAATCGTTGGTCGAGCCTGACAAGCAGCCCGTAGGATCGCGTCGGCGCCCAGGGCTTCAGCCTGCCCATGGTGCGGATCGCACCGAGCTGCAAAGGTTCCAGGAAACTGCGGCCCGAAGATAGTGAGGGTGCCACCCAGAATTCCTCGGGCACCGTGTGGATCATCCGTTTGCGATATTCATCTTCGCGCAGCACGAACTCCATCAATTGGCCGCGCGGCGCAAAAACACAGAGCCAGAAGCCGTCCGATCCCGCCACAATGCGCGCGGGATAGCCGGGCAGATCGTCAAGGACAACGCGAATATCGGCTTCTGCGGCAAGACTCCTTCCGCCGACGAGAATGAGCCGATGCTTCCAAGCCTCGGAGACCAGAACCGCATCGTCGTCGCCGACGGGCGTAATCCCGTAGGGGAAAGCCAAGCCATCGGCAAGGCAAACGGCATCGCCGAGGTCCGGTCCGAACCGCCAGATCGAGCCGCTGGCACTGCGTTCGACGAGATCCCTCTTCCATGCGCTCGGTCGGTTGGTCTGAGAACCGCTGCAGGCGAACAATTGTCCATGCCGGCCGAAAACAAGTGCTGTCGGCGCAAACGATTGCTTCGGCATGATCGCGGGACGTCCAGCCAGAGTCCCCCCAAATTCGATGGTGCCATCGTCCAGGCCTGCTGCAATGCCGCCAGCACCATCGCTTGCCAGCGCGGTTATCATACTCGCGAAGCACGCGATCTCATCGATCCTGTCGCTCCCGGTTTCCATCCTGGTGCAAAGCAGCCGGGAGCCGCTTGAGAACAGCAAGCCACCTCCGTCGCGTATGAGATTGTCAGGGCGCGGATAGGCGCACAGGACTTCTGCGGCTTCGATGTTATTGTTCGGCTTCAGGGCGCCGTCCATGGGTGGGACAGTCACTCCGATCGTGCTTCTTTCGAACAACCTGCTCAAGCTCTGAAGGAGGCCGTTCATCGCTGGGTGCCCCAATAGGAATCCTGACCGATCCAATCCGGGTCCGCACCCGGTATCTTGTACTTGCCGATCCGGTTGTTGGCGATCCCACCGAGATAGAGGTAACCGCGGTGCTCACGCATGGATGTGATCATCGGATGGTTTTCACCGCCGAGATCCCAAAGGCTCTCAAGCACCTCACCCTTGAGGTTGAATTTGACAACGCAGCCTGTGTTGATGTTGGGTGCCATCCATTCATCCGACGCAATTTCACGCGACATGCGCTTTCGAAATCCGGGCATACGCAATGCGAGATCGTGCGCCGGACTGCGCATGCCGACCAGGGCCAGCCAGAAATTGCCATCTGAGGCGCGGTTGATATTGTCTGGAAAGCCAGGTAGATTCGGAATAATCGTCTCAATCTGGCCGGTCCTGGGTCCATCGAACCAGTAGCGGCTGATCTTGCATGCGTAAGTCTCTGCGAACAAGAACGACTGGCCGTCATGCGCCATGCAGATGCCGTTGGGAAACATCAACTTCGGGAGAATGGTTCGCGTCGATTTCCTGCTTGGATCGTAGCAGATGATACGGCCATTCGGTCGGCTTTCATGGCCATCCACTGCCCATTCGTGCATTTCGTATCGCGTCGTCGCTTCGCTGAAAAAGATACGTCCATCGGGTGCAATATCAAGATCGTCGGCGAGCCTGAGACGGGAATCATCCGTCACTGACCAGCGCGAACGGTTTGTTTCGTCGGTCACCACCTTTACCTCGCGGTCGGGTGTGACCATGTAAAGTCCCATGCCTCCGTCACAAACGAGAAGATTTCCCTGCCGATCAAACGCGAGGCCGAGCGGCTGGCCGCCGATATGGGCATAGACTTCCCACCGCTTGTGGTCGGGACCAAAAAAGCGAATGACATCGCCGTGCCGGGTTCCGCAATAGAGGTTGTCATCCCGGTCAAGGATCACATCTTCGGGCGATTCGATTTCGCCCTTTCCGATCACTTCGACATTCCGGAGCGTGTCATTGAGCGCGTAGGGCGTACCTGAGTCGGCGGCGCAGGAGGGTGCTTCAGGCAACAGATTGTAGCCTGGCGACACATAGACATCGGCGAGCAGCTTGTGGCGGTTCTTGAGCCATTTTATATCGATTGCCACCGCGAGCAGCAGGATTGAGCCCATGATGATCGACGGGAGGCCTGGCGACACGCCGAGGCGGACAAGGCCATTGGAAATGGTCAACACGATAATCGCACCGACGATAGCTTTTACGACCGACCCCCGCCCGCCGCCCAGACTGTTGCCACCCAGAAGGGCTGCCGTTAGCGCAAGAGCCTCAAGGCCAACCCCGACCGTGTTGCCGCCGTTCCCAAGTCGGGCCGCATAAAGGACTCCGGCAAGCCCCACCAGTGCGCCCGAGATGACGTAGGTTGCTGCAACAATCCCGCGGACCGGCAAACCGGCATTGTGAGCGGCACGTCGAGAGCCTCCAACTGCGGTTACCCGCCAACCCGGTCGGGTCCGTGTCAGCACGATATGAATGACGACCGCAAAAACCACAAGCAGCACGAAGCTGAAAGGCATCCGCAGAATATTGCCATCCGCCATGAAATCCCAAACTGCGGAATCCACATATCCCGAGGAAATCTCGACTCCGTAGTTGAGTATCAGACTTTCGACGACTGCACGCACGACAATCATCGTCACGAGCGTGGTTATGAAAGCTCTGAGCCTGAGATAACCGATAAGAATGCCGTTGATCAGGCCAACCGACGCCGAAACGGCAACAACCGCCGGGATCACTGCCCAGAGCGGCCAGCCGAGCCAGTTGAACAAAGCCAGCGTGGTGATGTTGGCAAGCGCGAAGTTGGAGCCGACACTGAGGTCGATGCCGCCCGCAAGCATGACGATCATCATCGCCAAGACGACCAGTGCGAACTCCCCGAGTTGGCGTGTCGAATTCGAAATCGCCGATTGACCGAAAAACTCCGGAATCAAGCTCCCAAAGACAGCAATGACGACGACCAAACCGACGATTGGTACAAGATTGTCGATCCAACGCTTGGTCAGAATTTCCCCGAACAGTTTCGTGGGAATCCATTTGTAACGCCAGGCAGTCCATGATTCTTGAAATGAGATATCATTGATGCCGGCCGTCGTCCTGCCATCCGCTTTCACTTGAGTGTTTCTCCGATATAGTCAGCCTGCCTCCAGCAAGACTGGTCGCCTACCGTTTCCTTGGTCAGTTCGGTCAGCGAAGTGAGTTGCAGGGCCTTTAGACTGCCTGCTTCCGGCCGAGTTTGCAAAAGCACAGAAATCGCATCGACGACCTGCTGTGACACGGTGCGGGAATCGTAGCTGTAATAGAGGTCGAAACTGCCATCCTTGACTTGGTCACAGGACTTCTGTTCACCGATACCTGAGGTCAGGACAAATAGATCGCCCGCCTTGCCAGCTTCCTTGACGGCCGCGACGATACCCTGGTCCTCATCCTCCCAATAGCCGAGAATCCCGCAGAGATCGGGATGCTGCTGAAGTGCGGTGGCCGTAATCGCGTGAGCCTTGGAGGGATCCCAGTCCGAACCCTGATTGACAACGATCTGCATTTCCGGATGCGATGCGAACGCGGCCTCGATTGCCTGCGTGACAAAGATACCATTCGCCGACGTCACTGCCCCCTGGACCAGTGCGACCTTGCTTGATTTGCCCGAGTCTTTGCCACACGCCTTGATGGCTGCGGCGGCCATCTTTTCGCCGAGCAACGTCCAGTCCGGCCCTGCGTAGGAATCCGTCTGAACAACGGATTGCATGCCGACCTGGATAACATAGATGCCCGCAGCCTGCGCCTTCTTGTAGAGCTTTGCGAAAGCCTGGACATCAGTGTTCTGCACAATCATCACATCGACTTTCTGGTCAATAAGATTGGTGATGGCTTGTGCGGTGGCATCGGTATTGAAGTTGCCGTCGCGGATGACGAAATTGACCCCAAGAGGCTCGAGCGCGCGCTTGATACCGGCGGCCCAGCTCTGAGTGATATTGACGCCCATGGCGATCGGAACGAAGGCCACCGTCTTTCCTTTGAATGCCTCATAGTAGGGCGCCCGAGTCGGGTCGTCCAACGCGGATGCGCCGGATGCCAGACCCAGCGTGGCCAATGTTAATGCCCCTGCCAGAATGCTTTTTTTCAACATGCCCGTTCCTCCCAGATAAAGCCGCGAAAGCGCGGCAAGAAACTCAAATATCGCCTTGCTGCGAAACCTGCTCGTCACGCGGGTTAACGATCCCGTCGATCACAATCGCCAACAAAAGAACCATGCTCTGAATGAGCTTCTGGTTCGTGTAGGAAAGATCCATGATCGTCATGCCGTTGGCGAGAATGCCGATCAGCATGGTCCCGACCAATGCATTGAAGATACTGCCCTTGCCGCCGGCCAGGCCAACCCCGCCGATGACCACGACAAGGATAATGTCGTATGGCAGGGTGGAGTAGACGATGCGCGTATTCATCTCGTTGACTGATGTCGCCATGATGATGCCGGCGAAGAAGGCGAGAAGCGCGACCAGCGCATATTGGACGACAATGAAGGGGCGCATTGCAACGCCCGCGTTGCGCGCTGCGTTCGGATTGTCGCCGATGGCGAAAAGATAACGTCCCGAATGCGTATATTTCAGAAACAGGTGAGCCAGAATTGCAAGCGCAAGGAAGGCGAAGATTGAAACGGGAATACCCCCGATCTGTCCTGCGCCGAGGGCGGAAAGCCAGCCGATAGCCTCAGGCGCTGGAACGGCCGCATTGGAGAACACGAAATATTGTCCGAGCCCGAGCACCACGGTTCCCATCGCAAGCGTGGTGAAGAGCGGTGGGATCTCCACATAGGCGATCAGGATACCGTTGACGGCCCCAAGTAGAAGAGCCGTGAGCGCGGCAACGACAAGCGCCAGCGGCAGGGAAACCCCCGAGGAGACCATGACGAAGAGACATGCGATCGAAACGGCCATGATCGGTACCATCGACAGATCAACGCCCCGTCCGATGACGACGACGGTCATGCCGATCCCGAGAATGCCGAGAACCGCAACGTTGCGGACCAGGGTTATGAGATTGGACGGGGTTAGAAAGCCGTTCAAAGTCAGGGAGAACAACGCGAAGGTCAGACCGACAAGGCAGACGACAATCTTCGCCTGGCTCCATTCAAAGCGCTTGCGCTCCGTCCGCTGCGGCTTCGTATTGATCGCGGCGTTCATGGCAGCATTTCCGGTTTTGACCAAGCCACCAAGGATCTTCGCCCGATGATCTTGCGTAACGAAGCAGCAAGATCCCGCTTCAACGCGTTGCGGCCATGCCCGACGATCGGTCTTACAGTTACTTTCACCCGAATTCCTCCCATTCAGATTGAAGCGCAGAGCGTCACATTTACTGGCTGCAATCTACGAACACCAACTTACGCTGAGTTGAGTTGCTCGCTGTTTCTCACCCCACTGCTTTCTCCTCTCGATGGTCTACGAAACAGAGTGCGATCCAATGCGCCACCAGAGCCGGCCTGCACTCTCCTTCGATCTCGACGGAGACGTCCAAGGCCATCAGCCATTGCCCGGGATTGCGCTCATTCAGAGATTTCAAGGCAAATCGCCCTCGCACCCGTTTTCCCGTTCGCACCGGAGACAGGAATCGCACCGTATCGAAGCCGTAGTTCATAGCCATGGTCACGCCGTCGATCGGCGGCAGGGCCGTTTCGAACATGGCCGATAGCAGCGACAACGAAAAAAATCCGTGAGCTATGGTTCCCCCAAAGGGTGTGAGAGCCGCCGCTGCCGGGTCTGTGTGGATGAACTGCCTGTCATGGCTGACTTCCGCGAAACAGTTTACATTCGCCTGATCAACGGTGTACCAGTCCGATACGCCAAGCGGTTGGCCAATAAGGGCGGCCAGGGTATCGATCGTGATGATATCCGTCGTTTCCATCACAGAACCTCGAACAACCCGGCCGCGCCCATGCCGCCGCCGATGCACATGGTGACAACGACATATCGCACGCCGCGCCGCTTTCCTTCGATCAGGGCGTGACCCGTCATGCGGGCGCCAGACATTCCGTAAGGATGCCCGATCGAAATCGCCCCGCCATTGACATTCAGTCGCTCGGTTGGAATGCCGAGCGCCTTCTGGCAGTACAGAACCTGGACTGCGAAAGCCTCGTTAAGCTCCCACAGTCCCACACTGTCGTTGTCGAGTCCAAAACGGCGTAGAAGCTTGGGAACGGCGAAAACCGGTCCGATGCCCATTTCGTCCGGCTTGGTGCCGGCCACCGCCATGCCGACATAGCGGCCGAGCGGCTGAAGCCCTCTTTGCTCTGCAAGCCGAGCCTCCATGACTACGCAGGCCGAGGAACCATCGGATAGCTGGCTAGCATTGCCAGCCGTAATGACGCCGTCCTGTTTGACCGCCTTGAGAGCAGCCAGGTCGCTCACGCTGGTTTCGGGCCGATTGCCTTCGTCACGCGTCAGCGTAATCTCCTGTGTGGATGTCTCGCCGCTCAGCTTGTTGACCACCGCTTTGGTCGCCTTGACGGGTACGATTTCATCATCAAACTTTCCTGCGCGCTGGGCGGCGGTAGTGCGTTGCTGCGAAAGGAGGCTGTAGGCGTCCTGATCCTCGCGGCTGATGCCATACCGCCGCGCCACCACCTCCGCCGTATCCAGCATCGGCATGTACATATCGTCGTGCAGGGCCGCAAGTTCGGGATCCGCCTCGATCCGTAAGGCTGCGGTCTGCACGAGCGAGATGGATTCCACCCCGCCGGCGATAACAATGTCCATCCGGTCGACGATAACCTGCTTGGCAGCCGTCGCTATCGTCATCAGGCCGGAGGAGCACTGCCGGTCAAGCGTCATTCCTGGAACGGAAACAGGAAGGCCCGCGCGCATCGCAGCCATGCGGCCGATTGTTTGCTGATGACCCTGTGGGAGCGCGCAGCCCATAATGCAATCATCGACCTCACTCGGGTCAATTGCAGCGCGTCCCACGGCGGCGCGAATAGCATGGGCAGCAAGTGTTGGGGCCGGGGTGGCATTGAATGCACCGCGATAGGCCTTGCCAATCGGTGTTCTGGCCGTGGAAACGATAACAGCGTCACGCATAACCGCCAACCCTCAGATCGCCATTGTGCCGGAATTGGCGAGTTCAAGCCGGCTTTGGTCCAAGCCGACATCGGGAAGCAGTTCGTGGCTGCGATCCGAGATCTCGGACCAGCGGCGCACGATCTCTTCCGCAGCATTGTCGCCGCCGCCGATATGGATGCCGCGCGTCAGCGTGACGTAGGCCTGTTCGAAACTGCCGGCGCCGGCGCAGAGGATCGATCGTGTCGGCGCATCCTCGCCGACAAGCGCCAGCACGGCCGGACTGACGACTTTCGGAGTGAACGCTTTCATCACGGCATCCGGCACGATACCCTCAAGCATCCGCGTTCCGGCCGTTGGTGCGAGGCAGTTGACCTTGATGTTATTGCGGGCACCCTCAAGCGACAGGGTCTGCATCAACCCGACTAACGCCATTTTTCCAGCACTGTAATTGGATTGGCCGAAATTC
>Ga0307515_10012409_pt1 | contig 16026 bp, 1 predicted proteins | sample 17_EM_MG_FD_194513 | JGI IMG/M metagenome (GOLD analysis project Ga0307515, IMG submission 194513) | Populus trichocarpa ectomycorrhiza microbial communities from riparian zone in the Pacific Northwest, United States - 17_EM | ecosystem: Host-associated > Plants > Roots > Unclassified | place...
TCTTAACTATGACCTACTACATGACGACGTCGTCGTCATTGTATTTGGACCTACCTGATGTATATAAGAGAGCTTCTAGAGCCCTCTTTAATAAACAGAGTTCTCATTCCTGATCGTCCGTTTAACAGTTATAAGCCCGGGCCGTCTACTGCATCATCTTTAATTCCAAAGCCTTTATTCCCATTAATTTCAATTATTATCTTAATTATAGATAACCACCTATAATGACTTCTCAACAAAAAACCCCTCCCGTTATTATATTATCCGTTATCCTTACAAGCCTAAACAATTGGGACAAATGGATTAAGGTTATTAAGTTAAAAGCGAATAACAATCGTCTCTAGAAGTATGTCGACCTATTAACATCTAAGACCAATCTGCTATAGCTTAAAGAACCTATTTATATCTTACCTAAGGATGCCAATAGCCGGGGGAAGACGAAGCTCGCGGACCTAGATAAGGAGGAGAAGGAGGAGCTCCGTACGCTTAAAGCCGACCATAGGGATAATATAAAGCTATACAGAAAACAGCTGTTAGCTCTTAATACGTTACGCAGCCACATCCTAAGCTCTATCTTACGTACCTACCTCATCTACACGTTTAAATGCACCACTACCTATAACATCTTAGTATCTCTTAAGAAGAGAATTACTCCAACTAACTACGCCTAAAAGCTTTAAATAGCCACTTAATATGCAAGGCTTAAGAAGGCGCCTTAGAACCAGAACTTTAAGGTCTAGTTATAAGAGTAAAAAAAGGTATACACTAAGTGTAAGGAGCAAGCTCTACCTAAGGTAGATAGTAATTGTTTAGTAAAAGACTTCGTATACATAGTTAAATTAATTACACTAAGCTAGTTAGAATATTAGAAGAATGAGCTTAATAAGCGTAAGTAGGAGAAGAAGACGCTTCCTACCTTCTTTAAACTGGTTAAAATATACCGAAACCACCGTTATACGGACCTCGCCTAGAAGGGCAAAACCCCATAAGGAGGATCCTTTAGAGTCACCTTTAAAGACAAGTCACTAAATTTAAAGCCTAAATTAAAACCTTAATTGTTAGTAGATAAGTAGAAGAAGAAAAGGCAACCGCCGCTAGAGTGCCTATACGGAAAATATTACTACTTTAATAAGTGCTAGTATATTATAGAGTTAATTCCTTACCTATTGTAGTTCAAACCAAGTAACAAAATTTAGAAGAAGGTGGATAAGAAGATTACTAATACAACGCCCGAAATTAAGGCTTATATTAAGCAAATTAAAAAGGACAATTAAGCTAATAAGAAGGACGATTAAGCTAACAAAAAGCTAAAGGATAGTAACTAGCAGAGCTCTTAAGAGCCCCACGAAAACTTTATAGTTTATTATATAGGAGCCTACAACACAGCTTCCAACTACAAGCTTCGCGATAGTGTAATTCTTAACTTAGGAACTAGCCTATACGTCTTTAATAATAGAGCCAGATTTATTAGTAATATTAAGCCTATATTAGAACGCGTCTATACGGGCTCGCATATAGAAGAAATTATAGGCTATGGTATAGCTATAGTTATAATAGATAACCTTAAAGGGAAGAGACAGATACGGCTCTTAGGAGCAGCCTTTATACTAGGCTTCTATACTAACTTAGTATATTTTAATAAGCTTAATAATAAGGGAGTCTACTGGAACAATAAAGAGAATACTCTTATCTATGGCGATAACGAGACGTACGCCTACTGTAGCCGCCACTATGGTTAAAACACCATTGAATATAATAAGCTAAAAAGTGACTCACTTAAGGCTTTATTTGCGACTTAATTAAAGCCAATAAAGCATTTATTAAAGCCTCTGCTAAATCAGGCAGAAGGCCATATATAGTACTAGCAATTAGGCCATATAGGAAAAGACGCAATTAAGCAACTACCTTAGTTAGTAACGGGCGCGATTATAAAAGGCCCAACGATAGTAAAATGTAAATTGTGTAAAGTAAGTAAAGCTTATAAGGTGGTATCTAGAAGACCTCTAACTTAGTCGCTAGTTCCTTTCTATAGAATCTACCTTAATTTAATACCCGGAATAGTCGCATTTAATAGTAATAAGTACGCGGTATACTTCCTTAATGACACAACGCGAATAAATAAGGTAGAGACGATGGCTAAGAAGTCATCCCTCACCTAAATTGTCATTAAATATTATAATGTCATTAAATGATAATATGGCTTTAAGGTAGCCATTATCTATATAGATAGGGAGACGTCTCTTATAGGCGAATTTAAGGAATGGGTAGCTAAATAAGGAATTAGTTTTAAAAGATTAGCACCTAATACTTAATTATAGAACGGTCCAGCGGAACAATCTAGGGGGGTGATTATACAGAAGGCTCGGTGTATAAGAATTAAGGCCTATCTACTAGAGGAGCTATATCCTAAAGTTTATAAAGTAGCTGCCTATCTACTTAATTAAACGCCTAATAGAAGACTTAGGTAGTAAACGCCTTTTAAAAAAATCTAGTTAGCTATGGGTATATTACTACCAAAACTAAATATAGGCCACCTATAAGTCTACGGCTGTAGGGCCTACCCTTTTAAATATAATATTCCATGCCTAAATAAGCTTGCGCTAAGGGCCCATATAGGATATCTGGTAGGGTATAATTCGACAAATATATTCCAAATCTATATTCTAAGTTAGAAAAAGGTCATTAGAATAAGAGATATAAAGTTTAATAAGCGGTTACTCTATAATGACTTACAGCTAAATTTAGCAAATATACTCTAAGTTAGAACTAACCAAATATTAGAAATTATTAATATTTATTAAATATAGGATCTTTAAGACGAATTAGAATTGTTATCTAATGAAAGTAATAAGACTTAAGACGAGATTTAAGTTAATACTAAAGGGAGATAATAGGTGGAATCTAGTAGAATTTAGAAAGAGCCTAATATTAAGAGTAGTAAGCAACAAAATTTAAGCTTTAAAGACGACTTAGCTCTAGGGCTTCCTACCTTAAATAAGATACCAGAACCTAACTCACCGGAGCCTCTACCACCGTCCTTAAATACCTTAGTAAAGAAGCCGCACTATATTCTGGTTCCGACTAATAAAGCTAAGCTAAAGAAGAAGATTAATGGCGATATAGAAGAGCAAAACGTGGTAAAAGAAAAGAGACTTAAAGGACGATTAAAGATCTATGTAGGCTTTCTTACTAACGTCACTAATTAGAGCCTTCCAGCTTAAAGATCAGCCTTTAATGTAGGGCTTATATTTTACAAAAAGCTATACCGTAATTAGCTCCCACCGCCGCCTAGGAATTAGAAGGAGCTTTAAAGATATTAATATAAGGAAAAGTTCGCGGCTATTGCTTAGAAGGAGTATACAGACCTTTAAAATTAAGGAACGTTTTAAGTCATTAATAAGATAATCTATATTAAAACCGTACCTATTATCTGGGTATTTATATATAAGACTAATATTAACGGATATCTAACGAAATTTAAAGCTCGTCTTTGCGCATAAGGTAACCTATAAGAGTTAGTTTATAAGAACACCTATACCATAACTTTAGCAGCAAGATCGTTTAGAGCCTTAATAGCTATTATCGCAATATTTAACCTGGACTGCTAGTAAGGCAACGCTATTAATATATTCGCAAACAGTGTAATTAATAAGGTTGTATACGTTAAGTATTCAGATAGATTTCTAATTAAGGGTAAGTGCCTACTTCTCCAAAGAGCGCTCTATGGATTAAGGCGATCACCTCTACTATAGTATAGTAATTTAATAACAACGCTAAAAAAGGAAGGCTTAAAGCTAGTGGCGGAGGAGCCTTACCTATATTATAACAATTAGCTAATAGTCTTCTTCTACGTCAACAATATCATAGCTGCCTTTAGGAAGAAAGACCTACTTAAGCTCTAAACCTTTAAGGAGCACCTTATAAGAAAGTACGAGATAAAGGACCTAGGTAATTTTACCTAGTTCTTAGAAATTTAAATTATCTATAATAAAAAAAACAGGAAGCTCTAGCTTAGCTAGGATTCCTATATTAACAAAATTATAATAAGCTTTAAAGTTAAAGATTATTATAAGATATATATACTAATGGGTATTAAGGAACTCAGGCTTAATCTAGAGCAAGCCTCTAAATAGGATACCTACGCCTATTAGAGGAAAGTCGGATCTATGCTCTATATAGCTAATATTACTTATCTAAATATAGCGAGAATAGTAAGTAAGCTGTTAGAATTCTTATAAAATCCATTACCAATTCACGACGCAGCTGCTATAAGGGCAATTACCTACCTTAATTAAACCAAGACTCTTATAATTAAGTACTTAAAGGAGAATATAATAAACCAGACCTTCATAAGGGCAAGTGACGCGTCGTTTAGCGACGATCTAGTGAGTAGAAAGAGCATAGAAGGCTATCTGTTTACCTTATTTGGGGGACTAATTAACTGGCAATCTACGAAGCAGAAGTTAGTAATAAAATTAAGTACAAAAGCAGAGCTCCTAGCCCTATCGCATGCAGCTACCGAGTCAATTTGGTGGCAGCGATTCTTTAAAGAAATTAGATTTAACCCTAATAAGAAGCAAATAATATATTGCGACAACCTATAGACTATTTAATTACTAACTAAAAGCGACGCGGAGCTTAACACTAAGCTTTAACATATTAATATCTATCACTACTAGCTCCGCTAGGAAGTTTATAAAGGAAGTATTAATATTAAATAGGTGCCTACTGCGGATATAACAATAGACGGCCTAATAAAGGCTCTGCCTTATTAAAAGCATAAGACGTTTGTTTAGTAATTGAACCTCGTTAATATTAAGGATCTAATTTAATTTAATTTGAATGATATTTAGGCAAAGTAAATATATAGAGGATTTCCTTTAACTTAACACCAAATTGCTATCGTAACTTTTTAGTATTTCTACAGCAGCCTAGAAGGCTCTGTGCAGCTAGGGGGGTATATTAACCTAAATTAAAGTTCCTTACTACTATTGTAATACTATCTAACGACCTAGATCGTCTATATAAACTATATCTTAGTTATCTTATATCTTAAGCTCGTATATCTCATCAAACGTCTTATTACCTATTTCTCTTAACTATAACCTACTACATGACGACGTTGTCGTCATTGTATTTAGACCTACTTAATGTATATAAGAGAGCTTCTAGAGCCCTCTTTAATAAATAGAGTTCTTATTCCTAATCGTCCGTTTAACAACTCGTGTAAGGATTAAATTGATAAGAATCTATGCTATTTATATAAAGGGGGAGACCCCTTATAAACCCCCTAAACTAGGCCATATTTGGCGTTTAACAAAACGAGGAGGTTAAATAGATTAGGGGGCACAGCTAGTTGTAGTCTTAGGTCACTAATAGGGCTTACTAGAAACTAAGTGTAGTCACTAATAAAATTGTTAGGAAAAGGTTAGTAGTACTATACTTTTGCCTATATGGAATATGCATTAGTAGTAATATTTAACTTAAATATATATACTAGCGTCTATATATTGCTTGGCAGTGTCCATCTCAGCAACGTATAATGCTGAGACCTCCTACAATATTCGCGAATATTGAACGCAGTCACTACGTGGCTAATTCGCTTTTAATACTATTAAACTTATTAATATTTATTATTTACTCATCATTTATTTCGTTTAAGAATCATTTTATAACGCTATTACCGCTTATAACTAACTAGGATATCCATACGCGTACATAATCCCAACGAGTAAACCCATCTGGACGACTTACCTTAACTACACCATCGTCTACAACCGCTATACCCTCCTCTATTAGTCCTGTAATGCCGTCTAAAGCTAATATACACGCTGCTGCCGTAGAAGAGCGTAAAATTACTAGAGAGTAAAGGGAACAAGCTTAAGATAAAAGGGAGATTTAGAAGTATAAGGAAGAGCGTAAAGCCCGCCTAGTGGAGGAGGCTTACTAGTATAAATACCACCAGGCTTAAATGGCTTAATTATAGTTAGGCGTGGCCGCTTCGGCCTTATAAGCTACTACAACAGCTGCTACAGCTAATGTCCTTAGTAAGCCTCTCCCTCCTAGCGTAAAGTCGCTTAAACTCCGCCTTCCTAGCGTTATAAAAAGGGATTACCTAGACATTTTTAAGGGTACCTCCGATCTAGTAAACCTCGCCCGCCTTTAAGTCTATACTACTTGGATTAAGATCGCTAATAAGACACGGATTAAGAATGGTACTTTAATTATAAGGAAGGAAAAGGTAAATAGGAAGCTATTTGCAAATAAAGGCGTCTAGTTTAAAGGTTTTACTAATTACGTAGTTATTACTGGCGCCCTCTATATATGCCTGCCGGACCTTATTATTAGCATGCTTCTTTAGATAAATATAATTCGTATCTTATCGACCCAGTATATCTAGGTAAGTTGTATACTCAACCTAGCACTTAACTACTATACCTTTATAATAACCAATGGCCAATTAGAGCCCGCTAATTGGCAAATACCAGCCTAGTATACAGCACTATACCTCACAATGTCTAGTACTATTAGCTTTGCCGCCTTAAAGAGACCTAGGTTAGATACCTCCTATACCTCTAATACCTGCCGCAAGTTTAATAGTAGAGGCTGCGATAATATAGCTTATAAATACCCGCATAAGTGCTTAAAGTATAGTAAAGATTACACCGCATCATCTAAAGCTTGCGCCTAGGAATAGTAAGGCAAACCTTACAAAGTAGGGTCTAGCCTTATTATAACACTAACTTTTATTACACGCCTAGGACCTAGGCCTAATATATTACTATTATTCCCTACCTTTATAAAGGCGAAGGCTCTCCACCACTCTCTATTACCCCTAAGGATCTTAGCATAGCACTCCCTTCTATCTAACTACCCGGGCAATTTACTAGCCATCTTAATAGGCATCCTAACTTATGGCTGTAAGATAGGAGCCAAATCTACCCCTATCTTAAGATTTTGTGGGAACTACAACTCCTCTTAGAATAACGCCGACCTTATCTTTAAGAATATAATATTAGACCTTATAAAAGGACGTATTAGAATCGCAATAGGGCCTATTATAGTCTTACCTCTTAGCCTAGTGCCAAAATTAGATAAAGGATACCGCTAAATTCATAACCTCTCCTTTCTACTAGTATCTTTAGTAAATAACGCAATTCTAGAGGAATATAGAGCACTAGTATACACTACAGTTTCCGCTATTTAGGCCTATGTTATTTCGGTAGGTTATAGATATCTACTGCTTAAGAGAGATATTAAAGACGCGTTCCGTATAGTCCCCCTATCTTATAGGGCAAGAACATTAATAGGCTTCTTCTAGGAAGGTGTTACCTACCAGAAATGCTGCCTATCCTTTAGTCTTTAAACTGCGCCGCTTATATTTAATCTCTTCACAGAAGGCCTATACTAGATACTTTATTTACAACTACCTTATAAGGTAGAACACTACCTAGATAATTTTATCTTTATCCTTGCCAACCTAAACAACTTAGCGGCTGTTACCTAGACTTATATCTCTATTACTAACTCCCTAGATATCCCTTAAAATGGCTCTAAAGATATAGTAGAAACTATTATTAAGGTTTTAGGATATATTATTAATACCATATAAATATAAACTTAATTATTACTACAGAAATAATTACGCGCTATTAAGAAGGTTACTACCGCACTCTAATACGGCTTATTGTCGTTTCTTTAAGCCTAGCAGCTTGTAGGCTACCTTGCATAGTATACCCATATAATTAAGCTTAGTCGATCTTACTCTAGATCCCTCTAGATCTTTATTACTACTTAGCTGGAGACTCTAGCAATAAGCATAAACTAAGGCAATTTAGTACTAAGTTGCGAAGTGACTTATATGTCTAGCTTAACCTACTTACTATAAGTAATAGGGTATTATTCTTTAATAACGTTAAGCGTGCCCGTATTTATCTCTTTACTAATACCTTTACCTAGTTTAGGTTTGGCGGCTTTTACTTCTTTAAGGAACTCAAATATAAGGATAACTAGCAGTGGTATACCGCCAACCTCCCTTAATTTTAGGCGTTTAGTATATTACCTAAGCCCAGTTAATAAGTAGACTATATTAATCCGAAGGAGATGCATGCTATTACTTACGCATTTAATCTATAGTCTACTAACTAGCAGTATAGCGCGTTATCCATTCACACTGATAGCATAGTGGTTTACTATAGTATTAAGAAGACCGTTATCCGTGGCGTAGTAAACAAATTACTCCGTAAGATTATGCTGGCTACTATAGCTTACGATATTATAATATCCGCGAAGTAGATTCTAGGTAATTTAAATAGCTTAGCTAATATACTATCTTAATTCTAGGCCGCGGCTATCTATTAGTTCTGCCCACACTAGGCCCTTAATTTATTACTATTAAAGCTAATAAGTTTTTAATAGGTGCTATAAACCTAACGGACTACTCACAACCGCCTATAAACTTTAAAGATAATATTAACGCGCTATCTAACCTCTACGCGCTCCTTCTCTAGCATAGCCTTACGCTAGTAACCTATAGGAACTATTCCTTAGCAGTTAACAGCTGGGAGTTATACTGCGTACTTAAAGGGGTCTCCCTTTACCCAGCTAAGCCGCATAAACTAGGCGAATGGATTACCCGCCGCGCGTTTAGTACCTCCTAGCTATAAATAGGTAGGCTTAAGGTTAAAACCTTATAAGCCTACGTCTCTATAATTTGTTCGCGTCACGTGGATTATAGTATCTTAATTATAGTATTTAAAGATCCTATAGTACACCGATTACTCGCCAGAGCAGCCGCTATCTCTCCCTTAGTAAAAAAGGACAAGTAACCTATTACTAGGGATATTCTAGCCTAGGTAGTAATATACGGCCTATTGCTACTAGATATTAACATAGATGCCGTATTTACCCTTACATTTGCTAGATTTCTACGGATGGGTAAGATTACGTATACTACGGCGGAGCTTAAGAACCGAACGACCTTCCTAGCAAAAAAGGCCACCTAATATAATATCACCTTTACGCCTAGTGGGATAACATTCCGCCTTAAATAGAGCAAAGCCAATAAGTAACACTAGGGCGTTGATGTCGCCATCGTGGTAGTAGGCGGCCTATTATGCCCAGTTGCTGCTATAACGAAGCTATTTAATAGGGACCCTTAACCCCTTAACTTACCCTTATTTAGTCTTAATAGTAAACCCTTTGCCTCTCTAGGGGTTCGCAAAATCCTTTCCTCCCATCTAGTAGCCGCTAGGATTAACTTAAGTAGCTACTTAAACTACTCCTTCCGCTAGGGCGCTGCCTAGTTTACTAAAGATTTAGGGTGTTTATATTAGCAAATTTAGTAACTAGGTCGGTGGTTATCAGAAGCCTTTCGCCTATATATTAGGACTAAGACTACTAACCTCCGTCGCCTTAACTCTTACTTCTAGCGTAGTATACCGCTCTTAGCGTAAGGATTACTAGGTAGCAGGTCAAGATATCAAAAGGGCCGCTAAGGCGCTAGTAGTAAGCAAGCCAATAGCGATTTTCCATGCCGGGTATGGAAAATCCTAATTAGCTGGCTTACTAGTTAGGGTCTGCAGAATATGGCAGAATACGGCAATATGGCAGAATATGGCAATATCTTATTGGGCGCAGGAGCTTCGCTTAGGGATATCTAGTCGCTTTAGGGCAAATCCTTAGCAGATTTAAGTGCTAGGTACTAGCAAAACCATTAAGAACTAGCCCTAGAGTGACCGTATAGCCCTACGCCTCCTAATTATACAGTAATAATTAATTATCCCCTTATGTGACTGCGATAGATAGATACTAGCGTCTATATATTGCTTGGCAGTGTCTATCTTAGTAACGCACAATGCTAAGACCTCCTATAATATTCGCGAATATCAAACGCAGTTACTACGTGGCTAATTTGCTTTTCCCACCCGCTATCCCTTGCACTCAGTATATATTATATATAGATAGCGCTTTAAGGCAATTCTTTAGCAGGTGCTAGGAACTAGTAAGACCGCTAAGAACCCGCCTTAGTGCGACTACTATAGTTAGATAGTTTTGCAGCTATAGGCTTGCGGTCGGGGATATCTGGTCGCTTTAGGGCAAATCCTTAGCAGATTTAAGTGCTAGGTACTAGCAAAACCGCTAAGAACTAGCCCTAAAGTGACCTTATAGCCCTGCGCCTCCCAATTATATAGTAATAATTAATTATCCCCTTACGTGACTGCGATAGATAGATATATATATATTATAACGAAGCCTTATAGTAAGTACTACGGTAGACTTATTAATATAGGTAAATAAGAAGTTAACAACGTAAATATAACTAGTGGAGTAGTTGCTGTTACGGGAGTCACCTACGCACGTTTGTCTTGTGACACCTACGCACGTACCACTACTACCCCTATATCTTCGACCACGTTTCCTAACCTGTTCCTATTCTATATCAAACGTCTTAAACCATTACGCGTCAATGTACTTAGTATGGTCAATAGCTAGCAATCAAGCTTATTTATAAACTACTTTGTTAACTCTATAACAGTTACCTAATAGATTAACTTTAATTATATTTTAAGATTTACTATAAAGAAGAGAACTATCTAGGTAGGGACTATAGTCCTTTAAATATATAATACTGCGCCTAAAAAATATACTAAGTACGTTAGTATATTAGTATGTTAGTACGTCCTATATTTCTACTATAAGGGATATTTTATTCCTTACTCGGGTATATACCTAGGAGCTCTTAGGGGCTGCTAAGGCTAGCCTTTAGCTAGCCCTTAGTATAATAAAGCCTTATAGGAAATACTACGGTAGACTTGTTAATGGGCTAGGTATATAAGTATAGAATAGTTAAATAATAATAATAACTGGTGGAGTAGTTACCTAATAGATTAACTCTAATTATATTCTAAGAATTACTAAAGAAAGGAACTATCTAGGTAGGAACTATAGCTCTTTAAATATACGACCATACTCTTAAGAAATCCTTCTTATATATAATATATGTGTGCTCTATCTACTTTATTATAGATCCTATAGATCCTATAGATTATATAGATTACCTTACGTAACTCGTTTACTATTCCTCGTCACATAGTTCTACCAGCTTTATTCTAGACCGTACTTATATTAACTAACTAGCTTCTTCTAACTTTTCTCTAAGTAGTTATAATATTATACTTAAAGCGTCCGTAATACTATCTCCCTTCTCTTTATCTTCGTCCTTAAAGATCCTTAATATCTCTAAATTGTCCACTAGAGGTATAATATCCGTTTAATTAATTTGGTTAATATTGTTACTTATTATACCTAAAGTAACTCATTATTCTTCTACAGCTTATTAGTCTTATACCGTTGCCATTATTCTATTACTTAGTAAAATTATACTATCTCTATATTCTTATTATACGAAAGAGGGGTTAGTTTATATTACGTTAGTAAGTCCTTCCTTATAGCAACCGTCCTCTTACTTAAAGTATATTAAAGTAAATATTCGCTCGTTCTATAACGTCCGTTTTATTTCTAATACTAAGTATACGCGTTTTATAACCCTTAATAGTCTTTAAGTTCCCCTATTAATCTGTTATAGGGTCTTATATTTAATCTACTACTACGCGGCTAAATAATAAACTGTCGGTGGCTTTAGTTAAGCTTTATTATTCTTATAACGCTAAGCGGGAGGCTACTAATACTTAACAGCATGCTCTTAACTCTCGTCTTACTACGTCTGCTTAACTAGTTCGTCTTAAAAAATTGTATAAGAGGGTCTATTTTAAGGAGTGGAAACTTATAGAATAAGGTCTATAAAAACTTAGTAATAAAAGAACTGGTCCTCCCTTAGCTAAGAAAAAAACAACTCTAAATAGCTTAGTAGCTGTTCTTTCTAGGTCCCCCTTAAGTGACTTATTTTTCTGCAATCCTTTTTTATTAATACTACCTAACGTAATTTCTTCTAATACTCCTATACCTTTCCTATAACATTCTTTAAATTTTATAGTAGCTCCTAGGTAGTCTTATTATAGCCTATTTACTTAACCTTATACTATATTTTATTGTTAATATCCTTATAACTAATAATTTTTAAAACTTACTATTTATCTTCTTCTTATCTTTTATACGTATCTGCTTCGTAAACTAGTAGCTTAATATTCCCTTATGCTAGCTCTAGCATTGCAATATACTATATAGGGTAAATTCTTATTTTAGCTAGTAGGTTTAACTTAAATATAACTAGTAAAATTCTTTACGTAATTTTAAAGGGTCCTAGTCTAACGTAGTCTAATTTCTTACTTAGTCGTTAACTCTTAAAATTTTTGTGTAGTAGCTATACTTTATTCCCCTCCTTAAGATCTAGTCCCTTAGATCTCTTAGCGTCGTAGTACCTTTTTATCCTTTATTATACCGTCTTTACTGTTTCTATAAGGTCTGCATAAAGATTTATTAGTATCTTTATCCTTTCTTTAGCTATGCTACTTGTCTTCTTTACTTAGCGTAGCGATAACAATATTCTTAGCTTGTATCCGTAATTCGCTTTAAATAGTAATATGCCTATTCCTTTTTAAGGTGTTATATTATATATAAACTATATAACTAGTAATAATAATACCTAATTGTTCTATACGTGGTTAATATAATATCTTAAATACTATTCTAGCGTCTAATTTAGTCTTTCTATTTAACCGTCTGTCTACGAGTAATATGCGGTAAAAGTTACTACTTAAACTCCTTATTCCGCTAAAAATACCTCCTAAAATACTGCTATAAATCTTAGATCTCTATCCAATATAATTTTACTTAGTACTCTATATCTTATAAATACTTCTTTAATATAAATTTTAGCAATATCTTCTGCTAAGATTTCTTCTATATATGCTATAAAGTACCCCCACTTTATAAGCTTATCTATTATTATTAAGATTACATTATAATCTTATCTAGTAATAGAATCTCTTAACTTTAGTAACTTAATAATAAAGTCCTATAATATAACCTCCTATAGTCTCTCTAGTATCTTAATAGGTTATAGCTCTCTATATAGCTTATACCTTATTAGTTTATTCTATTAGCAATCTAAATACTCCTTAGTAACCTTTCTAGCTATTCTTTAGATTTTATTAATAATATATTCTTCCTAAAGTCTTAATACTAAGCCTATAGCTCCGTTATATCCTTAAGTTATTCCCTTATAGAAATCTTCTATAAAATGCTCTATTATACCTTTTAGGATATATATAGCTTCTTAGTTCTTATATATATATCTATCTATAGATCTTCTAGTTATGCCTCTAGAATTCTTTATACCTAAAAGCTTTTTAATATCTTATAGATTTTTTCTAATTCTTCCTCTTATATTGCTGTAATATTTAGGTAATTATACCTAATTAATCCGTCTATATCTTTTTATAGTAAAGCCCCTAATAGCTTCTTATTATTTTATAGTTTAGCTTTTCTACTTAGAGCGTTTGCTTATATATTCTCTATACCCTTAGTATACTAAATTTTAAAATAGTATTCTATAAGTATCTCTACCCATCTAACTTATCTTTAGTTAAGTTCCTTTATTATTAGAAATCCTATTAGGTTCTTATAATCTATCTTAACTATAAATAGTTTCTCTATACCTTATAAGAATGCCTTTTATTTCTTAAGTGCTATAACTATACCTAATAACTCTTTATTATAGATATCGTAGTTTAACTCTAGTAGTGTTATTTTCTAACTATAGTATGTCACTAGGTGCTATCTATCCTTATATTTTATATAGAAAGTATTCTCCTAGTATAAAGTCTAATATATCCGTTTCTATAACTATCTCTAACTTTAGTTAGTAAATTTTAAGGATTAGTTTCTAGGTAAATAACTCCTTAAGTTCCTTAAACAACTTCTTTTACTTATTTCCCTATACCTATAGTTCCTCTTTCTTTGTTAGTCTTATAAATGGCTTAATATTTACTAACTATTACGCTATAAACCTCCTGCAGTAATTACAAAATCCTAGGAATAATCTTAACTATATAATATTCTCTAGTTCCTACCAATTTACTATAGCCTTAATCTTCTTTAGATCTATACTAAGTTAGCCTAGTTTAATAATAAATCTAATAAAATCTGTCTTCCTAGTAAAAAACTCGCATTTCTTAATTACTACTAGTATTTATTCTTCTTATAGTCTCTTTAAGACCTATTTAACGTGTTCTCTATATTCTTCCTTGGTTATTAAGTAGATAATAATATTGTTAAGGTATACTATAATAAATTTATCTAAGTATTCTCCTAATACGTTTTTAATACGCTTTTGGAATATTATAGGTGCGTTTATAAGCCTAAATTATATAACTAATAGTTTGTATAGTTCTTCCTTTAACCTAAAGGCTGCCTTTTATTTATCGCCTTCCTTAATCCTAATTTAATAGTATGCCTATCTTAGATCTATCTTTATAAAGATTTATACGTTGCCTATCCTATCTTAAATCTCGCTAATTAAGGGTAAAGGATATCTATCCTTTCTGGTGATGCTGTTTAACTATCTATAGTTAATATATAGCCTAAGTTTACCGTTCTTCTTTAGTACGAATAGTACTAGATAACCTACTAATAATTACGATGGTCTAATATAACCCTTTTATAAGTTCTCCTAGACAAACTCCTTAAGTGCCTATAACTCATTTTCTGTAAGCTTATAGGTTAAAAAGAACTTTAGACTTATTCCCTCTTCTAATTCTATTTTATAGTCCTATACTATATACTCTAACAGCTTCTTGCTATACTTATAGTATCTCTTTAGTATATAATCTAGTCCTTTTTCTATTTCCTTATAGGTTGCTCCTACTTAGTACTATACTAACTTAGTCTATTATTATATTTTGTGTTATTAAGTATTTCTAATATTAACCTAATCTGTAATCTAATTAATCTTTAGATTATATTCCTATAACTAAGGCATCCTTAATACTGCCTTATCTTATCCTAATAGTAAGATATTAAAAGACATTCTAACTAGTCTTCCTTTAATAGTTAACTAAATTGGTCCCGTTTTAAGGTTAATAATGCCTCCTCTATAAGCTATTAGATCTCTTAAAATTGTTACTAATAGATATAGGTACTCCTTTTATCTATATGGTAGCCCTATCCTTTTAACTATTACTAGTAAGATATAATTTCTTATCGCTCTACTATTTACTAGTACTTTAAACTGCTAATCTTACTAATTAACTTATAGATTTAGGTATCGTCCTTAAATTCCTTTAAGGGTCTAAGGCTCTACCACTAGTTTTCTTTAGTTTTATAGGCCTCCACTTTTTCTAACTATTAGCTGCTAGATCCTGCTTATACTTAGTCCGTTTTTAGCTAATACTTAGTTCGCTTTTTATCTTTAATATACTATAGATAGGTATTCTCTAAACATTCCCACTACTATTATCTATTTAGGTATTCTTCTGTAAAGAATCTTCCTAGTTAAAGTATTAAGTCCCCTTATCCTTAAACTTCTACTAGGTGCTAACTATATATATACTTAGTATTTATATATTTCGCCTCCTCCGGTGCCTAATATATCCTTACTAGGTACTTTTAGTTTTTATCTTTAGGTGCTCTATATATATTATACGTATTATCTATATATATAATCTATACCAATATATAATACGCTTAGTGTCTTAGGTTAACTCTTAGCTTATTTTTGTCCTTAAGTTTAAACCTATACTATGTTAATCTAAGCGTTACGACTTTATTTATAGGTACTAAGATTTGCCTTTTACTTCTCTAGTCCTCTAATTACTCATTTAGATCCTTTAATATTATAATTAAGGCTCCTTTAATATAAGCTATAGCCTTTTCTATAATTAGGTGGTCTTAGATAACTTATTTATCCAGCTATATATAGAAATCTTCCCACTTATTATCAGTGTGTCCAACAGTCAGCTTAGCTGCGATCTTGAGAAAAATAGCTGACTGACTGCGTCAATTGGATCGCTCGCTGTCCGCTCGCTGTCGGATAACGTACGCTGACTGTGAAGCTGCCAGCTAGCT
>Ga0307515_10012410_pt1 | contig 16026 bp, 21 predicted proteins | sample 17_EM_MG_FD_194513 | JGI IMG/M metagenome (GOLD analysis project Ga0307515, IMG submission 194513) | Populus trichocarpa ectomycorrhiza microbial communities from riparian zone in the Pacific Northwest, United States - 17_EM | ecosystem: Host-associated > Plants > Roots > Unclassified | place...
TCGGATTCCGACTCCATGTCCGTGAACCCGACGTTCTAACTCTCCAGGTGGTTGTAGGATGCGGCGTAGCGGGGGAGGGGTGCGATGATTGACCTAACCGGCGAGGTGGGGCAGGGAGCAGGCCCTCCGGCTCGAGCTGGGAGAGAAGTGATCAAATGCGAAGGCGGGTGTGGGTGTGGGTCGGTGAGCAGGGAACTTGGTATTTCGTGAGGGAGCACTGAGGTGGATACCACTGGAACTGTTGGCACAGTTGGCACACGCGGCTCTAGAAGGGTATTCGACACGTTCTGAACGCGCCACGCAAGCGGTTGAGTGACAGGGCTAACGAGCGCATGACTGTTATCGGGGTGTGGAAGAATCCGACGAGGGACCATCGGCTTCGCCTGCGGGGGCCGTGGGGGAGGTGAGGTAACCTCCACCTGGGGAAGAGGGAGTTGAGGTTGAGGCGGCTGAGGGTTGGCATTTGCAGATGAGCCGACTTCATCCTCGTGTTGCTTAGCCCGAGTCCGAAGAGGGAACATTCTACGGTTCTCTTTCGCATCCGTCGTCACGAACATTTTTTCTCTGATCGGCTCGTCGATACAAGACACCTTCGTCGTCTCTTCCACTCTCACCTCCTTCTTTTTCCTACTCGGTGCTTTCGCTCGTTTAGTCCGCGGTTTGGCGTCGGCGGGTTCACTTTTGCTTTTTTACTGGCCTCTTCTGGGCCACCTTCGCATCTCCATTCCTATCCCCATATACGGTGTGCACAGAATCGTCGTTGATAACGACGGCTTTCCTCTTCCGCTCACGTCCTTGAGCGGCAAGGACACACAGAACGGGCAAGGGCATTTCTTTGCGGCGTGTTGGTGAAATGGATGTTGAAAGGGGGGCGAAAGGGGAGGGAATCGTTGTGACGTGATTGGGCCCAGGTCCTGGAGAACGGCCGGAGGGGAAAGAGGATGGAAAGGCTCCAGATTTTGCTCGGGTGCCAAAGACTTGGAAGGTTTGAGGATCTCGGGTGCTTGCCCGGTGATTTGGACTTGAAGTTCTTCGGCGTGTGCCTTGACCATATCACCATCGATTTGCAGATGCCCGATCAGGGGCTCGATTTGTACTTGTGAAGATGTCACGCAACCACGAGAGGTTGCTCTTGTTTTTGACCTTGCTCAAGTTTGAGTGTGCACTGAGGGCCAGGTTGCAGCGGTTGCGGCGCTGAGAACGCCGGCGCAAGTCCAGCAAAATCGGTCCAACAAGCATGCGCGTCAGCGCGGTCGTTCCTTCCCCCATTGATTGACTGCGTGACCTGGAAGGACTGAGAAGGAAGGGATCTAGAGACTGGTGCTGAGGGATCTCGGTGAGGTGAAGATAAATCGCTGAAGGACGAAGCTCGTTGGCCACGCCGACGTACGAACGTGAAGACCGGCTCCGGTGATGCACATGGTGAAAACTCTTGATGCAGATGTTTATTGTGATATTATCGACATGTTGTGTGTGGGCACTCGGGCGTCCAAGTGCTACAAACCAGCGAACGTGTGGTGGTCAAACGACCGGGCCATTCTCCGGCCCGAGAGTTTTATTCTCTTGGCGTGATCTCAGTTCAAAGATTACCGTTCCTGCTGGAATTGGGTGTTTATTTTTGACCAGCGTCAGACTTCAGAATCATACACTCAGTCAAGCAATGCTGCCCGGTGGGTTCCCCCTTTACTGGCCTGCCTGCCTTCCACTCAGTCACGTCAACGCCAAAGTCAAGAGACAATGAGTGAATCAGAGAGCGACCAGACAATTGAGCTCAACTATGACAACTGGTACCTATGGGACCATCATATCATGAGCACCATCCTGCGAAAGAACGCGTACCTTGCATTTGACCCTCAGCCAGTCGACCCGCGCGCCCAGCAACTGTTTAATCCACCATCCACCACTCCCAGTGTCACTATTACGCCCCAACCTACAAGCGAAGAGTTGACGACATACCGTGAAGAGCTCAAAGAGTGGAAAGCGGCAAATAATATTGCTGCCGGCATCATACTCGGCGCAATCTCAGACGGATTACAACATGTTATCGACTCAAAAGACCCCGCCAAAGTCATGTATGACAAACTCAAAGCCGAAGTTGCCGAAGTTGTCAGACAGTCAAGTAACAGTATCGCCAATTGGATTCGAATCGAACTTTTCAACAAGCAATTCAAAGATAAACCAACAATGGATGCCTTTGAGAAACACCTCACCATCTACCGTTCGAAAAATGCCACCCTCAATGCTGTTGGAGCAGGAATTGATGACTCTCTCCTCGCATGGCTGCTCCTGAACTCCTTCAGCTCCAATGAGGACCCCATCTGGTCAATACTCCTCACCAGCATCGTCACATCTGGCACGCCCATGAACCAATGGTCATTCAACCACATTGCCGGGAAGCTACGTGAGGTCATTCACCACAACATTCACCTTGCAGAAACACCAAACTCTCGCACGGGCCAGACAGCTCTCAATGCTGCTGGAAGCAAACCAACGTCCAGCCGCTATAATGGTCCACCTTGCACATACCCCAACTGCCGTCGTCCCAAAAGTCACCCAACTGAGGATTGTTGGACCAAGGAGAAGGAGAAAGGAGGGAAGGGAAATAGGAAGAAGCACAAGGCGAGGAGGTAATGAAGAGAGCAGCGGAGAGCAGCTCAGGAGTAGAGTCAAGCCCTCTCCACTGTGGCTCGTTGCTTATGCAGAACCTTGAGTACTAGACCCTTTGTCGGAAAACCTAAGGGATTGTAGAGTGAACTAGAGGCGCAGAACGGGAAGAGTGTTGGCCCAATACGGTATTCCGACTACAGAACAAATGCATAGAATACATGCGTCTGATACTACTTGAAACTAAGACAGAAGTGTAGTAGAGCGAGGTCTTAGTTTGACGCCTGCCTTTGGATAAGGGTCTGCCAGATACAAAGGTCAACAAAGGTATAGATTTCTGCCTAACGTAAACTAAGGAACTGAGGGTCAACCAAATCAAGAAAAAGGGGAAGAGGCCATCAGATAATCTCAAACCATCATGCGGGTTCAGCGTGGATTGAGTCGACAGGTGGAGCGCATGGGTATGTATGGCACCTATCTGCTTCTTCATCTTTTTCCATTGTCATGGGGAGTTCGGCTTCCAAGGTTTCCTCTGGGTGTCGAATGGGCCTCTCGTCATAGTGTGAGTGGAGAATCATGTGGTTATTAACGTATATATCCCGGTTCTGAGTGGAGTAAGTAATGTGCAAGTTACCCAACCTTGATGGATTCAAGACTATACTGGGGTGCACGAGTGCACCAACCACAAAGCAATCCGCGAAAATCCCGGTGGCCTTTGTGGCGTAGGTGTACGCTTGGACCTCTTCTTGTCTACGAAGAATGAAGGACCTATGTTCAATATCGCTGTCGAGAAGCCTCTTAGGGAAGAAGGAGACCAGCCTAAACAGAGACCAAACAAAATATATGCGCCAACAAATTTCACCAAACATGTCCGGATGTCAGGTGAATATTCGAGGTCATGTTATTTACACAACTAACAACTTCAAAACCTCTGCCGCAGGCACAAATTTCTGGCCGTGATGCACTCTTTACAGACGAAGCTCCCCAAATGCCCTTCCATATTCATTCGAGAAATTTGCGCAGTTATTCCACACCACATGCACTCCTGACGTGCCCCCGCCATCGCTTTCGATTGCTGCTAAATAATCTCGGAGTGTTGTACCATTTGCATCCGAGTGGCTCAGCCTAAGCTCCTGAACTCTCTTTGGAACTGAGAGCGTCAGCAAACTCAGCATCGGCTCCACCGCACTGCCAACTAGGGTGAGGGTGCATAAAGCCGTCGAAGCTTCGAACAGCGGACGGAGGGAAGGCACAACACGAGGTTCTGACGCAGTGTGAACTTCAATGTGAGTTAATAGAGATAATTGGTCACTGATCGAATGTGGTGGACTCCAACTATACCCGTCTGAATCGAGTGCATTAATGTCGGTGAGGACGAGGCGTATCAGGTGAGGAAAGCGACAACCCACAGTGAAAGCTTGAATGACCCATGGAAGTAAAGTTACCGTAAGGGAAAGGGTATGGAGTTGCTGATGTGTAAAAGGGACCACGGGATTTTGCGTTGGTGGGTATACCTGTTTCTCTAAGTGCAACTCCTCCAATTGTGGGCAGTTCTGGAGAAGGTCCCTGAAGCTTGTAGATGGCAGAAATCGTCCGTGTTTACGAGAGATATGCAATGTTTGTATCCCAACAGCGGAGTTAATCTGAGGCGTAAGTCCGGTGCATCGCAATGTCTTTGTGTTCGCCAGCAACTGCGTGGGGAGCACCTGTGTGAAACGTACATGAGAGCTCGCTGACGCCACTATACAAAGCTCAGTTGGCGAAGGGATCCCTGGTGGGATGACATTTCTAACATGCCAAACAATGTTGACCCGGAGTGCCTGAGACTCTGCTGGCAGCGCAAGGCTAGGGTACGTGGCAACAATTTGGCTCAGACTGTAGCATGGGTATACGGTGAGCTCAAGTGGTTGCTTTTGGGCGAGGAGCACGCATTGTTCAAACTGTGTTTTTCCTACGATCTTATCCCCCACAATGGTGCAACTAAGCATGGGTACACGAGCGTACCTCCATAGTTGAGGTGTAGATTGGCAGATAACCCGCCAGTGCTTGCAAGTCGCTGAGAGTGTGAATGGAACGAGGTTGAGGGTTTTGGAAATTGCACCTAGATCGTGATCTGATAAAGATAATCGTCCATGGTACGAGGATAGAGAAGTGATGATCTCGTGTTGTCTCGCGTCGGCCCCCTCGATGAAGATTTGCTGGAGGATTTCGGCCGGTATCCGACGAAGACTAGATAATGCTCCCTTATTCTCTGCAATGCTTTGGTCCACGTCATGGAGCATTTTAGTGTAGAATAGCTTAGACTTTGAAGTTGCAATATGGGCGGATACATGGGCGGCATGCTCGTCTGCAGCCAGGTGCAAGTGTGCTTCCAGTTGCGGGGTAGAACTGTCCAGGCGTGCGAGTAGAGCCTCTGTAAGTGCCGCCATTTCAGCCCATGTCGCCAACATTCCTTTTGTAGACGAGATAGTGTCTAGAAGATCACAGTGGTTGTTGTATAGATTCAAGGAGTTCTTGAGAGCTTTCTCGAGGGACTTTATAGAGAATATACTGGCCGCATAGGCGTCTTTGACCGCGCGTGTCGTCGCCAGGCAATCCGCGAAGACCTCGGTGGCCTGCTTGGCTTGGGTGCACTGCGCTTGGGCCTCGTCTTGTCTACGAAGAAGGAAGGGCCTAAGTTCAAGATCGCTGTCGAGAAGCTTCTTGAGGGCGGACATCTCTGTATAATTGGCAGGGAAATTCTTATAACTCGACGACAACATTGACGCCATCTGGTTGTGTATGGTGAGGCGGCAGTGTACGACGGACGGCGTGGTGTGCTTACGATAGCGACTGGAACGAGGTTTGGTCGAGGCAGGCTCCAAGAAGCAAGCGTGTTTGAACGCACTTCACTCGCTGTCACGGTAGATAGAGCCACTACTATTTTTCGGAAGAATTAATCGACTGTCTGTTCAATGTCAATATACGATCAAGACGCCAATTGAAGGAAGTGGACATCGGTCCGAATGCCGGAGTTCGTGGGTTGTTTATAATAGTCGGACTATTACGTTTATTCTGCTAGAAACAACAGAGTCTGGTATCTACCTCGAGGAGGGGCGCCAGTTGCTACTTAGTCTTCACCGAAGGTCCGAGAAAGTGATTCATACTGTCCAAGCTACAGAAATAAGATTGTCTAATTGTGGCCATGACCGTGCTCCTCTGCACCCCCAAGATATTGCAGTTTGAACACTGCGCGTGGGAATTCATTTAGTTACATCTCATGGGACGCACGGGATCGAAAGCGAACGCACCATATCCACACTTAACACAGCGGTGGTGCCCCTGCTTATCGTTTACCTTCATCCAAATGGTGTCGTGCGAGTCGGTTGGGAACCCAGTGCATCCAACGATTCATTCGTGGTGCTGTAGACAAAGACAGTTCCCAGAAAACCAGCGAGCTCCAATAACTTTCTTAGGAGCCATCACGAACGTAAGCAGGGACCAGAGTAGGTCCTCCGATAGTGCTGGGTTTGGTAATGAGGAGAGGGCCCATATTGAAAACGTCGATGCCGTGAAGTCGACCGAGAAGTTGGAGACGCTCGAGACCAGTTGCTTGCTCGATATCAGTGGGGACGTGATCGGCTTTTGAGCCCGCCGAAGAGGGATGGGGCGGCCTCAGAAAATGCGCGCGGTGAGGTCGAGAGCGTGGGCACGACGAGTGAGGGCACACAAGGGTGCTTTGGCAGTTGTTCTGCGTAGGGCTTGCATTTCGGTTTATTCCGAAGGTTTATTCTATTTGGTCAAGGACGAAAAGTGCTGAGAGGCTGGAAGTTTGACCGCCACTACGTACGTGTTCACATCAGCCCCAATTTGCTGTTGCCCTCTCCTCTCCCTGCTATCATCATTCCTGTCCTTTACTATGCATATGAACCTAAAATTTACACTCCCTCATTTTCAAAGACCGATGCTGTGTGGTTTCCCCACCAAATCTCGTCAGACATAGGAGCAGGCAATGCGTTACTCATAACCTGTAACACGGATAAGCGGGAGGAAGAATCATGAGGCCCTTCCTGGCCCATCAGCATGCCAAGTATCCATTGAGTGTACCTCCTATCTACATCACCGCAACAAAAAACACGAAACACAAGAAAGAGGAAAGACTAAACAGAGACCAAACATGTCCGGTGGACATTCGAGGTCATGTTATTTACACAGCTACCAACTTCAAAACCTCAGCGGCAGGCATAAATTTCTGGCCGTATCACACTGTTTACAGACGAAGCTCCCCAAATGCCCTTCCGTATTCACCCGAGAAATTTGGGCAGTTATTCCACACCACTTGCATTCTTGGTGTGCCTCCGCCATCCCCTGCGATCGCTGCTAAATAATCTCGGAGCGTCGTACCATTTACATCCGAGTGGCTCAACCAAAGCTCCTGAACTCTCTTTGGAGCTGAGAGCGTCAGCAAACTCAACATCGGCTCCACCGCACTGCCAACTAGGGTGAGGGTGCGTAAGGCCGTCGAGGCCTCGAACAGCGGACGGAGGGAAGACACAACACTAGGTTCTGATGCAGTGCGAACTTCAATGTGAGTTAATAGAGATAGTTGGTTACGGATGGAATGTGGTGGACTCCAGCTATACCCGTGTGAATCGAGTGCATTAATGTCGGTGAGGACGAGGCGTGACAGGCGAGGGAAGCGACCGGTGAAAGTTTTCATGACCCATGGAAGTACAATTCCCGTAAAGGAAAGGGTATGGAGTTGCTGGTGTGTTAAATCGAAGTCCTGATGATTTGCGAGTGGGTATTCCTGGTTCTCCAAGTGCAACTCCTCCAATCGTGGGCAGTTCCGGAGAAGGTCCCCGAATGCCGTAGACGACAGAAATGCTCCGGATTTACAATTAGAGATGTGTAAGGTCTGTATCCCAACAGTGGTGTCAATGCGAGGCGTAAGTCCCGTGCATCGCAACGTCTTTGTGTTCGCCAGCAACCGCATGCAGAGCACCTGTATGTGACGTACACGAGAGTTTGCTGACGCCACTATACACAATTCGGTTGGCGAAGGCATCCCTGGCGGGATGACATTATTACTATGCCAAACAATGTTGATCCGGAGTGTCTGAGACTCTGCTGGAAACACAACGCTAGGGTGCGTAGTAACATGTTGGGTGGGATTGTAGCATGGGTATACGGTGAGCTCAAGTGGTTGCTTTTGAGCGAGGAGCACGCATTGCTCAAACTGTGTTTTTCCTATGATATTATATCCCATACCGGTGGAACAAATCATGGGTACACGAGCGTGCCTCCATAGCCGAGGTGTAGATTGGCAGATAACCCGCCAGCGCTTGCAAGTCGCTGAGAGTGTGAATGGAACGAGGTTGAGGGTTTCAGAAAGTGCATCGAGATCATGATATGAAAGTGCTGGCTCATAGTACGAGGATAAAGAAGTGATGATCTCGTGTTGTCTCTCGTCGACCGCCTCGATAAAGATTCGCCGGAGGATTTCGGTTGGTACGCAACGAAGACCAAATAATGCTTCCTGTTTTTTGGAAATACTTTGACCCACTTCACGAAGCATTGTACTGTAGGAGAGCAGGGACTCTGAAGCTGCAATACGGGCGGATTCATGCGCCGCATGCTCGTCGGCAGCCAGGTGCAAGTGTGCTTCCACTTGCGGCGTAGCTTTGTCCAGGCGTCTGAGCAAAGCCTCCGTAAGTGCCACGATTTCAGCCCATGTCGCCAACATTCTCTTTGTAGACGAGATGCTCTCCAGAATATCACAGTGATTGTTGTACAGATTCAAGGCATTCTTGACAACTCTCTCGAGGGCCTTTATAGAGAGTATGCTGGCCGCATGGGCGTCTTTGACCCCGCGCGTTGTCGCGAGGCAATCCGTGAAAACCTCGGCGGCCTCCTTAGCGTAGGTGTACTGGCCTTGGACCTCATCTTGTCTACGAAGAATGGAGGACCTAAGTTCAAGATCGCCGTCGAGAAGCTTCTTGAGGGCGGACATCTCTGTGTAGGTGGCAGGGAAGTTCTTATAGCTCGACGACAACGTTGACGGCATCTGGTTGTGCATGGTGAGGTGGCAGTGTACGACGGATGGCGTGGTGTGCTTACGATAGCGACTGGAACGTGGTTCGGTCGAGGCAGGCTCCAAGAAGCAAGCGTGTTTGAACGTGCTTCACTCGCTCTCAAGGTGGATAGAGCAATTGATGGCCTCAGAAGAATTAGATAACAGTCTGTTCAATGTCAGTATACGATCAGGACACCAATGGAAGGGTCCAAAAACCGGAGTCGGTGGGTTGTTTATGAAGTTTATCATATTTGGGTTGTTAAGGTTCTTCTATTAGAAACAGTACGGTCTGGTAACTACCTTTCGTAGAGGCGCCAGTTGCTACCTAGCCTTCACCGAAGGCGTGAGAAAGTGATTCATATTGCCCAAGCCACAGGACTAAGATCGTGCAATGATGGCCATGAACGTGTTCCTCTGCACCCCCAAGACATTGTAGTTTGAACACCGCGCGTGGAAATTCGTTTAGTTACAGTTCATGGGACGCACGGGATGGAAAGGCGAATGCACCATATCCACACTCAACACAGCGGTGGTGCCCCTTCTTATCGTTTACTTCCGTACAGACGGTGTCGTGTGAGTCGGTTTGGAACCCGGTGCATCCAACGATTCATTCATGGTGCTGTAGACGAAAGACAATTCTCAGATAGTGTCGGGTTTGGGAATGAGGGGGCCAATGTTGAAAGCATCGACGCCGTGAAGTTGACCGAGAAGCTGGAGACGCTGGAGACCAGTCACTTGCTCGATATCAACGGGGACGTGACCGGCTTTTGAGCACGCCGAAGTGAGATATATGGGGCCGTCTCAGAAAATGCGCTCGGTGAGGTCGAGAGCGTGCGCACGGCGAGTGAGGGCACAAATGGGTGCTTTGACACTTTTCTGCTTAGGGCCTGCATTTCGGTTTATTCTGAGGGTTTATTCTTTTTGGTCAAGGTCGAAAGGTGTTGAGAGGCTGGAACTTTGACCGCTGCCCTCAATCTAAGAAATTCACCCCCTCATTTCCCAGACCAGATGCTGTGTGATTTCCAAAAAAAATCTCGTTCATAAACTGAGCTCCTGGCATAAGCAACAACGGACATGTCAATTCATCCTACAAGAGCACACGGCAAGGAGATTACAGAGGCACTCTGGCATACAATGATAATGCTCCTAGCAATTGCCCCCATGCCCATGCACAACAACAAGAAAGTGCGCTACTATGTACGTACAACTTTAAAAAAAAGAGCGAGATCGAGACGCACACAGCAAGAAAATCAGACCAAATAGCCACAAAGTACCAGGTAACCAATCGTACACACACGCACAGAGACCGATGCAATTGTCAAAACGGTACACAGTGGGGCTAGGGACGCCAACCAGCTTTACGTGTGCGTTGTGAGTCACACATAAGGATCATAATACTCAGATATATACGGGCCATGGGCATATTGAGAAATATACAGCCCTTGATACGAGCCGTGGCTGTGGAAGGATGGTTGTTGGTAGCGTTGGCCTTGGTGTTGGCAGTGTTGGTGCTGGTGCTGGTACGAGTCCTGGATTGCCTGCGTTTGTCGCACAGCGAGCTGTATCGGTTGTTGTGCTCCCAAGTGGTAATACCGAGACTGAGGAATCTCGGCATGTGGATAGGATTCCATGGAAAGCGGTACGGGCGCAGGTGCAGGTGCAGGTGCAGGCTTGTGTTGGTGATATCGATGAGGTTGAACAGGGACGGACGTATACGTATATGTCGAATCGTGAACAAAGGAGTACTCTGAGTATACAGGTGTAGCCTGTTGCGGGTATTGAATCTGGATAGGAGCACCCTGTCCAGTGTCGGTCTGACTGTGTGTGTCCACTACGCCCGTTCCAAAGGCATAACTCTGCGCCGGATGCCGCCGGATGGGGACAGGCAGCGCGTTGAGCAGCTGGGCCTCGGATTCCAACTCCATGTCCGTGAAGCCGACATTCCAACTCTCGAGGTGGTTGTGGGATGCGGTGTAGCGGGGGAGGGGTGCGATGATTGACCCAACAGGCGAGGCGCGGCAGGGAGCAGGTTCTCGAGCCGGGAGAGAAGACACCAAATGCGAAGGCGGGTGTGTGGGTGTGTCGGTCAGCAGGGACGTTGGTGTTTCGCGTGGGAGCACTGAGGTGGATACCACTGGAACCGTTGGCACAGTTGGCACACGCGGCTCTGGAAGGGTATTCGACGCGTTCCGAACGTGCCCCGCAAGCGGGTGCGCGACAGGGCTAACGAGCGAATGACTGGTGTCGGGGTGTGGAATAATTCGACGAGGGACCATCGGCTTCGCCTGCGGGGGCCGCGGGGGAGGCGAAGGAACCTCCGCCTGAGGAAGAGGGTGTTGAGGTTGGAGTGGTTGAAGGTTGGAATTTGCAGACGAACCGACTTCGTCATCGTGTTGCTTAGCCCGAGTCCGAAGAGGGAACATTTTAGGGTTCCCTTTCGCATCCGTCGTCACGAACATTTTTTCTCTGATTGGCTCGTCGATACAAGTCACCTTCGTCGTCTCTTCCACTCTCACCTCCTTCTTTTTCCTACTCGGTTCTTTCGCCTGTTTAGTCCGCGGTTTGGCGTCGGCGGGTTCACTTTTGCTTTTTTACTGGCCTCTTCTGGGCCACCTTCGCATCTCCATTCCTATCCCCATATACGGTGTGCACAGGATCGTCGTTGATAACGACGGCTTTCCTGCTCACGTCCCTTGAGCGGCAAGGACACACAGAACGGGCAAGGGCATTTCTTTGCGGTGTGTTGGTGAGATGGATGTTGAAAGGGGGGAGAAAGGGGAGGGAATCGTTGTGGTGTTATTGGGCCCAGGTCCTGGAGAACAACTGGAGGGGAAAGAGGAAGGGATTTGCTCGGGTGCCAAAGACTTGGAAGGTTTGATGTCAAGAGGGATCTCAGGTGCTTGCCCGGTGATTTGGACTTGACGTTCTTCGGCCAGTTGACCGACCACTTCGGCGTGTGTCTTGACCATATCACCATCGATTGCAGATGCACGTTCAGGGGCTCGATTTGCACTTGTGAAGAAGTCACGTCACTAAGCTCGACCACGAGAAGTTGCTCTTATTCCTGACCTTGTTCCTGACCTTGCTCAAGTTTGAGTGTGCACGGAGGGTCAGGTTGCAGCGGTTGCGGCGCTGAGAACGGCGGCGCAAATCCAGCAAATTCGGTCCACCAAGCATGCGTGTCAGCGCGGTCGTTGCTTCCTCCAATGACTGACTACGTGACCTGGAAGGACTGGGAGGGAAGGGACCTAGAGACTGGTGCTGAGGGATCTCGGTGAGGTGAAGATAAATTAAATCGCTGAAGAACGAAGCCCGTTGGAGATAGCCACGAACGCGGAGACCGGACATGGTGAAAAACCTTAAGGCAGATGTTTATTGTAATATTATGAACTTCGACGTGTTGTGTGTGGGCACTCAGGCGTCCAAGTGCTACAAACTAACGAACGTGTGATGGTTGAACGACCGGGCCATTCTCCGGCCCGAGAGTTCTATTCTCTTGGAGTGACCTCGGTATAAGATTAGCGTTTCTGCTGGAATTAGATGTTTATTTCTGACCGAGCGTGGCAGTGTCAGAATTCTCTCAGCCAAGCGATGCTGTCCCCCACACTCCTACGCAGTACCTTACAGGATTTAGCCCGCTTCACTTGTACTTGTGTTCAACCAATGGGAGCGCACCATTCTAAGCGAGGGCGGCAGCCAATCAGAGCAGGGTCGGCTAAATTAAGGTTCAGCGGGCATAAATCCTGTAAGGTCACTGCCAACAAACATTTGCTTTGTCTCGATTGCTTTGTGGAAACCACATTCAGAATGGCTGCACACACCCCGAGTGTCGAGGAAATCAAAAGAAAACTTTATCCACACGTTGAATATCATCTTTGTGATTTTCAAGTCGAGTCGATCAAGGCACAACTTAAAGATTCTGATGTTGTAACCACCGCTGCAACAGGAGCAGGCAAGACTGCTGCGTTCTACGGGCCTTTGTCCTTCGATGAACACGGTATCATAGTAATCGTCACACCACTCAACACACTTGGGAAGCAAATACAGAAGCAGCTGGGCCGCCATAAGCTCGAAACGATACATTTTTATAAAGGACATGCGTCTGATGTTGATATGATGGTAACATATAACACTAACATACAGAAAAATGTTAATACAGCTCTCAGAGACTTTCGAGATTTGTGCTGAGCATCAGGATCGACACCATGCACAGTCACCGTTCGCTGTAATTCATCAGTACAACATCATACAGAGTTGGCATGCTCACCAATTGTAGTAGATTGGTTTGTCTTTTGAGTGTCCGAGCCGTGCAGGTACCAGTTTGTGCTGCTGGATCGTACCTCTCTGAATCCTCACATCGCATTGGTGTACTATCTACATCAGAGGGTACTTTTAAATGATCTCCTCAATGTATTTCTGCCCAGTAGATGGCATTCTCTTCGTCATTGTCATCATCGTACATAACCCTCATCACCATTCTGAGCACCCTGATTTTCTTTAGCTGCGCCATTTGTATTTCCCTCATACAACTGGCCTCCCTGGTTTTTCTGAGCATGACAGTTTTCCTGTATGCGCCGATGGAAGCCATTCGAATCAAAGAGTTGAGAGATCGTGGGATGAAGGGCTGGGGCAACACTTCATAACTTCTGGTCCATGTTTGGTATGAAAAACCCTTCCACTTGGTGGAAATCGGTATGAGTAGCGCTGAAATGGAAGTCATCATTGCTGTTTGTGAGGGCGAGAAGCCCTTCCTCGAGGCGTGAGGTAGCGATCTCATGGATTGCTTTGAAAATAGTGGTAATTTGACTCTCTCAATGGACATGATCTGATGCAAAAGTGCAGGAAACCCTTGAAGGAACCGGTGGCCAATTTCGGAGGGCACGGCTGGATGTAAACTATGCCTATAAGGTCGAGTAACGAAACTGAATGGAATTCCATTGCATGTATGCATTCTTCCACCCCAGAGGGCTCAGGACGAAGGCCGGCCATGGAACAAAGCAATGTTTGTTGCCAGTGGCCTCACAGGAATTACAACCCGCTGAACCTTAATTTAGCCGACTCGCTCTGATTGGCCGCGGCGGCTTCACTTAAAACGGTCACTCTCATTGGTTCATAAGTACAAAGTGAAGCGGGCGTAATTCCTGTGAGGTACTGGGTAGGAGTGTGGCTGTCCCCCATATCCCCATTTACTCGCCTGCCTTCCACTCAGTCACGTCAACGCCAAAGTCAACAGATCAGACAATGAGTGAATCAGAGAGCGACCACACAATTGAGCTCAACGATGACAACTGGTACCTATGGGACCTTCATATCATGAGCACCATCCTGCGAAAGAACGCGTACCTTGCATTTGACCCTCAGCCAGTCGATCCGCGCGCTCAGCAACTGGTTAATCCACCATCCACCACTCCCAGTGTCACTATTATGCCCCAACCTACAAGCGAAGAGTTGACGACATACTGTGAAGAGCTCAAAGAGTGGAAAGCGGCGAACAATATTGCTGCTGGCATCATACTCGGCGCAATCTCAGACGGATTACAACATGTTATCGACCCAAAGACCCCGCCAAAGTCATGTATGACAAACTCAAAGCCGAAGTTGCCGAAGTTGTCAGACAGTCAAGTAACAGCATCGCCAATTGGATTCGAATCGGACTTATCAACAAGCAATTCAGAGATAAACCAACAATGGGTGCCTTTGAGAAACACGTCACCTTCTACCGTTCGAAAAATGCCACCCTCAATGCTGTCGGAGCAGGAATTGATGACTCTCTCCTCGCATGGCTGCTCCTGAACTCCTTCAGCTCCAATGAGGACCCCATCTGGTCAATACTTCTCACCAACATCGTCACATCTGGCACGCCCATGAACCAATGGTCATTCAACCACGTTGCCGGGAAGCTACGTGAGGTCATTCATCACAACATTCGCCATGCAGAAACAGCAACCGCTCGCACCAGCCAGACAACCCTCAATGCTGGAAGCAAACCAACGTCCAGCCGCTATAATGGTCCAGTCTGTACATACCCCAACTGCCGTCGTCCCAAAAGTCACGCAACCGAGGATTGTTGGACCAAGGAGAAGGAGAAAGGCGGGAAGGAAAATAGGAAGAAGCACAAGGCGAGGAGGTAATGAAGAGAGTAGCGGAGAGCAGCTCAGGAGTAGACTCAAGCCCTCTGCACTGTGACTCGTTGCTTATGCAGAACCTTGAGTACTAGACTGTTTGTCGGAAACCCTAAGGGATTGTAGAGTGAACTAGAGGCGCAGAACCGGCAGAGTGTTGGTCCAATGCGATATTCTGACTACAGAACAAATGCACATCTGATACTAGTTGTAACTAAAACAGAAATGTAGTAGAGCGAGGTCTTAGTTTGACGCCTACTATTGGATAGGGGTCTGCCAGCTACAAAGAACAACAAAGGTATAGATTTTTGCCAAGCGTAAACTGGGGAACTGAGGGTCGACCAAATCGAGTAAAAGGGGGAAGAGGCTATCAGATGATCTCAAAACTATCATGCGGACTCGACATGGAACGGGTGGTTGTCGGATTGAGTCGACCGGTGGAGTACATGGGTACATATGGCACCCGTCCGCTTCTTCTTCTCTTCCTATTGTCATGCGGAGTTCGGCTTCCGAGGTTCCCTTTGATGGTCGAATGGGATAGTCCCCGTTAGTGTCAGTGGAGAATCATGTGATGGTTAATATATCCTGGCTTTGAGTAGAGTAAGTAACGTGCAAGTCACCTCATTCAAGACTATACTGGGGTGCACGGGTGTACCAACTGCAACGTAGACCAAGCAATCCGCGAAACCCCGGTGGCCTTCGTGGCGTAGGTGTACGCTTGGACCTCTTCTTGCCTACGAAGAATGAAGAACCTAAGTTCAAGGTCGCCGTCAGGAAGCTTCTTAGGGTGGACATGTAACACAAGGAGACCAGCCTAAACAGAGACCAAACAAAATGTGCCAACAAATTTCACCAAACATATCCGGTGGATATTCGTCATGTTATTTACATAACTACCAACTTCAAAACCGACATGGGCAGGCACAAGTTTCTGGCTGTAATACACTCTTTACAGATGAAGCTCTCCAAATGCCCTTCCATATTCACCCGAGAAATTTGGGCAGTTGTTCCACACCACCTGCATTCCTGACGTGCCTCCACCATCACTTTCGATTACTGCTAAATAATCTCGGAGCGTCGTACCATTTGCATCCGAGTGGCTCAACCTAAGCTCCTGAACTCTCTTTGAAGCTGGGAGCGTCAGCAAACTCAGCATCGGCTCCACCGCACTGCCAACTAGGGTGAGGGTGCGTAACCCTGTCGAGGCCTCGAACAGCGGATGGAGGGAAGCCACAGCGGAAGGTT
>Ga0307515_10012411_pt1 | contig 16026 bp, 5 predicted proteins | sample 17_EM_MG_FD_194513 | JGI IMG/M metagenome (GOLD analysis project Ga0307515, IMG submission 194513) | Populus trichocarpa ectomycorrhiza microbial communities from riparian zone in the Pacific Northwest, United States - 17_EM | ecosystem: Host-associated > Plants > Roots > Unclassified | place...
TAAAGGAGTCTTAATTATAACGTTAAAAGATCTAGAGGAGTAATTAGAGGACTAGAGAAGCGAAAGACAAATCTTAGTACCTGCGAATAAAGTCGCAACGCTTAGATTAATATAAGAAAGGTTTAAACTTAAGGATAAAGACGAGCTAAGAGTTAACCCGAAACACTAAGTATATTATACACTATTATAGATAGTATACGTGGATAATATATACAGTATATATAGGACACCAAAAGATAAGAATTGGAAGTATTTAATAAGAATGTATTAGATAACGGATAAGGCGAAATACCAAAATACTAAGTATATACATAGCTGGTACCTAGTAGAAGTTTAAGAATAAGGGGACTTAACACTTTAACTAGAAAGATTCCTTACGGAAGAATGCCTAAATAGACAATAATGGTGGGAATATCTAGAGAATACCTATCTATAGTATATTAAAGATAAAAAGTAAATTAAGTATTGGCCTAAGTTAGACCAAGTATAAATAGGATCTAGTAGCTAATAGTTAGGAAAAGTAGAGGCCTATAGGACTAGAGGGAACTAGTAGTAGAGCCTTAGACCCTTAAAGGAATTTAAAGAAGATACCTAAATCTATAAATTAAATAGTAAGATTAACAGTTCGAAGCACTAATAGATAGTGGAGCAATAAGGAACTATATCTTACTAGTAGTAGTTAAAAGAATAGGACTACTACACAGAAGAAAGGAGCACCTATATTTATTAGTAATAATTTTAGGAGATCCAATAGCCTATAGAGATAGTATTATCAATCTCGAAACAGGACCTATTTAGTTAACTATTAAAGGAAAACAAATTCAGATGTCTTTTAATATCCTATTATTAGGGAAGGACAAGGCAATACTAGGGATGCCTTAGTTACAGGAGTATAATTTAAAGATTAATTAGGTTACAGGTCAAGTCAATATTAGAGATACTTAATGCCGTAAGATATAACAATAAGCTAAGTTAGTATAGTACTAAGTAGGAGCAACCTACGAGGAAACGGAAAAAGGACTAAGTTATATACTAAAGAGATACCATAAGTATAGTAAGAAACTATAGTTACCAGAAAGTAAAAAGCTATTAGAGTATATAGTATAGGACTATAAGATAGAATTAGAACTAGAAATAAGTCTAAGGTTCTTTTCAATCTATAAGCTTACTAAAGAAGAAGGTAGAGTATTAAAAGAGTTTATCTAGGAGAACTTATAAAAGGGATATATTAAACCATCGCAATTATTAGCGGGTTATTTAGTATTATTTATCCTAAAGAAAAATAGCAAGCTAAGGCTGTGCATTAACTATAGATAGTTAAACAGCATTACTAGGAAGGATAGGTATCCTTTACCCTTAATTAGCGAAATCTAAGATAGGATAGGTAACGCGTAAATCTTTACGAAGATAGATCTAAGATAGGCGTACTATTAGATTAGAATTAAGGAAGGCAACAAATAGAAGGCAGCCTTTAGGTTAAAGAAAGAACTATATAAACTATTAGTTATGCAATTCGGGCTTATAAACGTACTAGTAATGTTCTAGAAGCGAATTAATAATATATTAGGAGAACATTTGGATAAATTTGTTATAGTATACCTTAACAATATTATTATCTACTTAATAACTAAGGAAGAATACAGGGAACACGTTAAATGGGTTTTAAAGAGACTATAAGAAGAACAGATGCTAATAGCAATTAAGAAATACAAGTTCTTCACTAGGAAGACAGATTTTATTAGATTTATTATCAAACTAGGCTAACTTAGTATAGATCTAAAGAAGATCAAGGCTATAGTGAATTAGCAAGAACTAGAGAACGTTATATAGTTAAGATCATTTCTAGGGTTTTGCAATTACTACAGAAGGTTTATAGCGCAATAATTAAAGAATATCAAGCTATTTACGCGGCTAATAAAGAAAGAAGAATTATAGGTATAGGGAGAAGAACAATAAGAACTATTTAAAGAAGTTAAAAGGTTATTTACCTAGAAGCTAGTTCTTAAGATCTATTAACCAAGACTAGAGACAGTTATTAAGATAGATACATTAGACTTTACACTAGGGGCATACTTTATACAAAAGTATCCAAATAAATGGCACCTAGTAGCATATTATAGTCGGAAGATAACACTACTAGAACTGAACTATAACATCTATAATAAGAAGTTATTAGGTATAGTTATAGCACTAAAGAAATAGAGAGCATTCTTATAAGGCATAGAGAAACCATTTATAGTTAAGACGGATTATAAGAACCTAATAGGATTCCTAACAATAAAGGAACTTAACTAAAGACAGGTTAAATAGGCAGAGATGCTTACAAAATACCATTTTAAGATTTAATATATTAAGGGTATAGACAATACAAGAGCAGATACTCTAAGTTAAAAGGCTAAACTATAAAACGATAAAAAGCCATTAGGGGCTTTATTACGAAAAGATATAGATAAATTAATTAGGTACAATTATCCAAAAATTATAGCAACTTAGGAAGAATTAAAGAAAATCTATAAGTTACTAGAAAGCTTTTAGGTATAAAGAATTCTAAAAGCACAGCTAGAAGATCTATAGATAGATATATACAAAAACTAAAAAGCGAAGTACATCCTAAGAAGTATAGCAGAGCAGTTTATAGAAGATTTCTATAAGGGACTAACTTAAGGATACAACAGAGCTATAGGCTTAGTGTTAAGACTCTAGAAGGAGTATATTATTAACAGAATCTAGAGGATAGCTAGAAAGGTTACTAAAAAGTATCTAAATTACTAAAGAAATAAACTAATAAGGCATAAGCTATATAGAGGGCTATAACCTATTAAAATACCAGAGAGACTATAGGAGGTTATATTATAGGACTTTATTATAAAGTTACTAAAGTTAAGAGATTCTATTACCGGATAAGATTACAATACAATTTTAGTAATAGTAGATAAGCTTATAAAGTGGGGATACTTTATAGTATATATAGAAGAAATCTTAGCGGAGGATATTGCTAGAATCTATATTAAAGAAGTGTTTATAAGGTATAGAGCACTAAGCAAAATTATATCAGATAAAGATCTAAGATTTATAGTAGTATTCTAAGAGGTATTCTTAGCAGAACAAGGAGTTTAAGTAGTAACTTCCACCACATATTATCCGCAGACAGACGGTTAAACGGAAAAACTAAATTAGATACTAGAGTAGTATCTAAGACATTATATTAATTACGCGCAGAATAATTAGGTATTACTATTACTAGTTATATAGTTTACATATAATGTAACACCATAAGAAGGAATAGGTACGTTACCATTTAAGGCAAATTATAGATATAAGCTAAGAATATTGCTATTACCACATTAAGTAAAGAAAATAAGTAGTATAGCTAAGTAAAGGATAGAGATATTAATAAATCTTTATAAGAACCTTATGGAAACAGCTAAGGTAGTATAGCAAAGAATAAAGAAATACTATAATACTAAGAGATCTAAGGGACTAGATCTTAAGGAGGGAGATAAAGTATAGCTACTACACAAAAATTTTAAGAGTTAATAACTAAGTAAGAAGTTGGACCACGTTAGACTAGGACCTTTTAAAATTAGTTAGAGGATTTCACCGGTTATATTTAAGTTAAACCTACCAGCTAAGATAAAGATCTACCCTATATAGTATATCGCTATACTAGAGCTAGTATATAGAGAAGTTAAGCCACTAGTTTATAAAGCAGACACGTATAGAGGATAGGAAGAAGACAAATAGCAAGTTTTAAAGATCGTTAGTTATAAGGACGTTAACAATAAAATATAATACAAGGTTAAGTGGATAGGCTATAATAAGACTACCTAGGAACCACTAGAAAATTTAAAGAACGCTATAGGAAAGGTATAGGAGTATCAGAAGAAAATAGGTCAGATAATATTAAAAAAGAATTACTAAAGAACGAGTTACCTAAGGGGGACCTAAAAAGAACGATTGCCGAATTACTTAGAGTTATTTCCTTCGCTATTAGAAGAGAATCTATTCTTTTATTACCAAGTTCCTGTAGACCTTATTCTATAAGTTTCCACTCCTTAAAACAAACCTTCTTATAAACCTTCTTAAGATAAAGAAGACGGGCAAAAGCAGAAAGACAAGCTTTAAGGGTACGCTATTAAGCAGCCATAGCCTCTTACTTTGCTTCCTATAAACAACGCAGTTTATCTAGAGCGCTTAAAAGCTTACTATTAAGCTTTATAGCGGCAGATTAAACACAAAACCCTATAATAAATTACTTAGGGAACTTAATAACTATTAAGAGTTATAAGACGCGTATACTTAGCGTTAGAAATAGAGCGAATGTTATAGGACAAATAAATATTTACTTTAGTGCACTCTAAATAAGAAGAGGGTTGCTAAGATAAAGGACTCGCTAGCGTAATACAGACCAACCCCTCTTTTGTATAATAAGAACACGGAGATAGTATTATTTCACCTAGCGATAGTATTAAAGTAATAGTATAAGTATAACGCTACACCTATAAAGAAGAAGAAGGCTTAGAAACCTTTAAAGGCATTATAAGTAACGATATCAACCAAATTAATTAGACGGATATTATACCTCTAGTAAACAACTTAGAGATATTAGGAATCTTTAAGGACAAAGATAGAGAGGAGGGAGATAGTGTTACGGACGCTTTAAGTACAATATTATAACTACTTAGAGAAGAGTTAGAAGAAGCTAGTTAGTTAATATAGGCACGGTCTAGGATAGAGCCGGTAGAACTATATAATGAGGAATAGTAACTAAGGTTATATAATGTGATACGTAAGATATACAAGGTACGAGAGGAACGTTACATATATCACGTATATTACGTATATTATGTACAAGAAGGATTTTATAGGAGTACGGTTGTATATTTAAGGACCCTTAGTCCCTACTTAGATAGTTCCTTCCTTATAGTGATTTTTAGAATATAATTAGAGTTAATCTGTTGGGCAACCACTCCACCAGTTATTATTACGTTGTTAACTTTACGCTTCACCTATATACCTAGCCCAATAACAGAACCCACCGTAGTACTTACTACAAGGTTCCGTTATAATATCCCAACTTAATTAACTAATCCTTTTTAAAAATAACTAGAGGCCCCTTATTCCTATAGGAGATACTACTATAAATTATCTAGCTTAAATACCCCCTAAATTTAGGGACACAGCAATTAATATTATATTTCTCCTCTGCACTCCTAGTAATAAAAATCTAGCCTCCACCAGTTTAAATAGATGCTTTATCTATCCAAATTACTACTACCTATATCTTAGGAGTCCATTCTAGGTAAGAGTAGGCCTATTTAAGACGGGCCTTTCGTTATTTAGGGGTAATAAGGGGCTTCTCTGTTGCAACACGCTGGAAATAGCCCTCTTTTTTAAACGCCTTATATAAGGATCGCTTGCAGGCAGAGACCCCCTCTAGCATTACAATCTCCTCCAACGGCTTTCTTCAGTGGAAGCGATTAAGCTTAGCCCGGGCAATAAGGCGCTGTCAAATTGGGGTATTAAGATTTTGTTTTCTTCCTCTCTATTTTTAAGGGGTCTATTAGTGAGAGAGAGCATTTAATATAGTTCTCCGAGGTACACTAAGGGAGCCAGTAATCTCTTAGTGCTTCCAGCTAGCGTATTAAGAGAGAGAATATGTAATATTACGCTCTCGGTAGGAGAGCCGGGTGCCTAGATCCCGAAAAGGATCTCGAGGAATTGGGTATCAAATTTTTGGTAGATGGTTGCCAGGCCGCCGGCGAATAAGATTTAGTATTAGATAGATATAAAATATAGGGCTCCCTTACTCTCTCCCTATTGTTTTATATTATCTATATATTCTAGTGGCTTCTGTATATATTTATAATACGGGGGGCTATACTTTGTAGGGCTAAAGCCATACCAGCGCTAGCAGGGAGGGAGCGGCAGCCCGCTCAGGTAGCCCCCTTATATAATCTCTTAGACGCTTTATAGAGGAATTTAGGGGGGTATAGGGGGGCTAGGGGTAGCGCGAGGTTCTATTGGCTTAGGAGTTCGCAGGAATTAGTCTGAGCCGCTAACTAGCTCAAGAGTTTGCACGAGTTTGCAGAGTGGGGCTGTGGCTTCGGAGTGGTGCCATGCAACGCCACAAATTCCTCGGAGAAGCGGCTGAGGCCGCTCGGGTGGCTGTTACATTAAGCATGCCCGCACGTGCCCACTGGGGTCTGATTTATGAAATAACCAATACCTCGGCCAGGAGGATTCTCTTCCCAAATAAATTGTCACGATGAGCCTCATAATCGGTTTACTTTCAGGTACTGAACCATTGACATTCGGTCGAGCATCAAAGGAATGTCCAGGGACTTTGATATATAACGGACTGCATCTGCGGGATCGAAAAAAGGTAATCCCACACCTTAACAACCACAATCATCTAGCTACAACGACTATCAGTTCCTCTTCACTTCATCTATCACCATTAGGATAGAGAAATCTTAACTCTCGAACGCAGCTGAATTAGTCATTGGAGGCGAAGTTCTCCAACCGAACCGCAACTTGCAACAATGGCAGGCCTCCTTGCCGTCACCTTCCTCGCGGCAATCTCCCTCGCCAAACATGCAAAAGCAAACCCAGTCTCCTACAATGATGGATATCGCCATCCTCCCAATGGAGTCTGCACTGACTACTCTATAAAAGTTACCGCGACATCTACTGGTTACATCTGGGGATCCCCAAATTCGAGGACAATTACGACGTGGTTGAGTTCCTAACGGAAATTGCGCGCAAAGATTCTGCGGAAGTGTTCCACCCACTTAGCGGCGTGAAGAATGTCACGGACACTTATGAGGTTGCGGCTACATTTTGCACTCCAAGGAAGACAAAGGGCGGAAAGGAGAAGACTGTATTGCTGGCTACCCATGGACTTGGGTATGACAGGCGGTAAGCATCACTTTGTGCGCACGAATCAGGAACGCTGCTAATTCACACAAGTTATTGGGCCTCATCCTACAAGCCAGAAGACTACAGCTTTGCTGACTACGCTCTCGACAAAGGCTATCCCGTCTTCTTCTATGACAGACTCGGCACTGGTCAATCTGAGAAGTGGGATACCGCAACCCATCTACCCACATTTCTTGCATTAACATGTAAATTGATAGGCTCTCCGGCTATGTCAATCAAAGTGCAAACCAGGTCGCCGTAATGGGCGAACTCGCCAAGGCTATTCGAGCTGGAAAATACACCGGCAACCCGGGCAAACCCAAATCAACCGTGCTGGTTGGCCATTCGTTCGGTTCCTACACCTCCCAGGCACTCATTGCCTCTCAACCAGACATCGTTGAAGGTACGCTTCAACCACCATCTTCTCCCTTCCCTAGAATATCGGGAAATGTACTAACCAACAGCCGCAGGAGTCCTGACCGGCATCGCCTACCCCAACGCCACGGACCTCGCGCCCCTGTCCTTCAAATGGTTCCTCGAAGCCTCAGCCTCACGCATCGCCAACCAGCAATCCGCCCAATGGCACGACCGCGACACCGGCTACCTCAACTTCGGCGACATATACGCGCACGTCAACACATTCTTTAAGCAGCCCGACTACGGGGTTCCGGCCTCCGAGTACGCGCAGAGCATCGCGCAACCCTTCGCCGCGATGGAGTTCCTGTTGCTGCAGACGCTCGACCGGAACTCGAGCACCCTCAAGGGCGCCGCGATGGCCACGGCGGGGCAGTATGATTTTGTTGTTTGCGGGGGCGAGTGCGAGAGCACGTTTAGTAGGGGTGGGGCGCAGGGGATGTTTAAGGGGGCAAGGAAGCTTGATCTTTATGTGCATCCAGGTGCGGGCCATAATTTTAACTTTGGCCTCAATGCTACCGGGTTTTACGGTGAGATTACGAAGTTCTTGGATGCGAATTTCTAGATTCGGTTGGAGAAGAAGAGGATGCGGTGGACGGACGGATAGTTTAGATGCAGTGGATTGTAATGGGGGGCTTTTGTGATGAGTGCATGAGCTTAGAAGATATAGTTAAGAGAACTTTCGATTTTTTACTCTCGTTAAGGTTACGGTGTCGCCACTTTCTTTATAGACTTCTGGCTAACCGATTTTCTCTTCTCTTTTCAACAGGATTTCAAGTTGGCCGTCATCATAGTTTTTTCTGTCCCAATGCCGGTGCTCTTATGTTGTACAGCAGTATTTCATTCAAGGAACTGATTTCTTTTGGCTTCAGTCTCATGTTGCGCCAATTCACACCTTTGAAGCAGTTTCTATCACAGCAAGACCATCTATTCGTTTGAGTCGCTAATAATTAATATTTATCTAGGTAATGTTCGTGACGGTGCTCAGAATGGAAGATAGCGGGACGAGAGCTGTTTCTCGCAGTACGTTAAGAGAGTGGGTGCTATGCGTTGATCCGTTTTACATGTCTACCCAAAACCTCACAGGGTACGACGCGGGAGGCCGGACTGCTACCTATCCGGCAGTTCGTAAAGAAAATGAATAAATTCAAGGTATTAGGACGAAATTAGGAAGCTCAGCTTCAGTAGCGGATAAATCAAAATGCCAGAAAACAAGAAATGTCAACATTCCGCCAAGTTGACCAAACCAGAGCCAGACATACCTACCAATACCAAATTACACCAATTATCGACTCATAGTACCACCTAGAACGCCAAAATTAGTATAATAATGGCCCAAAGCGCTCTAGCGGCGCTGCTTCTTGCTCCGAGGAGCCTCGGAGAACTCATCGTCATCTTCATCCTCACCAGCATCGTCGGGCCTGAAACGAGAAGCATCACTATCTTCATCATAGGCCTTGTTGCTCTTGGTGCGGTTAGTGAATGCTTTTTGGTCACCGTTCAACTCGCGAAGGAGTGCTTCACGAGGCTTTTCTTCGTCGTTATCAGAGCTCTCGTCAGCGTACTTCGGCTTCGTACTAAGCATGCTGCGGTCTCTGAGCTGACGAGTGGATGGCGTGGTCGTCTCAGCATCTAAGGATAGGGTCTCGACGGAAGCGAGGGCATGAGTGCGAGCCTTGCGCTTCTGCCTCTTAGGACCACAGGATGGAGTGGCCTTGGTAACAGGAGTGGAGAGGCCATCACCATTGGCTGCCTTCTTGCGCTTCGTACCCCTCTTGCGCTTCTCAATAACCAGCGGGGTGGCTCCATCATCGGCACCAGTGATCGGAGTGCCTGGAGGAGGGTTTTGAGCGCGGTTCCTGAGTGCGCGGCTACGGTTCCCGCGCTGGTTCGTCGCGACCTTGTGGTCGTACTTCAGCGGGGCATTAACGAGCCACGAAATCTTCTCGCCCGTCATCGCATAGTCGCATGTCGACTTCCAATGCATGAGATGGTCGACGACTGCATTCATGCGCTCTTCGAAGTTCAAGCCTTCATCGGCGAACTTGGAGCGCACCGACTCATCGATCTCCTCTTCGGTCTTGCCCACGATGTCTTCCGGCAGCATCTTCTTGAAGTTGTAGACGCGCAGAGTCGAGCCGAGCGTGTGGAGGCGATAAGCCTCGTGCACGATCTCGAATGCGACGGCCTCGGTGTCACGGGTTGGGTACACGTCACGCAGCCAGTGTTTGTAGGCAGAAGAGCCGTGATCCTTCGCGCCTTTGATGTTGTTCATGGCGAGCATGACGCGGCGCGCCAGCGCTGTAATGTCGCTATTCTCCGTCGGGACAGTAGCGTCGGGGTAGGCTGGTCGCCAGCGTGCTTGGTTGTAGTGAATTTTGGCGTCACTGAAGCCGCTAAATTGCATCTCGTAGGTGCTCACATATGCGATTTGACCAGTTGCTTTATCGACGCCTTCGACGGTGGCAGCGATTGCGTTTTGGGATGTTTGTTCAATGAGAGTCGCGACAGGTGGGGATGGGTTGCGTGGATGACCGCGGCGTGGGGGAGCAATTGCTACAGCGTTGGTAGGGTTTCGATTGAGACTGACTTCCTCAATTGCAGTGTCCAGTGAGAGAGGTTTAGGGGCTAAGGTAGCTGGTCCAAGTGACTGACGAGCGCGTGTGAACTGAGCAATGGGCTCTTCAACACGGCCGAGAGTCTCCAGATTTGGACTACCGCTTGGTGGGTGAGAGTAGGATTGGCTGATGTTCGATTGACTGAAAGGAGTACCTTCCGCGTGCGCATCAATATCTAGTCGAGCACTGTTCTGGTGAGCGAAACCGCCGTGAGCAGCTTGAAGCTGCCGAAAGATTGGAGAATTCTTGACGGTAACAGTATTATTCGTACGCTTTTGCTTCCTCACACGATCCTTGTTTGCGTGATGCTTTTGCTGGTTGCGATTCAGCTGAATAGGGTTGTCCAAGTGACCAAGTGCATGGGCGACTTGCTGGGGAATGCCACCACACTGCATAGACATGAAACTCGAAGGTGAGTTCGCCTGGATCTGAGCCTGAAAATTTTGCTGAGCAAATGCTGCTGATTCAAATGCTGGCAATCGTTGACCAAACAAGAGCTCTTGGCCAATTGAAGAGTCGGTTTGATATATGTTCATCAGTGGATCGAATGACTGAGCAAAGTCTGTATCCCAACTCGAGAACACCAGCCGCGAGTCCTGTTCGTAGCTCTGAGGGGAGAACTGAGGTAATTGAGCCCCCATTGTTGTAAGATGCCTTGGGGGAAGCGCAGGAGCATCTAGGGAAGTGCCAAAGAAAGCCCCCAGAATTGGGCTTTGCGCACCGAAGCCATTGAGTGGCATCGTGGGTGGAGTGTAGGAGGAATCGGTATGAGCGTAGGGAGGGTTGGTAGTTGTCAGATCTGGAGTTGCTGATGATGGAGGAGACTCTAGTGCACGAGGATCCATCGTGTTGTCCAAGAAAAAATACATACCAGGATCGAAATTTTTGTGGTGCGGATCATTCATAGGATGAATTTGAGTGTCAAACGAACTCTTGCGTGTTACCGCTCAGTAAAGAGTGAGTATTGCTATTGTAGCAGTAAAGAACAGTGTTTCTTCGAATAATATAGAAGCAGGTATCGAAACGTATGAAACGTCGTTGGCTGAGAGTAGAGAAATTGTGAGAGTAAAACTGTGAGAACACGAAGAGGGTGAGGTTGGGAGTCAAGGGGAGATTTCCTGCCTGAACAATAGGATGTTTATTGATATAGAGGTGAAGCGGTAGCGAGTATTCATTATTAGAGGTTATGGTGGCGATCATCATTATGGTGAATATTGAGGGTCGACCAAAATTCACTAGGCAGGACCACCAAGCCAGATCCCAAGATCACGGATCTTACTAGAAGAAAGCTCTTGGTACTGCCCATTCAGCGACACTTGAATTTCGAAAAAATCCATGCTTTCCGAAATTCAACAATAGAACTTGGTAAAAAGTTCAAAAACGGTGCTCAGAAATTGCTCGGGCGCTAACAGCGAGTATATTTTGTATACTTTTATTCTAGGACATTCAAAACATGGACATGGAATCTAGGAACAAAAACCTCCGAAAGGGTAGGGAGTAAGAGGTGGGGACGTAAGAGATCTCCTTAGGTGTTGTAGTATTCCTACCAGTGATCTATTTGGACCAGCACGAACACTCGCGCTAATGGGATCCAAAATAGCGGGCTAGCCTATAGTTATAGGTAGCTATTATTCCTATTTAGGTATGGTGCATTGGATCTAGACTAGAGCATTGGAGTGGATTTGACCTCAGATCCGCGCCACGCCAGTCCAAATAGATCGCTGGTGGTGGGCATGATACAGGATTTAAGATCAGCTCGTGGCCATTGACGGACACAGGGCAAAAATAAGAACTGAAAGAACAAGCTATCTGTACATTAATCTGTGGAGGGGATCCAAGTATATACTAGCCTTGTTTCAAATTTAAATTCTTCTAATTATCTTCTAAATGATCTTTTTGGTTGTGTGAAAACCGCTCCACAAACCCGCCCGGCTCTTATTTTGCACTCGCGCAACAACGCCTAGGAAATAACTACGCACCTCTTTTGTCAAAAACAACCCACTGTTGCGGCGCGCCCGAAATAAAATGATCTCTAATCTCGCCAAAATACTTCCCGGCATCCCAGTCCTTCCCCTCCACGAACCTAACGTCGAACTCCCTCATCATCGCAAGTTTCTTCCCCGGCATGAACGTGCATCCAATTTCGCTTAATCGTCACCAACCGTACATATGTAGTAATTATAGCGAACGGCTGTGACTGCACGGAAGGACCGTTTTGGTTGCCCTGGAGAATTATTCTGGTTGCCCTGGGGAATTATCCTGATTGGCCAGGGGAGTCGAATTGAAGCAATTTAGAACTTGCCTAATGTACGCTTTCTCTTTCTTCTCCTTTTTGCCCATGCTGTCTCTGCAGAGAGGTCAATGAAATTTGGCAATATCGTACGGGTGGAAACCTCACGATATTTGGCAAAGATCACGACCCTGCAACAGAGGTGTTCGCTACGATTGCTATATACAGCTGATGGCAATTAGGCGAAGTTGAATGTGTACCGAATTTAAAACCTGCGGAAGGAGGTGAAGCTGGTCATGCTATGTAACTCGTGTGTAGATTGATTTACGAAGAAAAAGAGACTATATGTACAAGGCCAAGATACCCCCGATCTAGTTTTAACCTGGTAGACGACGACCAGTGATTGGCGCTCGGTCAACAATATCTCAATGGAGCGGTTGCAGATTCAAATCCTTACACAACGTCTTCAAGAAGGAAAAAAGGATACTCAGACAATTAAGATTAATGATGCTATAGAAAGCACCAGACTAAAAATCAAGAAACAAACAAAATCAAGGATGAAAGTTTAAACCAATACTAATAGGCGCAATCACAAAAGAAAATCTCGTCCAAGCTGCTCAGGTTCTACTCAACTGCTCAGCGTCTACTCAACCGCTGCTAAACCGAATTACAACTCCGCCTAATTCTCATCCTCACAATTCACATCCTCACATACCATCATTTCGTCGAACGGCACCTGGCTTCCCGCTTGCTGATCTGCGGTTAACGACTGATGCTCAAACCCAATACTAGTTTTGGACAGCTTACAATGACCATTACCATCCTCGTCCTCATACTTACGCTCTTTACCATAAATATTTTCTAAGGAGTGAGGGTCAAGGCGTTTGGTGAGAACAGCCATACCATGATAATTGTCGATAGTGAGGTCCTGCTGGAGAAGGGCTCCAGGCGCTGTGGGAAACTGAGCCTGTGGGAAGGATGCTGTGGAAACGGTGTTAGCGGCAATCATCATATCAAGATCGGCTATGAATTGCGCATCGGCAAAGTCGGACTGGAATTCATCGGACGGCAAACCTTGAACCTGTATATCAGAACCCGAGGCAGATTCATACAACCCAGATAAAGAAACTCCCGTAAGAACCCCCCTGGCGCTACCTGAAGAGCGCTGGTTAGAAAACCGAAGTGGCTCGTCGAAGTTGAATGTTTGTGAACCCAGATCCATACCTTCGGGTTGAATGTTTGAGGCTGGCACATATTGATTTTGGTTTGACGCCAAATCCTGCTCAACTTGCGATCTCCAAGCCATCCCAGGCCCATTTTGAAACGTCGTGTTCATATTCACACCCTCATAACGTCCGCTATCCGATAAACTAACAGCGTTCCTCCGTCCAGATCCTCTCGAACGTTTTGATTCAGCGCTCTGCGGAGTAGAAGCCTCAAGCTGCTCTCCACCGAGGCTCTCAGTCTTGCCCTTACGGCTCTCCTTGAGACGACCATCTAAGCCAGCTGTGTGAGCCAGACGCTTCGCTTTCCGGTTATTCGCCAGATTATTGTTCATGCACCTATACCGCGTTCTCGTCGGCGCAGCAATCATGTTCTGAATCTTCAGAGTATCGTTCGACATGACGAATGTGCACTGTGTCTTTCGTGTGGCCAAGCACTGGCATATCTGCTGCATGCGCTCATTAAACATCAGGTTCTTCTGCGCGAACCCGTGCTTTTCAGTCTTCTCGAAGGCGTAGATGGGCAACGTGCTCCCATGTGTATGCAGTACCACAGCAGCCTCGACAACCATCCAGGCGGCGGCACGGATGTCATCAGCCGGATAGGCTGGCTCGATCCAACGCTTGACGTGGGTCGAAGTAGGGTTATCTTCAGCTGTATGGGCCGACAACATCGCAGATTCCACGCGGAGGACGTAGTCGAGCTTTTCGGCGTCCGTAGCAGGTAGGTTGTCATCAGGTGGTGGGTGCCAGCGGGCTGTGTTCCAGCGCCTCCTAGCTGCTTGAGAGGTGATGAGCTTGGAGTTAGTTTGACGAATATCAGGGGCAGAATCCTGAGAGGTTGTTGCGCTCTGGTTTTCGGTGTCATAGCCTGCCAAGGTTTCGTTGTCCAAAGTACTGTCCTCTCTTCCAAAAGGACTTCTCAGAGCTTCAGGAAGACCCCGAGAACGTCGTCCAATTTGCAAGAACTGTCCATTCTGCAGAGCAGGCTCAATTGGGACTATCGGGACATTGGGCGTCCGTGATAATTGGGCCATCGGGATACGCGAGGTCATCAAGGAACTGCTCATTCGAAGAAGGCGGTCGTTTGCCGGACGGCCGCGCGGTGTTTGTGGGGTCTGTAATGGTAGTGGACGGCAAGGAGTGCCTAGCATCGGCCGGTAGAGTTGCTGTTTGTCCCCGTTGGCAGTACCAAAGCCCCAAGGAGAGCCATAGGGAGAACTACAGGTCCGGGCTTCTGGCTCCTGATGCTGGAACTGGTCTCCATACGGGTTGGCTGGTAGAGATTGGGGGCTCTGTTGATCAATCTGAGCGAATAGTAGAGAAGGATGGTTCCCACCAGATTCGGTACTTACAATGGACTCTGCCACACTTCCATGTCCCTGGCTGAAGACGTACGCGTCGGGATTATTCTGTCTAGTAATGTTGCAAACGCCTCTGCCTCCATTGTTCGGAGTTTCTTGCCTGGCATTATCCGAAGCGGCGTTACGACGCCTGGAGAACTCGAATCCGTTGTCGCAGTTGTACACCACCTGTCGTACTACTTCAGCATCCTTGTTCGCTATGGATTTAGCTGTAGCAGGATCTTTTGGTCCAGAGAAGCCGCTGAGATAGCTCCAGAGCATTTCAGGGTTGGGGGCCTGCATCTCGAGTTCATTTTCATTTCCGTTTGCTGGAACTTTTTCTTTGATATCAGGCATTACGACTCAATGACGTTTGAGGGGACTTTTGAGGTGGTTAGCCTGTGTGATGAGGCTTTCTGTAAAGTTGCAATGGGGAAAATGTGGGAACTGCTTTTATGGGTCTTTGGATTTTCTGATTTGGCACTAGACTGACCATTGTGAATTCACTGCACGATTGCTAGCGCGTGAAACTGACGGGCAGGCATGCACTACGAGCTATGTTCACTCTGAGAAGAATCCGTGTGGCGATCAACGTTGCCCAGTAACAATGGCTTTGTTAAGCGCAGTATATTTTGACGCTGTGACTGCACAATGAAACCATGTGTACCAAGCAATGGGATTCTTAGAAGAATGCATATGAGGCTTCATGCATTACCAGTTTTAAAACAAGGCGCCATGAAATCGAGAAATGGTAGCCTTCATTTCGTCATATAGCTTATTTGACAGTCTGGCTTGGGAGCTCTTAGCATTACCCTAAAGCAACCAAATAGGTGACCTGCTGCAGCAAGATTTTCTCTACTGCTAGGTATAACGTTTCTACCTCCTTAAAGGGTTTGAAAGTTATTGGGTAGCGGTAGAGTGATACCATTCCTGATTGAGTTTAGTTCCTTCCTGATCAAGTTAGAATACCACGTGAATTTGAGTTGTTTGCATCTGTGTCTTGATTTCAACTATAGTATAACTACAGTCTATTCACTTGCTCGCAGAGATAGAGATATATTCTGAATAATGTATTGATTGGGGGTGTAGGCCCGAGGAGAGGGTAATCATCTCAGCCTGCTGTATTGCATAGTAGGTTCCCTACTGTCTCAAGCAGTGGTAGATGATTACACACTCATTGCCCCAAACAACGCGTACCGTTAGAAGCTAGCGGTACGAGGCCTGCGCCACAACCAATATAGAAGTAGGAATATATCTCGTCTTTTTTGCGCCCGTAG
>Ga0307515_10012412_pt1 | contig 16025 bp, 14 predicted proteins | sample 17_EM_MG_FD_194513 | JGI IMG/M metagenome (GOLD analysis project Ga0307515, IMG submission 194513) | Populus trichocarpa ectomycorrhiza microbial communities from riparian zone in the Pacific Northwest, United States - 17_EM | ecosystem: Host-associated > Plants > Roots > Unclassified | place...
AAGGCTGCTCCACAATCTCCGCCAGGTGTCCTGAACGACATCCTCTGCAGCGACACGGTCCACGCCTTGCCGGCGGACGACGTTCCACAGCAAGGGAGTCAGCTCGGCAATCAGCTCGTTGAGCGCGTCCCGGTCACCGTCGCGGGCCCTGCGGAGGGCTTCGGCCCTCCGCAGGGCGACCACGTCGACCGGGTTCGATACATGTTGCATGATCGAGACGCTATCCCCCGACGGCCTTGACGGCCGCCTGCAGCCGGTAGGCGCTGGATCGGGCGTCCTTCACCGAACCACCGGCCAGGATGTCCTCGGCGGTCAAAGCCGCGGCGAGTTTGGCGGCGACGACTGGAGCGGCGAATGACGTTCCGCTCCAGATGGCGTAGCCCGATGTGAAGTCGTCCGGATCGAAGCTCTCACGGAGCCGGCGACGCTTCCGGTTCTCGCTGTCGGAGTTCAACGCCCCTTCCACACGGGGATATGTGCTCACCATGGACGCGCCCAGGGCGAAGCAGGACACCCAAGGGCCGTCATTGGAGAACATGGCCACCGTGCCGTTGGGGTTCAAAGCTCCGACGCTCAACACCGGAGCAGCCGTGGGCTCGCGGTCGACCGCGGCCATGGCCGCCGGATAGAAGGGGCGAGTGGTGGAGTAGTTTCCCGCAGCGGCGACGACCGCCACGCCGAGGTTGGCCAGGCGGTTGACCATGCTGGCCAACCCACCCTTCGGGTTGTCGTCAGGGTGCTCGTCCGGGTAGCCCATCGCCAGGACCACGATGTCGACCGGGTTCACGGTCTCGTCGCCGTCCCAAGCGCGTTCGGCCTCATCGGCGATGTGGTCAAGCGCGATGAGCAGTTCGTTCTCGTAGGTGAGCCCGTCGTTGTGCGTCACCCGGTAGGACCGGACCTGCGCATCGGGCGCAAGCTGCCGGATGACCCCGGTCATGAAAGTGCCGTGCCCGAAGTGCGAGGCGAGATCGCCGAGCAGCGAGTCGTCGAGGAAGGGCTCTTCCCACGCCCCCTTGAGTACCGGAGTCTCCGGGTCGGCGTTATCCGTCAAGAGCTTCTGGAGCCCGCTGTTGACGGTGACGAACGTGTCGTCGCCTTCCTGCTCCTCCGAGACGTCGAGGTCCGGGTGCTCATGGGCGATCCCCGTGTCGAGGATGGCGACCACGGGCCGGCGCTTGCCGGGCAGTGCGTCGACCGGTCGTCGTTGCGGCATCGGGAGCATCAGGTCCACGGGGACCCGGCCGGGGTAAGAGAGCGGACCGGAGTACGGGCCACTTCCCTTGGGCCAGAACTGGTCTTGCGCGATCAAGCTCCCCGGCCCCCCGATGGCCGATCCGACCAGGATGTGCTCCAGCCGGACCCGCCCCACCAGATCCGCGTCGCACCGTCCACCGTGGACTGATGCGCGCAGGTTCTGGACGGTCTTCCAGGCGTCGATGCTGACCGGGGTCGCCCGGTCGCCGATGGTCAGCCGGGCGCGCTGGAAGCGTCGGGGCACCCGGTCGCCGTTGCGGTCGTCGCGTTCGACGCGCACGCCCTGGAGGGCGATGGCGGCGTCGAGCTCGGCCAGGCGTTCGCCGCTCCCCAGCAGCTTGTGGCAGAGCATGACGCGGTCATAGCGATAGATCGTGCTGCCCGGGGTGGCTTCACCCGGTGCGAGCACGGCTTCGCCCGGGCGGAGTACGCGCGCCCGGTGCCGGTCGAGAATGTGGGCCGGAATTGGTGGGATTCCGGCGGAGCGGTCCCGACGCGAGTCGGGGTCGCCGAGACGAGGGGTTCGTCCGGTGAAGTGGACCTTCATGTTCTCGGTGCTCCATCCTGAGATCGGTCATGCGGGCGGCCACCTGAGGGTAAGTCAGCAAGATCCCCGGGATGAGATGTGACGCTGTGGCGTGTACGTCCCCCAGCACGTGCCAACAGCGTCACATCTCATCCCCAGCCCCCGATATCGCCGTGGTCTTCCCTCTCACGGCAGCCCCATGTGGAGCACCCCTCCGCGACGCGGTGAGGATCGCGTCGTTTCGTGGTGGGCCGGATGGCCGTTCCACATATAAAGAGGGACCAGGAGAGGCCACAGATACGTGACCTGGGTCACAATGTGCTGAAATCTTGAACCGGCGCGAACGCATATCCGTTGTGGCCGCCGGAGACAGCATCATCGCAGGTGGCGCGCCCTGCGCACCAGGACCGAACGGGTCGGGCGCCCGTCTGCGCAGACCGAAAGCGCCGTGCCCCAGGGGGACACGGCGCCGGTCAGCGGTATTCGGGTCGGGGCCTGCCGAGGCCGATCAGGCGACCTCCCGGGCCGCGGGAGAGGCCGGTCGGCCGACCGGGGAGTCCACCGACGACGCTCCACCCTCGACGGCCAGAACCCAGACGGCGTTGGCGATCGCGTCGCCGGCACGGTCGATGGCGGTGACGTCGATGTTGTCCGGGTAGCCGTCGCACGCGGAGTGGTAGCAGTCGTCGAACGCCACTCCGGCCGTCCCGCCCCACTTCTCGACCTGGTCGGCGGTCTTGCGCGCCGAGGCGCCCGTCGACAGGAACGTCGTCGGCACACCCGCGTCGACGAACGGGCCGTCGTCGGAGCAGCACTCGGTCATCTCCTCGGTCGGCACTCCGATGGCGTCGAAGTGCCCTTTGAGGGAGGCGGTGAGAGTGCTGTCGAGCTCGGTGAGGAAGTAGCCGGCGTTCGTCGAGCCGACCATGTCGAAGTTCAGGTAGGCCGACAGGTCGTCGGTACCCGTGGTCGAGACGTAGTACTCCGACCCGCGCAGCCCCGACTCCTCATCGGCCCACCACGCGAAACGGACGTGGTTGAGCATCGTCGGGTTGCTGGAAGCCAGTGCCAGGGCGGCTTCCAGCAGGGCCGCGGAGCCCGAGCCGTTGTCGTTGATGCCCGCTCCCGCGCGGACGCTGTCGAGGTGCGCCCCGAGCATGACGGTGCCGTCGGCGGCACCGCCCGGCCAGTCGGCGATCACGTTGGGGTCGTCGCCGTTGCAGCTGGTGCACGGCTGGAGTGTGACGTCGAAGCCCGCGGCCGCGAGCTTCTCCTGCACGTAGGCGGCCGACGCGTCGTACCCGGCGGTGCCGCTCGCGCGGGTGCCGCCGTTGTCCTCCGCGATGGTCTGGAACTGCTGGAGATGGGCCTTGGTGTTCTCGACGTTCACGTCGGGCGGGGCCAGGGCAACGGCCTCCGTCGCGCCGGCCGGGGGGTCGGCCTGCGCGGGAGAAGCCGTTAAAGCGGCCGTCGTCAACGCGACGGCCGCGAGCGCGGCCACCGCACGGATTCTTGCTGAGGTCATCTAGCGCTCCTTACCGGTGGAATCGGGCGGATTTCGCACGACTCGTGCGGCCAGGGTAGTGACCATGGCGTTGAGACACCAGGAAAGTGAGTAAGCGAATTGCCCGCCCGCCGGCCGTGAGGGATGTGAGCGGAGACCAAAAAAGGGAGGTGATGGAGCATTCGTGCTGGACACCGACGCGAACGGCGCCCAGCGGACCACGCGCGTCGACGCGACCAGGAACTACGACGATCGCCCGTACGCGGCACTCATGGTGGCCGAACCGGTGTCCTCTGTGGAGCGTTCTCCGCTCGACGACGCGCCCTGCATCCTGTGGGATCTCCCGACCGCAGAGTCGATCATGCTCCCTTCGGGCGGGCGCACGATCGAGGGCTCGATCCTTCGCCGGTGAGATCGTCGGCGAGCGCACGGCCCCGACCGCCTCGCCGACGGTGTCGCCCGCGGTCGGCATGAGCTCTGACGAGCACCGGACGCCGGGTCTCGCTGCCGTTGGCGATCGCGGGCGTCACGCTGCTCGCCGTGGGCTGGTTTCTGCGGTGGCGGGGGCGGAGGCGCGCGTGAGACCGGGGGCGTCGTGACGGTGGGGTGTCACGGCGCCCCCGGCGGGGGTGCGGGTTAGAGGTCGTCGGCGCCGTCGCCGTAGTAGCCGTCGGTCGACGGGGGCGTGCCGTCGAAGGTCTTGGCGTCGGCCGACAGCGGGCGCAGGTAGGTCTGCTGCGGTCCGGGGACGCGGTCCTCGATGACGAAGGTCGCCTTGGTGTGCGCGGCCGCGCCGGTGGCCGAGACCGTCGGCACGACCCGGAAGTCGGCCTTCATCTCGGCCGGGGTGATGCGGGTGCGGACGTAGCCGCGCTGGCCGTTGAAGAAGCGCAGGTGCGGGTTGATCTGCATCATCGGGTGGTCGGCGGGGTTGGAGTCGGCCCCGTTGCCGCCCGAGGTGATCGAGGAGCAGACGAGCTCGGAGCCGACGGTCTCTCCGGTCGGGTCGTCGTAGTCGAGCTTGAGGTCGCTCGCCCAGTGTGCGTGCACGTCGCCGGTCAGGACGACGGGGTTGCGGACGCCGGCCTCGATCCAGCCTTCGGTGATGCGGCGGCGGGATGCGGTGTAGCCGTCCCAGCCGTCCATGCTGGTCTTCTTGACCGGCCCGGCGGTGTTGTCGCGCTGGCCGAAGAAGACCTGCTGGCCGAGGACGTCCCAGCGGGCGCTGGAGTCGTTGAAGCCGTCGAGGAGCCAGGCCTCCTGCTCGGCGCCGGTGATAGAGCGGGCCGGGTCGTCGGCGGCCGGGCAGTCCTGGTAGCCGTCGCCGCAGGCCTGGTCGTCGCGGAACTGGCGGGTGTCGAGCATGTGGAAGGTGGCCAGGCGGCCCCAGTCGACGCGGCGGTAGATCTGGATGTCGATGCCCTTGGGCACCGAGGTCCGGCGCAGCGGCATGTTCTCGTAGTAGGCGCGGAAGGCCGCCTTGCGGCGCTCCAGGAAGTTCGGCTGCGGGATCGCCGGGTTCTCCGGGATCTCGTCGGCCCAGTTGTTGTCGAGCTCGTGGTCGTCGAAGACGACGACCCAGGGCGCCACGGCGTGCGCTGCCTGGAGGTCGGCGTCGGTCTTGTACTGGGCGTGGCGCTGCCGGTAGTTCGCGAGGGTCTCGGTCTCGGGGCCCTCGTGGTCGCGGATGTTGCCGCCGGGGATGGTGTAGGTGTCCTTCTTGTACTCGTACTGGTAGTCGCCGAGGTGCAGGACGATCTCCGGGTGGTCCTCGGCCATGCGCCGGTAGGCGGTGAAGTAGCCGTGCTCGTACTGCGAGCAGGACACGAAGGCCATGTCGAGGGACTTGGGCAGCGAGTTGCGCGGCGGGGCCGTGCGCGTGCGGCCGGCCGGGGAGACCCAGGTGCCGGTCTTGAAGCGGTACCAGTACTCGTGTCCGGGGGCGAGGCCGTCGGCCTCGATGTGGACGGTGTGGCCCCAGATCGGGGTGGCCTCGACGCTGCCGCGCCGGACGATGCGGCGGAAGCGGCTGTCGGCGGCCATCTCCCACTTGACGGTGACCGAGCGGTCGGGCATGCCGCCCTTGCCGTCCTCGGCGAGGGGGTCGGGAGCGAGGCGGGTCCACAGGACGACGCCCTGCGAGTCGGGGTCGCCGGAGGCGACGCCGAGGGTGAAGGGGTTGGTCGTGATCTCGTAACCCGCGGCGGCGAACGCCGGGATCGCGCCGACGGCCGTGATGCCGACGGCGGCGCCGCCGGCCAGGATGACGCGCCTGCGCACGCCGGGGCCGATGTGGATGGACATGAGGGTGGGCCTCCTCGGAGTCGGACGGGCGGATACCGCCCTTACCGTCGCGAGGAGGCCCGTACGTGGCGTGGCAGGCGATCGGCGGTCGCCCTACGCCGACATGAACAGTGTGCGACCGGTACCTAGATTCGCCGCCAGTCGACGGAGAGTTGGTCCCGCGTTCCGAACCTGGTCACGTGGTCGCCCACGACGTACTCGGTACGGCCGAGCAGTTCGGCGTCCTCGGCCTCGACGCGCAGCACGAGCGCGTCGGGTTCGGCGGTGAGGTCGCAGGTGCCGAAGTCGAAGACGGTCCGTCCCTTGTGGTCGTCCCACTGGGACGCGGCCTTCTTGTCGAAGTGCGAGCAGAGCTGCTTGAGGTAGCGGGAGGCGCGGTCGGTGGCCACCCGGGCCTGTGATGCGGGCATGCGGACGCCTTTCGGTTCAGGGGATCCGGTGGCTACCCGCCGAGGTTGGCGGTGAGGTCGCCGAGGACCTTGAGGGCGCCGAGCGGGCCGCCGCGGGAGGTCCACAGTGTCCCGTCGACCTCGACGAAGCGCTCCTCCTTCACCGCGCCCAGCGCGGCGAAGGCCGGTGTCCCCTTGGCTTCGGCGAGGGCTTCGGCGCTGCCGGGCTGGAGGGTGGCGGCGAAGATCCAGTCGCCGTCGGCCCTGTCGAGGTTCTCCAGGCTGAGGACATCGCTGTGCGCGGACCCGGGCTCCTGCTGGGCCTCGGGGCGCACGAGTCCGGCGTCCTGGATCACGAGGCTGGCGAAGGAGTCCTTGAGCATGACCACCGGGCCGTCGGGGTTCCAGCGGATGATGCTCACGCTTTCGCCCTCGTGGGCGGCGATCGCGGTCTTCGCCTCGGCGGACTTGCCGGTGTAGTCGGCGAGCCAGGCGTCGGCCTCACCGGTCTTGTCGACCGTCTCGGCGGTCTTCTTGAACGCGGTCTTCCAGTCGGTCTCGGGCTGGTAGGTGACGACCGTGGCGGCGATGTCGCGCAGGGCGGCCAGCCGCGCCTCGTCGGTGACGCCCCCGGCGAGGATCAGGTCGGGTTCGAGGTCGTTGATCGCGTCGAGCGCGGGTTCGGCGACGGTGCCGACGACGGTGATCCCGGCGGCGAGGTCGCCGAGGTAGGCCGGGGGCGTGGTCTGGCCGCGGCCGTTGACCGTGCCGGAGGGCTTGACGCCCAGGGCGAGCAGGCCGTCGAGGTCCTGTTCGGACAGTGCCACGATCTTCTTCGGCTCGACGGGGACTTGCACCTCGGCGCCGGTGGCGTCGACGACGGCTCGGGTCGGGGCGGCCTCGCCGCCTCCCCCGTCGTCGCCGGAGCCTCCGCACGCGGCGAGCACGAGGGCCGCCGCGGTGAGGAGGGTGACGGCGGCGGTGCGCCGGGTACGGGTCGTTCGCATCTGCTTGCTCCGCATCAGGTCTGGGGGTTCACCGAGGGTGTCGGGGAGACGGACGGGCCGTCGTCCCCGATCGGAACTTAGGTTAGCCTCACTTTATGTTTCGCTCGCGAGGTGGTCACCCACCGCGTCCGTCACCGCAGGTATGGGTGCTCGCCGTACTTCCCGTGCCGCTGCTGATCACCGGGTGTCTCGCCTCGCTGCTGATCGGCGGGGGCGACGTCGGTCCGGGTGCGGCGGTGAATCACCTGCTCGGCGGGCTCGACGACGCGCACGTGGCGATGGTCGTCGACACCTTGAGACTGCCGCGGACGCTGGCCGCGCTCGTGGTCGGCGGCGGGCTCGGACTGGCCGGGGCGCTGCTGCAATCAGTGACTCGAAACCCGCTCGCGGAGACCGGACTGCTCGGCGTGAACGCCGGGGCCGCGCTGGCGGTCGTCGCCGGGATCGCCCTGCTCTCACTGGACGGCGGGACGGCCCAGCTCGTGCTGGCGCTCGGCGGCGCGCTGGCGGCGAGCACGCTGGTGCTGGTGATCGCGGCGTTCAAGGGAGGGACGTCACCGCTGCGGCTGGTGCTCGCGGGAGCGGCCCTGTCGGCCACCTTCCGGGGCGCGACGGCGTACCTGCTCACACGCGACTCGGCCGGCTACGACCGTTACCGCTTCTGGGTTCTGGGCTCGCTGTCGGGCGTGACGACGCGGATGGTCGTCCAGGTTCTGCCGATCGTCGTGCTGGCCGCGGTGATCGCGGCGGCGCTGGTGCGGCCGATGTCGGCGCTGTCCCTCGGCGACGACGTGGCCGCCGGGCTCGGGCACCGGCCGGGGCGGGTGCGGGTCGCCGCAGCCGTGGCGGTGACGCTGCTGACGGGCGCGTCGGTGGCGCTGGCCGGGCCGGTGGCGTTCCTGGGACTGCTGGCGCCGTACCTCGCGCGGGCGGTGGTGGGGCCGCGGACGGGCGCGCTGCTGTGGCTGTCCACCATGGGCGGCGGACTCGTGATGATCCTGGCCGACCTGGGATCGCGGCTGATCGTGCGACCGTACGAGGCGCCGGTGAGCATCCTCCTCGCCGTCGTCGGCGGGCCGGTGCTGATCTGGCTGGTGCGGTCGAACCGGACCATGACGCTGGGACCGGGTACAGCCGCATGAGACCGCCCGACTCCCTCGCCCTGCGCCTCGGTTCGCGCTCGGTGCTGCTCCCCAAGCGCGCCACCGTCGTCGCACTGTCCATCGTGGTGCTTCTGCTGCTCGCGACGGCCGCGTCGGTCGCGGTCGGCAACGGCCGGACCGTCGGCTGGCGCGCGGTCGAGGCGCTGCTCGGCGGGCAGAGCCCCTTCGCCCGCCGGACCGTCTTCGACTACCGACTCCCCCGCGTCATCGCCGGTGCGGCGGCCGGCGCCGCCCTCGGCCTGGCCGGATGCCTCACCCAGACCCTGGCCCGGAACCGCCTGGCCACACCGGATCTCGTCGGCGTCGGCGACGGCGCGACGGTCGGCGTCCTGGTGACCGTGCTCGGTTCGGCGACCGCCTCGATCGGCGCGTGGTGGGCCGGTCCGCTCGGCGCGGTCGGCGCGGCGGTGCTCGTCGTCGCGGTCGCCGGAGGCCTCGGCACGGCCGGATACCGCGTGCTCGTCGTCGGCCTCGCCCTGTCGGTGACCATCGACGCCTTCACCGACCTGGTCCTCGCCCGGCAACCGGTCGACGTCGCGCGAAGCGTGTGGGGCTGGACGATCGGCAACCTCAACGCCCGCGGCTACCCCAACGCCTGGCCCGTCATGCTCGGCCTGGCAGTGCTGATCCCCTTGGCGCTGCCGGCATCCCGCAAGCTCAACGTGCTGCGCTTCGGCGACGACACCGCCGCCGCCCTCGGCGTCGTCCCGGCCCGGTGGCGGCTGTACGCGCTCGCCGTCGCCGTCGGGCTGGCCGGCCTCGCCGTCGGCGTGGGCGGCCCGCTCGCGTTCGTCGCGATGGCCGCACCGATCCTCGCCACCAGACTGGCCGGGGCGGCACGCGTCCCCGTCGTCACCGCCGCCCTGACCGGTGCGCTGCTCGTCGTCTGCGCCGACACGCTCGGCCGCGCCTTCGGGCCGGTGGAGGTCCCGGTCGGCGTCCTGGCGAGCCTGCTCGGCGGGCCGTTCCTGCTGTGGGTTCTGCTGTCCGGAAAGGACTCCTCGTGAGACTGCTCGTCGAAGGACTGCACGCCGGCTACGGCGGCCGCGAGGTCGTGTCCGCCGTGGACCTCGTCGCCGAACCCGGTTCGGTGACCGCGATCGTCGGCCCCAACGGCTGCGGCAAGTCGACGCTGCTGCGCTGTGTCGCGCGGCTGCACACGCCGGCCGCGGGCCGCGTCACCGTCGACGGCGCCGACGTCTGGCGCCGCGCGCCCCGGCACGTCGCCCGCGACCTCGCGCTGCTTCCCCAGTCCCCCACCGCTCCCGAGGCGATCACCGTGGCCGGTCTCGTCGCCCACGGACGCCACCCGCACCAGGGCCTCTTCCGCCAGTGGTCGCGCGAGGACGAGGCCGCCGCCCGGGAGGCGCTGGCCGCCACCGGCGTCGCCGAGCTCGCCGGCCGCCGCGTCGACCGGCTCTCCGGCGGACAGCGCCAGCGCTGCTGGCTGGCCATGATCCTCGCGCAGGACACGCCCGTCGTACTCCTCGACGAACCGACGTCCGCATTGGACCTCGGGCACCAAGTGGAAGTTCTTTCACTGATTAGGAAGATCGCCCGAAAACGGAACCGTACGGTCGTGATGGTCGTCCACGACCTCGCCGCCGCGGCACGCTACGCCGACCGCCTGATCGCCATGCGCGACGGGCGCGTCGCCGCCGAAGGAGCACCCGCCGACGTCCTCACGAGCGGGCTGGTCAAGCGCCTGTACGGGGTCGAAGCGGACATCCTGTCCGCCCCCGGCGACGGCTCACCCGTAGTCGTCGCGCGACCCGATGTAGACGCGACTACTTCGTCCTTGAGCAACTAATCGGTTTAGTGAATCTTCCGGTGAAGCAAGGGAATACCCGCAAAAATCTCGGTGACATCGAGATTTCTCGATATTGACGAGTCCTGTTGCCACCGCTATGTTCCTTGCAGTCCGTCACGGTCACGTCCACCGATGGATGCGACACGAACGGTGTCTCGTAAGGAGTTCTCCGTGAGGAAGACATTACGGACCGCAATGCGACTCGCCCTCGTCGCATTGACCGGTGTGCTGGCGGTGGGCTTCGCCTCCGCTCCTTCTCAGGCGTCGGATCCCGGTACTGACGTCGTGGGCGGCACGCGGGCCGCGCAGGGTGAGTTCCCCTGGGTCGTCCGCCTCTCCATGGGATGCGGCGGCTCGCTCGTCCACCCCGAGGTCATCCTGACCGCCGCGCACTGCGTGGACGGCACCGGGAACAACACCTCGATCGGCGTCACCGCCGGCGTCGTGGACCTCCAGGACCCCGCGCGCATCACCCGTCAGTCCACTTATGTCCTCCAGGCGCCCGGCTACAACGGCACGGGCAAGGACTGGGCTCTGATCAAGCTCAACAGCCCGATCACGAACATCCCGCTGCTCTCGATGGCGACCACGGGCGCCAACGACAACGGCACCTTCGACATCATGGGCTGGGGTTCGGCGACCGAGGGCGGTGCGCAGCAGCGCTACCTCCTCAAGGCGCAGGTCCCGTTCATCAGTGACGCGTCCTGCAAGGCCTCCGGCGGCAGCTACGGCGGCCTCGTCGACGCCGAGGAGATCTGTGCGGGCCTCGCCGGCGGCGGCGTGGACACCTGCCAGGGCGACTCCGGCGGCCCGATGACCAAGAACGTCAACGGAACGCCCGTCCAGATCGGCATCGTCAGCTGGGGCGAGGGCTGCGCGCGTCCGGGCAAGCCCGGCGTCTACAGCCAGGTCTCCGGCATGTACGGCAACATCAAGGCGGGCCTCGACTCGCTGGTGGGCACACCGCAGCCGGGCTGCGGCAAGTCCGGCACGAACGCCAACGACGTGCAGATCCCCGACAACACCACGGTGTCCAGCTCGGTGACCATCTCCGGCTGCACCGCCGCCCCGTCCTCGACCTCCAAGGTCGCGGTCAACATCGTGCACACCTACATCGGTGACCTCGTCGTCAGCCTCATCGCCCCCGACGGCAGCGCCTATGTACTGCACAACCGCGCAGGCGGCGGAACCGACAACATCAACCAGACCTACACGGTCAACCTGGGGAGCGAGACCGCCAACGGCACCTGGAAGCTCCAGGTCCGTGACGCGGCCTCGGCCGACACCGGCTACATCAACAGCTGGACCCTCACGGTCTAAGCGGTCAGACGCGGCCGCCCCGCCTCCGACGGGGCGGCCGCACTCGGTCGAAACGGGGAGAACCAGCATGCGAAAGACCGTCAGCAGGCTCTTAGGGTTCGCCGCCGTCGCCCTGGCCGCCACCGTCCTCGCCGTCCCGGTACCGGCGCAGGCGGGAGACATCGGCACCGACATCGTCGGCGGCTCGCCGGCCACCCCCGGCGAGTTCCCGTGGATGGTGCGGCTGTCCATGGGCTGCAACGGTTCCCTGGTTCACCAACGGGTCGTGCTGACCGCCGCGCACTGCGTCGACGGCACCGGCCCGGACACCACGATCACCGGAACCGCCGGTGTCAGCGACCTCGCCGACCCCTCGGCGATCGCGTTCCGCTCCGACTACGTCCACCAGGCTCCCGGCTACGACGGCTTCGGCAAGGACTGGGCCCTGATCCGCCTCACCGCACCGATCCCGGGGATCCCCACGCTCGCGCTGCCCGTCGACGCGTCCCTGGACAACGGGATGTTCACCGTCCTGGGCTGGGGTGCGGCCTGCGACGGCTGCGGGCCCTCACGGCAGCTGCGCAAGGCACAGGTCCCCTACGTCCCCGACAACGTCTGCGCCGAGGCGTACGGCGGCGACCTGGTCTGGGCCGAGGAGATCTGCGCGGGCCGCGCCGAAGGCGGCGTCGGCTTCTGCCAGGGCGACTCCGGCGGCCCGCTGCTCCGCGAGGACACCGCGGGGGTCTGGCGCCAGGTCGGCGTCGTCAGCTGGGGCCTCGGTTGCGCACGGCCCGGCTACCCGGGCGTGTACACGCAGGTCTCCTACTTCGCCGCCGGCATCCAGGCGGCGCTCACCGTCCTGACGAGCTAGCCGCGCTGCCACTCCTCGTAGCGCTCCACCTCGCGGAAACCGAGCTCCAGGTTCACCGCGACCATCGGGCCGTTCTGCACGGCGTTCCACGTCTCGATGCTGGTGTGCCGCGGGTACCCGGCCTGGAGCGCGCGCTGGTTGGCGACCTTGAGGGCGAGCCCGAGCCGGTGCCCGCGGTGTTCGGGGAGGACGAGGGTGTCCCACTGGAACGCGCGGTGCTCGCCTTCGCGGGACACGCCGATCTGGGTGTGCCCGGCGATGACGCCGTCGGGCGCCACGGCGATCACGGTGAGGATGTCGCGGCCCTGGTCGGCGGCCTTCTTCTCGTCGGCGCGCAGGCGGGCGACGTCCCAGACCTCGGCCTCGTAGTCCATCTCGCCGCTCGGCGCCTCGGACATGAGCAGCGACTTGAGGTGCGCGTACTGCTCGGCGTGCTCGTCGGGGCAGGGACCGGTCCAGGAGACGAGGCGGTAGTCGCCGAGCTTCTCGGCGGCCTTGGCCTCCAGCCGGTCGAGCAGCTCCCCGGCAACGGGCAGGGCGAGCGCCCGGCGCATCTCGACGTTGCGGCGGGTGAGGCCGCAGCGGGTCGCGAAGGCGACCCCGGGGACCTCGTCGGCGTCGATCGGCTGGTTGACGACGCCGAGAACGCTGGTGCGCCCTAGTTCGGCGGCGCGTGCGTCTACGTGCTCGAACAGGGCGGTGCCGATGCCCTTGCGGCGGTGCGCGGGGACGACGGCGACCTCGATGTCGGCGAGGGTCAGGTTGTCGTGCTTCGGCAGCTCGACGCGGGCGGTGCCGACCACGTCGCCGTCGATGTAGGCGCCGTAGAGTTCGTAGTCGTACGGGCCGTCGGCCGCGCGCATCGCCACAGCGGACTGGGCGGCGCTGAACAGGGGCGGGTCGAAGCGGCCGGCTCCGACGCCTTCGCTCGCGGCGGCATGCCAGGCGTTGAAGGCGGTGTCGTCGAAGGGGTCCACGCGCAAGATCTCCACGCGCGGACGGTAGCAGCGGTGTCGGGTGAGGGCGAGCCGATTTCGCCGAGCCGCCACGCGCGCGGCCCGGGGCTTGGTGCAATGGGGTCATGGCAGACCTCGTCGTACTGGGATTCCGGGCCGAATCGACCGCGCAGGTCGCGCTGAGCGCGATCGACCTGCTGGAGACCGAGGGGCTGGTGTCCCTGGAGGACCTGGCCCTGGTGACCAGGCGGGAGAACGGCCACATCGATGTCAAGCACGCCCATCACCGGGCCGCGAAAGGCGCGGCGACCGGCGCGGTCGCGGGGGTGATCGTCGGCGCGATGGCCGCAATCCCGGTGTTCGGGCTCGCCGTCGGGGCCGCGGCCGGAGCGGCGCTGAACAGGATCGGGCACATCGGGATCGACGAGCGCATGGTCGAGCGCATGGCGGGCGCGCTGTCGCCCGGCTCGGGGCACGTCCTGATGATGGTCGAGGGCGCCGACGACGCCAAGGTGGTGGAGCGCCTGGCGCCGTACGAGCCGCATCTGGTGGTGACGACGCTCCCGGATGATCGGGTGGCGTCGCTGCGGAAGCTGCTGGACGGGACGGGGATCGGGCGGCGGGGGTAGCTAGGCCGCGTTCGCCTTCTCGCCGGTGTCCACCGCCGCGACCCCGCACATCCGGTCGATGACCTCGAAGTACGTGGCGCGCTGCTTGCTCCACATCCGGTCGGTCATCAGCCCCAGCGTGTGCTCGCTGCGCGCCCTCGCGGCCGCCTGGTCGGTGGCCACGGCCGTGATCGCCTTCGCCAGTCCCGGTCCGTCGGCCGGGTCGGCGAACACGACGGCCCGCTCGTCGAAGTAGCGGGCCACCGTCGGGTTGCGGAACGAGACGATCGGGACGCCGACGCCGGCGTACTCCATGATCTTGTTCGGCAGGATGTCCTGGGTGAGCGGCCCGATCTGGTGCGGGACCAGGCCGAGGTGCAGTTCGCCGAGTTCGGCGGGCAGGTCGGTGACCGCGATCGGGGTGTCGTCGAAGTGCACGCGGTCGCCGACGTTCAGGCCGGCGATGTGCTCGTGCAGCCTCGGCGAGTCGTCGCCGGCGCCGCGGATGCGCAGCTTCAGGCCGGGCATGTCCTCGCGCAGCAACGCGACCGCCTCGACGGCCTGGAACACGCCCTGCCGTTCGGCGATCAGGCCGTGGTAACCGGCGACGAATTCGCCGTCGGGCCGCCATTCGCGAAATCCGCGCGGCTGGAAGATCGCGTCGTCGGGGCAGTTCAGCACCGAGGTGACGCGTGTCTTGGTCAGTCCGCGCAGCAACTCGGCGTAGGGCTCGTTGGCGGTGATCACCTCGGTCGAGAAACGCATCGAGGCGCGCTCCGCGGCCCGCACCGAACCCAGCAGGGCCGGGCGGGAGGCGAACTTCTCCTCGAAGGTCTTCGAGGTCAGGTCGTGCACGTCGAGCAGGATCGGGAGGCCGCGGACACGCTGCGGCAGGCCGCAGAACACCAGCGTCTCGGGCATCGAGTGCGCCTGCACGAGGTCGAACTCGCGGCGGTGCTTCGAGGCCCAGCGCAGCGCGCGCCAGGTGAAGCGGCCGTAGAGCTTCAGGTACGCGCCCGCCGAGGCGCCGCGGTACTTGCGGATCGGCAGCTCGACCACCCGGACCCCGTTGACCAGGCTGGTCTCCGGCTTCTCGCCGACCTGGAGGGCCAGGACGGTCACGTGGTCGCCGCGGCTCACGAGGGCCTCGGCCTGCCGGCGTACGCGCGCGTCCGTGCGGTAGTCGGTGACGACGACCATCAGGATCCGCAGGGCTCGGCGAACCGATCGGGGGCTCGACATGGTCGCAAGAATAACCTCGGAAACGGCCGGTTAAACGATCGGGAAGACCGAAAACCCACCATTCACCAAAAGCGGCGCCTGCATTTCACCATCGGTATTCCTGCCGTTAATCCTGCGCGTTGACCACCGTCAGGAATTGCGTCGCGCGCGTGAACACGACGTAACGTACCTGCGGACCGGACTCGGCCGCCACCACGTCCGGCCGGACCGCGACGACCGCGTCGAACTCAAGCCCTTTCGACTCTAGAGCGGTCATGACGTGCAGGCGCTCATGCGGTTCGAACCATCGGGCGACCTCTTCGCGGTCGTCCGCCGGAGTGATGACGCCCACGGTCCCGGCGACCTCGCCGAGGTGCTCGGCGACCTTGGCGGTCACCGTCGCGGTCAGCTCGGCCGACCGGACCCGCAGCTCGACGGGCACGGCCCCGGTCCGGCGGACCGCCTTCGGGATGTCGGCGCCGGGCACGTCCTTGCGGATCGACTCGGCGGCGAACTCGAAGATCTCGGCGGAGTTGCGGTAGTTCGTGGTCAGGTGGAACTCCTTGCGCGGCAGGCGCCCCAGGGCCTCGTTGCGCGCCCGGCGCGCCTCGGCGAGGTCCGGCCAGCTGCTCTGCGCGGCGTCGCCGACGATCGTCCAGCTCGCCTGCCGCCCGCGGCGGCCCAGCATCCGCCACTGCATCGGCGACAGGTCCTGCGCCTCGTCGACGACGATGTGGGCGTACCCGTCGTAGTCGGAGCCGCGCTCGGCCCGCGCCGCCCGGGTGTACAGGCGGTCCTGCGTGGTCGTCAGCTCCTGGATGGTGTCGCCGTCGCCGCTGCGCCGGGCCTTCGGCCGCTTCGGCTTGCCGAGGATCCCGGCGAGCTCGTCGAGCAGGGGGATGTCGGCGACCGACCAGTCGGGCTCGGCGAGGGTCGCGGCGACGGCCGCGACCTCCTGCCGCGACAGCACTCCCTGGGAGGCGACGCCGAGGCGGCGGGGGTCGGCCAGCCAGCGCAGGACGTCCTCGGGGGTGAGCTCGGGCCACCAGGCGTGCAGGAACTCCAGGAACTCGTTGCGGTGGCCCAGTTCGCGGGAGAACTCCGACGGGA
>Ga0307515_10012413_pt1 | contig 16024 bp, 19 predicted proteins | sample 17_EM_MG_FD_194513 | JGI IMG/M metagenome (GOLD analysis project Ga0307515, IMG submission 194513) | Populus trichocarpa ectomycorrhiza microbial communities from riparian zone in the Pacific Northwest, United States - 17_EM | ecosystem: Host-associated > Plants > Roots > Unclassified | place...
GGGGGGGCGGGGGGGGGGGGCGACGGCGGCGACGGCGGCGGGCGCGGTCACGGGTAGCGGCGGGGCGTTGAGGCCTAGTGCGAGGCCTGGGTTTGGGGGTGGTGGTGGGAGCGGTGGGACGGCGGGGAGGACTGTGTTGACTATGGAGGATCTTGGGAGTGCGGTCGGTGAGTATGGGGTTAATACTAGGAGGCCTGAGTTTTACCGTTAGGTTGTGGGGTTTACGGCGAAGATGGGGTTAAAGGCGATGGGGTTGTGTGAGGTTGGGATGGTGGGGGCTCGTTGCGCTGTAATGTCATCGTAGTCGTGAATGGGCCGGCTGCTAATGTGATGTTTTGGGGTTTGTTTTTCTTGGTTTGTTTTTCTTGGTTTGTTTTATTGGTCTTACTTAGTGGTTTACACGGCTTGGGATGGAATGGAAGGTTTACTGCTGTTACTGTATTAGATGTTGCGTACCGAAGTACTGGCATCTGTATTTCATCTACCTGTTATGAGTTCGTTCCAGTCTCAAACCTAACTTCCACGCAGCGTTCCCCTCGATCCCACAGCTGTAAATATCCCAAGAAGTCACATACGGAAAAGATACTACTGATAGTACCCATATATGCCTGGCCCAGCTCTCCCTTCCCTTATCGCCGTTCATTCGTTTACCTATTCTTAGTCTGTTCGTAGCTGAAATTCTTGGTTGTCCTGAATTCTTCAATACCGGTTCTCATCTGGGCATTCCTCACATAACCCCTCCCCCCGGCTTTGTTTTGTTTTAATCATACTGTATTCGCTCTATCTAGAGTATGACAGCAGCCGTTTCCCCTCCCCCTCTGGCTGGCCGGTTACGCGGGGAGATCCCCCACCCCCCAACCTCACACTAAGAAGAAATCCTACGCCGCAAACTAGCCCAGCTTATGCCCAATCATCCAAGATAAGGAGAGCGCAGGTAGCTTTCATTTTCACGGGAGGATAGAAAGACAGAGAACATCGGCAGCAGCAACAAGCCAATATATCCAGCGGGGCTAATGCTGGTTCCTTCAGGCATCGATACTTCAGGCATCGATATACACCCCACTATCCCCAACCACACGGATACCTTCGCGGTCAAGCCCTCCCAATCACCAGAGCGCACCTTCCAAAAACCCTCACCGGTCACAACGAAAACACCACATTTGTTGTCGTACGCATGCAGGCTGCAGAAAGAGTCATTACCCCTCTTTCATGACTCCATGATATAAACCCCCCCCCCTTCCCCGTCTCCCCTTCTCTCCCCAACAATCATGCCTACCAACAACCGCGGCCAATCTTACTCCTACAAGGACAGCGGCACCAACTCTCAAGGTCTCCCCTTCCCCTCCCCTCCTCCCCAACCACCCTAACATACCCAGGGAACCACCACTGTTCCCGCGACTACGGGAGCTCCGCATCAAACCCTAACTCGTACCACTACTCGAACTCGTAAGCACCCTCTTCCACGCATGGAACGCACTAATGACGGCCAGCAGAGATGGGAGCTACTACTACTCCAACCCGGATGGTAAGTACCGCAACGCATGAAGGTGGGGCGGGGGTTGATGAGGGCAGGATCGACGTACCATAATGACGGAAAGGGCGGGTCGTCGTATACCCCGGCCAGTGGTGGGAGCGGGGGGAAGAAGTAGGCGTGGGCATTGAATGTACGTTACTAGCGGGCCGCTTTTGGTATGAAAACTGGGGGGGTGGGATGAACCGGGTGTGAGGTTAAGGTGCTGGAATATACGCTCATCAGACACTTCTTAGTTCCTTTGGATAGCAGGACGGTGGCTATGGAAGTTGGAGTTCGCTAAGGGGTGTGTAACAACTCATCTGTCGAATGTACTAGTCCTGAAAATGGATGGCGCTCAAGTGTGCTATCAATACCCCGCCTTCATGGTAGAAACGATGTCATGTAGAGTATCGCAAGTATGGAAGTCGGTGACGAAGTCTTGGGAGTGATCCTGGGTAGAGTGCCATGAGAGAGTGACTATCTGGTTGTGAGATTGGTTGTTTACCCTCAGCTACGAACTTGCTGGGGCGTGGAGAAACCTCGAAAATCGAATCTCGGTGCGAGTGAGAGACAGTGAGTTACATGAGTGATAACACATGATTCAAGTCGGAGTTCATCTCTGATCAGCGTACGCACATTCATAACGCAATCAATCCCGCTTCCCCCAAACCACCCATTACGCATCTGCCCTAAAAATAACCTTCTGCACCTTCATCTTATCAAAGAGCTCATACCCCTCCACCGCCTCCGTCAACGGCATAATCTTCTCCGCCATGAACCTTTCACCACTATTAGCCTCCCCCCCACAAATACCCAGAGAAAACATACCCAAACAGACCCGCCCTCTTCCTCAGCACCTCCAGCGCATCCGGAAACACCGCGCGGACCGGACACCGTCCAAACGACATCCTAATATTCTTTGCATACGCCTCCGCTCCGGAAATCGGTATCTATCCCCCTCATTAGCCCCCTCATCTCTCCTCTTTCCATTCCTTGCAAATATACCTCGGCATTATGCACGCCCACGCTCGCTATAGTCCCAAATGGCCTGACAATCTCATACGCCATCCTCAGCGCGGGTGCAAGTCCCACAACCTCCATCACCACATCTGCCCCACGCCCCTGCGTAACCTCCAGAATCCGCCTCCTCGTCCCCTCAGGATCATCCACAAAGTTCAGCGGCTCTGCGCCCAGCTTCCGCGCGAGCTCGAGCCTTGACGGCACAGAGTCGATCGCAAAGAGGTGTTTGGGCTGATACTCCATTGCGGCAACGACGGCGCAGAGCCCGACGGGCCCGCAGCCGATTACGACCGCTGTTGCGTCCGTGGGCCGGGAGGAGAAGGCGGTGCGGGCGGCATAGAAGCCAGTTGGGAACTACGCATGTTAGCTGGGGGGAGGGGAGGGGGGAGGGGGGAGGGGGAAGGAACAATGTCGGCCATCAACACGACTGTTTCCGCGGGGATCTCGGGGGGAGTCTTGAAGAGTGTTCCGTCTGCGAGGGGGACGCGGACGTACTCCGCCTGTCCACCGTCGAGCTTGGAGCAGCCGAATAGCAGGACCCGATCGCAGCGCGCGGTCTCGCCGTTGCGGCAGAAGAAGCAATCCATACTACCGCGCACCGTCAGCGGGGGCTGGAATGGGAGGGAGTGAGGGGTACCAAGAAACTGTGAACGGTGCAACCACATTGTCTCCGACCTTGAAACCCTTGACTGCAGCCCCGACTTCAACGATGGCGCCCGTGAACTCGTGGCCCATCACGAAGCCGGTGTCGCTCACCTGGTGGCCGCGGAACACGTGAAGCTCGCTGCCACACAGCGCTGTGAGCGAGACTTTCACGATTGCATCTGTGTCCGTCTGCAGGGTTGGCACCGGACGGTCTTCAACTGCGACTTTCTGGGGGCCGTGGAAGACGACGGCTTTCATTGTTTTCTGCTCCGTCATTGCGGTGTCTCGATCGAGTATTTTTTATAAACGCTCAACGACGTGGGTAATTGTTTAGGGAAGAGGGGATGATAGATTTGATTTGCTTGGCCACGACGGTGATATACAGAGGTGTCGTCGGCTATGTTGGGGATGTGCGGGGGCATTAGATAGGACACGGCTTAATGAGCCGAGAATCGGGTTCACATCATGTCCCAATCATGCAGCCACCCAGATTCGGAATTCGGAAACGATGAGCAAACATGTAGAGTACTTGACAGAATAGGTACTTGTTAAATAAACCAGCCAAAAAGCGTCGATACAAACAGCAAATCTAAATAGGTGGCTGTCCACCTAAACAACGGTAAGTAAATCAGGAGAGCGGGGGAAACGAGGAGCGGGGGAGAAAGAAACAAAAGAACCCAAAAGAAGAATCATACTCAATGCATAAAACTCCCTGTAAAAATCAAGTCAAAAAAATGTTCAGAGAGCGAATATCGAATAACACCATTAAACACCGTCCCAGTCGCATAAAAAGCATGGTAGAAAAAAAACACCATTTCAGTTTGCTCCAATCCCGCCCCCTTTCCCCACATAATCTGTCAGCGACAGATAAAAATTGTATTCAAAAAGGTCGAAAAAATGGAATCAGGAAGGACTTCCGGAGTCAGTCCTGTGCGGCCCAAACGCGGGATCGAACACATGCGACCCCTTTTCTACTGTTCCTTTTTTAACTATGCCCCAGAAACATTAGTTCGCCGTTCGCCACTGCCTCAAAGCTCCCACGAACCTGAACCAGCAACTCCTGCTCCAGAATGAACTTATTCTCCTTGTACTGTTCCTGGGCCTCATACGCCTTATCGTATTTCCATCCGACCACGGTATCGCACTGACGGCAGGTGATATCGCGCACGACATGGCGGCCCGTTGTCATATTCCGCTCGACGGGCTGGTCTTCGACGATATTGACGACGTTCGAGAAGAGGTATGCTTTTCCATGTTGGCCTCGAAAATTCTATTCTAGTCAGCTTGAAACAATGTTTCTGACACGTGGTCGGGAGGGGCACGGGGGAGGGGGAGGGGTAGATACCCGACTGATGATGTCCTCGTGATTCGAGAGATGCGTTTTGCAGTTCTTGCAGATGTAGATGCGCGAAGAACTGAGGTAGACATTGTACGAGAGTCCCATTGTTGGCTGTTGTGCTTATTGTTCCGGCGGGGTAGACAAAGAGCTAGCGAGAGCTTGTGCGAAACGCGAAGTATTGTTGAATGGGGAGTCGTTCGCGAAACGTGCAAACTAGGCGGGGTAGGAAGCTGAAGTATTCGAGAAACTGTAGCTTGACACGGTGTGGTAGCAGCTGTGGGCGCGGTGCGGAGTGGAGGTGTGGTGTTGGTGTAGATCTTTAACGCTTTGAAAGCTTTGAAAGCTCTCGAGGTCGATGTGTGGTGTGGGGCTCGGCCGGACCGGTTGTTCCGATTATTCTCGTCCACTTGGAAGCTCTGTTTCTGAAACGCCGGAAAAACCTATTGACCGAGATATAGAGAACGCCTTCAAAGTCGAGTGGGTGCAGGAAAAGGTTGAAATATATATGTGAATGGTCAGTCATCCAGTCATTCGACCCGCTAGACCCCCGAGGAATTGCACCCACGATCCGCGAAGACACTCGTAGAGTCACAAGACCGACTCAGAAGCAGCCAGAGCAGATAAGCATAGTTAGTGGACAGCGGATGAGCCAAACGCCTAGCTCTGTCCGTACGACAGCCAGATTGTGAATTTCACTGGTAGTTGAAGTGGCAAGGGAAGAAACGAAACGAATGGCTTGTTTGAATAGTCAAAACATCCGCGTTTGTTCAGTGGAAGTCGTTCCGATCAACTCTCAAGTGCTTTTTTACTCGTTAGGTACAGTCAGCGCTATACAGATCGCATGAAAATTGAAGCTGGAAGTTTGATTTTTTGGAACGTATTATTCAACGTCTTCTAAAGCACAATCTTCACCTGCCATGACATCATGCATAGAGTAACCGCATTAAAACCCTCATTATAGCTATTCTAGGTCCAGACACTGGACGTGGGGGAAACACCTCATCTACAAGTACCCCAACCGTCTCTTTTTACCTAACTAGTCTCCCTTCTCCTCTCCCTTCTTCCTCGTCCTTGCCGCACAGAGCTCAACCCTGACCCCAGCACTGCTCAGCACATGAATCCACAACCTCTGAGTATCACTCAACCGGTCGTTCTCCGATTTCACTATACTACGTTAGTCTACTCCCACCCTCAGCAGTCGAAAGAATAACACACCTTCGGAGAATAAACACTCCCCGCCACCCCCTCCCTCCTTCACCCTCCAAAGAAACAAATCTGGCACGCCACTCCCCCGTTGCCTATACTCCTGACACAGCACCTTACAAACAATACTCAACCCATCGGCGGGGAAGCACTGCACAATCTCCTCCAGATCTTCAATGGAATACGACCAATTCAACCCAATCACACACGTGCCCCTCTCATTCTCCCTCTCCCATACCTCCCTAACAATACGTCTCGCCTCGCCATTCCCAATCTCAACGAGGCGGTAATTGATCTCGCTCGCTCTGGCGGGATAAAACGCATCGGTGAATAAGTCGAGTGGGCAAGTCTGGAACTCTGTTTCAAACACGTTCGGGAGGTAAAGGAACAGTATATCGTAGAAGAGGTACGCAAACAACGTCCTCACAATCCCACCCTCACAGTGGAAACCCTTCCACCCTTCGGCGCGGTACGTGGCGAGACACATTTCCTCAACACTACACTCCTTCTCTGCATCATCAGGATCCCGCCAGAGCGTTTTCCTCCCTAGCTCAGGAGCGTTAAGACGCTCGCCAAAGATAGTTCGTTCGGAAGGTTTCCGGAGTCGAGCGTGGCCGAAATCGTGTTGATCCCGCTTCGGGATGCGCAACTTCTGCTCTAACTTGAGGATGCGTTTCTGCAGGTCGTGATGGAAGATAAGGTGTGTTTGCGGGTCTTGCAGCCCGAGTTCGCATGTGTGCAGAGCTATCTGGCGCCATTTCTTCGTGAGGGCTTCTTTTGATGGCGAAGCCACTCTAGGAGATGAGTCAGCTTCGATGGAGGCCATGTAGTTCTCTTCAATCAGCGCTTTGCGTTGGTACCATCCCCCGCGTCGGGCGGACTGAAAGAACCTCTGCTCCAGTAAGGCCGAAAGGACGGCGCGCTCGCGCTCATACTCCTTGAAGCGGCCGAGGACATTGACGCCTTTGTGGATGATGCGGGTATAAACCCAAGCTGCGTTGAACCGGCGCAGGTAAACGCGCTCCATAGCTTCGTCACGTTCAGCTGTTCTCGTTTTCTCCGCTTCTTCTTTTACCAAGGCTTCCCAGAGTGGGTACGTAGCTTCGAAGATATCGCGGACTTTCTGGAGACCATCGTCACTAGGGACGCCTTCCAAGATTTCGTCGACTTCCGACTGCAGCTTGATGGCAGCCTCAAAATCGAGAAGGGATTGACGGGTGGGGAAGATATTAGAGGTGCGGGAGACGACGTAGTGCGGGAAAATACGCTTCATTGTGCGTGAGAGGATTACGGTAGTAAGAGACTTCTCCGTCCATTCCGTAGAGCGGTAAAAAACGAGGTGGACTCGGTTGAAAAGCGCCGTCACCGGGGCAAAAAGACGGATACAAGGACCTTCTCGGTATATCAGATACGAGTGACAAAATGATGTCTCACTCGACATACCTGTTCTCTCCAATATTATCTTCACGAAATGCTCCTCCCGATTGACATAGTTCCCCCTCGTATCAAAATTCAACTTCAGCTGTCCCCCGCAGCTTTGTAATCCGCACTGTCCTCTGGAAGCCTTTTTCAGTCCGGCTATCAATTGCGCCTTATTCCCTCCGGGGGACTTCGCATCCTTCGCCACCGCCCTCAGCTCGTCTAAACTCAATATCCCGGCAACTTCCTCTAGTGTAATATCGACATCGGTATCTGCAAATCCCACCTCGAGACTCTGAAGCATATCACACGCGGCGTTAATGTCCGCAATATCTTTCGGATACTGCAGTTTGCCGATCCGGAACCATGCATCCGTCTTCCGCAGGAACAGGCGTACATAACTACCATTCCCATTCAGCACGGGGGGTGGGAGGGGGAGATGGGGGAGTACAGATGCTGCGCTTCATACTCTAGCGACCGGTACTTCGCGAACACCTCTGCCTCGTCCGGCGAGAATAGATACGCCTCATCTTTCAGCACCGTGTCCAGCGCAAGATTGAATGCATCCACGTAGATGGAGCTGGTGTAGGTTCCGCGAGATGAGAGGTGGGTTGAGTATTTATGTACAGCCTCTGATTCCTCGGTGGGGAGGGCCTGGTCCAAGCCCGAGTCGAGTATCTCCTGCGTTTCGGGCTCCGTGGAGCCTTGTGTGGCGTCATTAGATACTTCAGAGGCGAGTTTCCCGGTCTTGAGCCTCTTCGCGAGTGGTTCCTCGGGCATTTCGTTCTGGGCGGATTAGCTGATGGTTTCCAGTGGCATTCTTGCGAGGTGGCGGGGGGGGCGTCCACATAAGTAGCTGGAGCAGGCACGGGCCAGGGGTACGTGAAAGGCGCGTAAAGTGACTCAGGATTGCACCTAGCCCTACGTGATCGCGTATTCTCGCTTATCTCCACCTCAAGTACGAGTCCGCAAATGTAACACTAGCTTATGAATAACTTTGAACCTCAAATTATATAAAACACGACTTCGAACTGCCCGCTGCCCGTTCACCCGCTCCGAACCTGTACCGTCAATATCCCGTGACTGAAGCTCTGCTCCAGAACATACCTCGGTAACCCAAACCTCAGCGACCTCGCCCTTCGGAAATGTAGCACATATATGGACGCGCCCCTGCTCGTTCACTGTCTCTTCCCACTCCTCGAAATCATCGCGGGTCAAGTCCTTCAGCAGAGCGGTGCATGCGGCCTTGTTAGCAGCAGGGAGCGTACCGAAAGTCCCGCAAAACTCCTCGTTGTTGAATGCGCCGTATGGATCTTTGATTGTATAATCAACTCTGTACTTGTGGAGGAGGGTGTTGGGACATGGTGGTTGCTAGGTCCTGCCGCCCCGTGCGTAGCAGTTCAACCACGGATCATAGCCGAACATTTTCTTATTAACTACAACAGCTACTTGAACTCAAGCAAGAACTTTGCTATAGGCGAATGGAAGTCCACTGAGCAGTTCCTCTCGCCCACACAGAGGTGTTTATCGCAGGTCTTGCGAACATGAGGTGGTGCAAGTTCTCCAAACCTGGCGATCCTCTTGCACTACCGGCCACGTTTGGTGGCTGAAATTCGTTGCTACGCACGAAGTATTTGTTTTTTCGCTTTGTCCGCGCACTATTTCTGCAGCGCTGGGCGTAATCTTTGTGAGCCTATCATTCAATCAATGACGCGGTCTGCCGCACGGCTGTACCCTAGGAGAAATTTTAGATGATCGTTTAGTGCGATGGGGTTACCGGCGGAAGCGGTTGGGTGAAACCCTGTGATATAGTTTTTCAAGATACAGGTAGTGGCTGACACAGTATAGATGATACATATCCTCGTATATGTCGATTTTTGGAACATTGTCTCTATTGAGAGCCCAAAATCCGCAGCATTGGAATCCCCCTACTGAGCACCTTATTTTGGGCCCTGACAGCAAAAAGCTTTGGCACAACGTGGCTCCGACCACGACATATGTATTTGATCTGGAGATACAAACGCTTGTCCTGACAGCTGACGTATCATCCGCAATTGCTGGTACAGTATTTCAAATACATGACATTTTCAAATAAACAAAAACATATCCTTCAGAAGATGAGGTAGAAGTATGTATACCCAAAAAAAACCCCCAGTCCACATATCTTCTAACCACCAGCCTTACGCAACCCCGTCCTCGCTCCACCACCAGTCTGCGTACACCTTTCCCAATTATGCGACACCTTGTCAATTCGGATATAGACCTTTTCTCCATCGATGGTGCGGGCGTCGACTTCGATCAGTCCCTCGCAATTCTCGGTCTCGCGCCACTCCGTATAATTGTGGTCTGCACGTGCCTCCAGTACCCTATTGTTTGCGGCTGGAAGAGTCGGGTATACTCCGAGCACCTCGTATGGAGCCTCCGTGTTGTTCTTGACCACCACGCGGTAGGTTGCGTATTTGCAGAAGTGGAAGTCGGTGGGGAAGGTGAGGACACCAGAGAGTTGAGGGGGTTTACGAGGGATGTTCGACGATTCCATGGTTACGGTAGGTAGTAATGGCGAGAGAGAAGGGTCCTCGACGGATCCCAGAGGGAGACAGTGGGATTGAGAGAGAAGATAGAGCTGAGAGCGAAGACAGAACCGTAGGGGAAGATGAAACTGAAAGAGAACAGTTTATGACAGAAGTCAGATAGAGGTGATTGGATAGTGAGATGTTTGAACCGGAAGAGAAGTTCGAACGACGAGAGAAGATGGAAGGGAAGAGGAGTTTAAGAAGGAATAAACGATAACAGAGAGCAAGCAAGCACGGGGTACCTCTCGTTTACTCGCCGTCAATTCCCCCACACCCAGGTAGCTGCTGGCTCTCTCCATATCGAACCAGTGATATTCCATATATGGCAATCGATCCACCTTACCTATATACTTCACATGCGCACAAGGCATGAACTTTTTAACTCGCAAGTTGACATTAGCCATCAGTTCTGATGAACTTTACCACCTCATCGAAGGTGTCAAAAAGCATAAACTTTGTATGAGCGGTAACATCACTATGCCGCACAACGTATTCGAACACCGTTAGATGGAATCATCTCCAAACTTGTTATACTGCAGTCGAAAAACGCACGTGTCAGCAATTGCAACCCGCGGGAGGGTGTTCCGTGGGGGGGAGAGTATTAGCTGGTCAAAGCTTCGATGCAATCGTGTACTACAAGCTGCAATCCTGCTATTCTTATTACATTTTAATTTTGGAGTTGTATCTGAATGCGGGAGATTTGGGAGCTGTATCCGAGTGCGGGAGATTTGGGAGCTATATCCGAGTGCGGGAGATTTGGAATACGCCACTGACTGTTTGTTATATGGGTGGGCGGATGTTTGTAAGCTTTTTTCGATTGCGCTAGCCTAAAAAGGCAACCAAGGGAGTGCGCCTGCGGCCAAGCTTTTTCACTGCAGCTACCGAGTTCCAATAATCTTAAACACACCACACTCCGAGACTAATGTTGCAACGAACACGGTTCTCATCCGCTAATCGGGGTGCACGAAATTTGTCAGCCTGAGAAACTGAGAGTGTATGGTAGGGGAACCCATTCGGATTTTGAAAAAACAATGGGCCGTGCAGTCCATCCGGCAGCGCCTTAGTCGACAAGTTAACACGGTGGGAATGATTGTGGGGTGGGGTTGAACCAAATTACCTGACTATGAATGATCAAACAATAACTATTTTCCGTCTGGGCTCTAGACAAGCTGTGTAACAGATTTTTCGGATTTAGACCCCAAAATTAGCCCTCAAATGCTCGAAATGCACACCAAACTTGTCATTTTGCATTGTACGCATGCGAAATCGGTCATTTTCACCAGGTTATGAAGTTTCTCTATGGTTACAGTATACTCGATCTGTTATTCAACTCCTTGGTCCCGGTTTTCCCAGCTCCGTGTATGTCAGCTAGGACTTCTTATTCCCGACCATACTCCAGGCTGTAAGTCGGTTCAACTAAATGGCATAGCTTTCCGTCCTCTAGATCAGGAGCCTTCCCTGATGCTCTTTTTAGGATAAATGAGGCTCCATGTCCGGTGTATAGGACATGTTGAGGCAGTCCGAATCCACACTATGCCACATTCGAGTAGCTCTACTTTGACCCCGTAAAATTATAAAACATCACCCCAAGATGCCCCCCCCTCGTTCACTCAGTTCTCACCTGTATTGTCAATACACCCTGTGTTCCCGCGGCTACTGCTCTGCTCCTAGCGACCTCGCCCTTGGGGAATGTAGCGCATATATGACGCGCTCCTGCTCGTTTACCGTCTCTTCCTACTCGTCGAACCATCGCGAGTCTAATCCCTCAGCAGAGCGGTACGCGCGGCCTCATTGGTCACTTGGGTGAAAATCCCCTGAGTTATGTTATTGTAGAGTGTCTCCCAGTATTGTAACTTCAAAATTGTATCTATTACAACAACCACCCATCCAAATATGCCAAGACTAGTACCAATTGACAGCCAGCAAGCCATATATGCTCTGATATCATCACTAGCAAATTTGATTTACAATTGGTGATAAAACAGGGGAGTCAAAAGAAAGACAAAAAATTCGCCAGCTTCATGGACTCTCACTCACATTTTCAACTTGCTCAAAATTGGTCCATTTGACTTGATTTTTGGATGGATATATAGGCCTTGCAGTTACCTATCATACTGCAGTCTCCGATCTTCTCTCCATTGTGTTGAGTAACTTGCAATTTTGAAAAAATACCAGGATTTCTTAGTGCAGTGGCCGGCAGTAGTTCTGCACGGTGCAGCTTTGTAAGCTCCGTGCCAGCCAACGACAGCAACTTTCTTGTAGTAGGCTAATAGAGCATCCAACAACAGAACCTCATCTATTCACTGATGTAAATCTGCAGCATTACTGCTCCCTAGGCGAGAAAGTTGTAATTTTGGTTTGGCAGGACGGCTCTAATTTCAGATTTGGGCATTGGATGATCGTTCACTAGAGAACGAGTGATGTCTCGTGAGTCACCGACTTCAAATACATGACATTTCATTACGCTTTAATAAAACACAAACATAACTTAGAATATGAGATAGGAAAATATATACCCAAAAACAAAACAAACTCCAGTCCACATATCCTCTAACCACCAGCCCATCCTCCATAGCCGTCCTCGACCCTACTGCTCCTCACTGGTCTGCGTACTCCTTCTCCATTGCGCTGCACGTTGTCAACCCGAATATGGACTATTTGCCCATCCTCAATAACAGCATCGACACGGATGCGTCCGTCGCTTTCCTCACTCTCATCCCACTGTATAATCCTGCTGTGTACCCATTCACTCAGTGCTTTCCGTACCCTATCATTTGCAGCCCCGATAGTCGAGCATACTTCGAGAGTTTTGTATGGACTCTGCTGGTTGTTGACCACCAGGTAGTAGTAGACTTCGTATTCGTGGAGGAGGATGTTGGGGGGGATATTGGAGTAGCCTAAAAGCTAAGGGAGGATGCGGTCCGGCGAAGCCATGGTTGCGGTGGGTTGTTGGTGGTGGCGAGAGAGATGGGTTTTTGATGAATGTCGGAGAGAGAAGATGAAATGGAAAGAGACGGTGGGACCGAAAGGGAAGATGGAGCCGTGAGAAGATGGAGCCGTGAGAGAAGACGGAATGCGGGGGAAGACAAAACCGAAGAGAACAGTTTATGACGGAAGTCAGAGAGAGGTGATTGGATAGTGAGAGGATTGAACTGGAAGAGAGTTCCAACGAAGAAAGATGGAAGAGAAAGATGATCGGATAGAGAAGATTGATTGGAGAGAAGGTTGACTGAAGAGAATACTAAATGGAGAGAATATTAAACGGGGAGAATATTAGGGAAATGGTGGATGGGAAGAGGAGTTTAAGAAGGGAGATATACTGTCCATAACAGCCAACTCGAACCAGTAAGCTGGCTGGACGTTTTATTGATAGGCAATTGATGCACCTTACCTACTTAATATACACATTCAACTCGCAAGTTGACATTGACCTTTGGTTTGATTCGGTTGATCTTTGCCAGGTGGAGGGCACCAAAAGTTTAAACTCTATTGACGGCCCGTCCCTACATTATTATAGTATCGCACTTATCTAGAATGTACATGCGTAAGGAGATTTAAGTGCCTAGCCAACCATCTTATGCTGCTCCATGCGTTGTTTCTCTCCAAAGTCCAAAAAAACCCGCTATTGAACCCCGATGCTGCACGATACGGATCTAGGTACTAGGAAAGCAGCCGATGGCACACTAGCGTCCGAAACTCGCATGAGGGGTATGCATGAGATGTGCGTTGACTTTGTGCTTCCTGTACGTGCGGCCGACTGTGTCAGACAGCGCTCGGATTTTTGCAATGACCAATAGCCCTCTTCTTAGCTGTGGATCCCATTACTGCAACACGTGGGGGTCCTGGAATACGATCATGTAACTACTCAAAGCTCCGATATGATCCACCATTTGAATTGCACCCATTCCTCTAGAAGTTACTCTACTGTTAGATTTGTTTGGACGCCTTAAATTCGTTCCAGAACTTTTTCCGATTTTTGCCCGTACACGTGCTTGACTATTCAGGGCCCGCTTGACAAAATGGTGAACGGACGTTGCACCACCATTGTTGCGGGTGTAGCCGTTCAGAAGCGGTGACTATTGTATCAAATAAATTAAACTTGTGTTTGGCATGCAGTGACGTTGCTGAGATTTGAACGTGCGGCTGGAAACTTTCCTTGCTTATGGCAACTGTCGTCTTGACCAAATCCGTCAACCCATCCTACACATAGGTCACATTCCCAGCCCTAGCAGTAGTCTCGGAGTGTGGTACACTCGGTGTATTAAAGTCTTTTGGGTACGCAAGCGCTTGGCATTGAAAGTCTGAATCGACTTCATAACTCAGGTCCATGAAATTAAGAAGTTACAGCAAGCTGGAAGAAGGTATTTAACTTTGGTAGAAATCTTTTTGCACCACTCCAGGTATCACAGTAGCCTTTCATATAATACTAGCTGCTCCCAGGATTTCCTGAGGAACTCCAATGGAATACGGTTCGGAGAGTGTAGAGAGTGAGTTTTAGATTATTTGACTATCAGAGAGCGATCAAATCATGCAGCAGTATCCACATACTACTTTAATCCTATCCGAACCTACAAAGTAAGGCGATTGTACTGTAGGCAGTGTGCTATTCTTAGAGTGATTGGTGAGGCTCCGTTGACATCGGAGTTATCCGGATAGTTTTATTACACCAGGCTGGGAACGAGACTGTGTCCAAGCGAATATCCTTAAGGGCTCTCACTATAGGGGATAAATCCCAATATTCTTGGATACGATTCGCAGCCCACGAACAGTCGTGCAAATGAACGGCTTCGGCAACAGTTCTTTCCAAACGGGCCCGTAAGTATCCCATTTTGTAACAATTAGCTGTACTCACAGATGAGGCTCGTACGTCGCCTTGCCAGTACAATATTCAGATGGTACGGGCATTTTTTCATCGAGCGACTATTTGACACTAGGAGGTTTAAAACTTTTCCGCCATCACCTACTATGCTTATCCTGATCCATCGTTCATGTCTTCTTCATATCTCTTCCGTATATCCAAGCTCATCTTCGCCCCATGACACTCGTCCATGTTAAGTGTCATGACACCTCGGTACGCACACTAAACTTGTCATTTTGGCATTGTACGCAAGGGAAACCGGCCATTTTCACCAGGGTACGATCCTTCTCTATGGTTACAATACACTCGATCTTTCATTCAATTCCTTGGTTCGGGTTTCCGTCCTCTAGATCAGGAAGTCTTATGTATGCCTTCTCTGCTGCTCTTCTCAGGATAGATGAGGCTCCATGTCCGGTGTACAGGGTACCTAGCGTTACGGCGACACTCGAATCCAATGAATCCAGCTCGAAGGCTCGAAGTCAAACTCACTCAGCGACGCTCAATGGCACGTCTAGCACAGGCTCTACGGACACAGCTTCACAAATCTACAACCCGGGTTGCAGTTATGTTAGCAGGAATCGCCCAGGATTTGAGATGCGAGTTCTTAAAACCACAACACCAGAACCTATTGCGATCCCACTACCTCCGGGGTTTACGTGCACAATCACGGCTTTTAGCTACTACTGAACAGGCCGATATCTCAGCACATGAAAAAGCGTGCAACTCTGCTGCAAGTTTACAACTACCAACTTCTCCCCGGGAACCGTCTCCGAGTGCTTCTGCCCGGTTGGAGGTGCGACCCCCGGCAACGAAGTACCGTCTAATCTTCGCACTAGTACTGTAGCGGTCACTGGTTGGGACACCGCCAGCCAGTGACAGCGTACTGTTTTCGAGTGCTTTTGCTCGGTTGGAAGTGCGGCCCCCGACAACGAAGTACTCCCTACTCTTCGCACTGCTACTGTAGCGGTCACTGGTTAGGAAATCACTAGCCGGTGACAGCATATTTGGGATAGGACGGCCGATGGTGACATGTTCTAATATCGTGGACGACAAGGAGTCTCTGTACATGTACTTCGGCTTTCAACTTTACTATTATGTATGATACTCAGGGCCCGATACTCACGGGGTAAAGAACGAATAGGGGTAATCAGAGGTGGAATGTGGAAGCTCCGGAAGCTCCGGGAGGACCCTGGAGCAGCAGGACTTCGGGTAGACTTTGTATCTGCAAGTAGAAATTATGTAGCGGTAACATCTTTTGACTTCTGGTAATGGTAACAAAACCATCTAGAGTATGGGACGGACACCTCCCGGTGATGTCCCAACCAGTGACTGCTACAGTATAACAGCTGAAAAACATGATTTTGATGGACGGAAGGCGGCTTTGAAGGAGCTTGGGGGGGGGGGGGGGGTTACGGGCGCGGCGAACCCCATCGACCATGGGAATTAAACCCACA
>Ga0307515_10012414_pt1 | contig 16023 bp, 6 predicted proteins | sample 17_EM_MG_FD_194513 | JGI IMG/M metagenome (GOLD analysis project Ga0307515, IMG submission 194513) | Populus trichocarpa ectomycorrhiza microbial communities from riparian zone in the Pacific Northwest, United States - 17_EM | ecosystem: Host-associated > Plants > Roots > Unclassified | place...
TTAGTCAGAATATATATATATATATATATATATATATATATATATAGTTGTTTGTATGCATTATGTGCTTAAATAAGGGTAAAAAACATTACGTAATCCCTCTGGTTTGACTTTTTAGTAACTAGGTTTAAGATGCCTTAAACTTTCAACAAGTAAAGATGGATGGTGAAATTATATGTGATTGGTGGGTGATGGAGATTGAAAGAGGCATGTTGAAAACTATTATACACTGAATTAATATTTATAAATATAGTAAATACTTATATATATTAATATATAAGTATTTGCTCTAAACAAAGGAAAATATTTTTTCCCTTCAAACCCTAAAAAAAAGGTTTTCTCCTGGAAAGCCAAAAAATAATTATCTCATTATGATAATTGAATTTAATTTTTGAGTTTAATTAATAAATAAATTGAATTTAAGAGATAAGATTCAATTTATCTTGTTTCCTATATTATCCTTATTATCTTCATATTATTTCTTTAAATATCTTTAAAAACAGATAGATGAGTATTTTAGAAAAATTAGTTGCTCTTTGATTTATTTTTGAAGTATTTTTAGTGATGAATTTTTATTTGAAATTCAATTTTTAATATTTGGATTGAATTTAATTCATATGGTTCCAAACAGGCTATAAAAAAATTCCAATTCCTCCCAAACCCAAAAATAGTTCCCCTTGAAAACAATTCCAGAAGAACAAAAATAATTACCCAAATGTTTTTGGGGGAAATGATTTTTTTTTTGGGGAAACAAATTCTTTTTTAAGATTTGGAGAGAGAATATTTTTTTTTTATTTCTCAAACATATATATATAGAATTTGTAATTCACTGTATTCATTTGTATTTTTCAACAAAACTCAGTTACTTTCTATCACTCACGTATCATGAATCTCTCCATCGATCCATCTTAGAGAAATCATGCATCAATGAAAGCTTAGGATCGATCGCACCCAGATTTGTAGTAGAGGATAAATTTGATAAAAAAATATGTTAAACTAGATCTGGGGCCACGTGTGATTTTTAATAGGGCCAAACTTTGTACCTAAAAACAATATTATGGCAACCTTAATTAAACTTTGAGCAATTTACATTTTAGTCTTAGTATTTATTAAAATTATTAATTATACCCTTCCAAATATCCATTGTTATTTGATTTTCTATCTTATCCTAATTTCATACCCAAAAAAGGCTGTTGGTGTCTGCAATCTTTTTTCCCATGGCTAGTTAGAGAGCACACAAATACCCATCATGCATGGCAAAATTAATTTCACGCCCTCTCTCATTGTTAATAAATAATTACGAATCTCTCTCTTTTTTTTTCTCTTCAATTTTTTCACAAATGAAATGAATAATAACAATTAAAAGATTATGTTGTGGTTTGTAAATTCTAATAAGCTTTAATATATATACGTTTTTAGCTTGACTATTGGATGCTCTAAGAATAAATAGAGATTTTATGTATTATTATTATTATTATTATTTTGAAACTAAATTAAGTTGTATATTAGGGTTTATTGAGTCTCTTAATTTGTGAGTAATTAATGATCACATAGAATCATGTGCAAATTAACAAAATATATATATGTTATTTACCCTCAATGATGAATTATGAATGTAAAAGTAATATTGTATAGAGTAAATTTAGAACAAATTAAAATTAATAAAATCATAAGATTTTAGAGTCATTATAGTAAAACTTATGTAATTCTAAGTACTATAATCTATAGTTGAGACACATAAATTCCTTGTGTATATATTGATGTATTTAGATTTTAACCAATAATATTTTTTCATATATTATAAGATTAACACATAAATTGAGTCCCTCTTGCCATTAATTAACCATGCAAATAAGAAAGAGAAAAATTTAAACATATGTACCTCGTTAAAAAAATATTATAAAAACTCAAGAAATTAAACTACTTGCTAATTAACTGGACCAATCCACGTCAAGATCCTTCAAGTTGTTAAGAAAATTATGATAGTATATGAGTTGAATTATGTATTGTTTTAATCCTTATTACTTTTTAATTAAATTTTTTTCCTTAAAAAATTGCAAAATCAAGTAATACACTTGTATTTATTTTAAAAACTGGCACTAATTAAGAGTTTAAATTTGTTCACAAGCATCGAGAAAATAAATATGTTTATATTCTTAAGATTTATGATTTAATTTTTTAAAATTCAATTTCAATCAATAAAAAACATTAAAACATTGATACCAACTTGAAAAAAAATACTCTATAAATTTGGATTAAGAAATTTTTACTTCTATTTAAACCCAATAAGAAAAACATAAATAAAATCAATATGACAATGTACACAAACAAGATTATGATAATATAATTAAATCACCGACGAATCAATTATAAACGAATAATCAAACAAACAGAATTAATTATATATTTCACCCCGATAACGCAAATTAAGGCATACAAAGATAATTGATAATGAAATCATCATATATATGCTTGAGGTTTCCCTCTATTTTTATTATCAGTAGAAATTGCTAATTAAGAATACAAAGATAATATATAAGAGGTCTTACTCTTAGGGTAACCAATTCACTCAACGATAAATATTGATCTGATGTACTGTTATATTATTCATAGCTTAAACCATCCATAAATACTAATTAATTAATAATTAAGTGTGTTTTTTTTTAACCCTCTCCTGCTGCATGAAGTACAATAGTAGGGCATGACAATATTGCATGGTTATTATTGAATCTTCTTCTTGGAAGTACCCTTTAGATCTCAACGTCTCCTTGCAGCTGTTTCCCTTTGAGCATTGAAGAAGACAGCTGCTACCGGCAGGTCAAGCTCATTTTCTTCAGCAAATTTCCTCGTGTTAAATTTGTCCCTTGAGGATGGTGTGCTCACTGTTTGTCTTCCTTTCTGCCTGAAAAGAAGGTAAACAAACCTGTGGATCCCGATGTTAGGCCTTGGCATCTCATAGTTCACCACTTCCCTTCCTGCAAGAGTGTATATATATATATATGGTTTATTTTCATCCCCCAAAAAACCATTCACATATATATTATGATGATTTTTCTTTCTAGATTATTAGGGTGAGGAATCATACCGAATGTGGCATCTGTGGTGCCTGGGATATCAGTTACTATCCTGTAAACATATTGGCCAAATCGAGATCAAGTAATTAATGATCATGTATTTTGCTAAAAATGTATACAAGTGATCTTAACCTTTCTTTTTCCTACTATTTTGGTGCTACGAGCACACCTTTTGCACTCACAAGTTTTACGAAGAAATCTGGAAACGATAGAATCAGCCTTTTTAACTCGATCTCCTTTCGGATTGTTACTAGAATTCAATTATTACTACTACTTTTTCACTTTTCGTTTATGGAGATAACTCTTTCCTAGCTTCAGTTCTATATAAAGTGAACAAAATTAGAGGAATTAATATATATTTATTAATATATATATATATATATATATATATATATATATATATATATATATATATTTATACCAGTGTAGGTGCTCCCTCAGGTATGGATCACTAGGTCCTGGAACATCTGGGTCTGTCATGATCTGCAGTCATCAAGGTATATATATATATATAGCTAGTTAGAATAACATTGATCATGGTACACATACAAACATCAAAGAAAAATGAAATTCATGGGCATATCGGGAAGTAACAGGAAATTACAAAACCCTACCAGGGTGAAAAAAGATCTCATATCACCACCATGGACCTCAACTTTAGGTTTATGAGTGACAGCAGATGGGAAAAGCTCATGGCCATTATAAACCTGCTTGTTGGAGTTATAAGTGACAGTCATTTTCACATTTGGAGTGAAATAATCAATTACATCTCCAATCACTCTCCCAACCACAAGAGGATCCGACAGATTTGCCATAACAAGTATATATATATATATATAGCTAGCTAGATCAGTGGTACGTAGTTGTAGAGAATAAAGGAATTAAGCAGCGAAGAGAATAGTAAATAAGCAAATAACAATAATAACAATAATAGTAAGACTCTGTTTTCTTCAGCTTTGGAAGGACTCGTGCTGGGGATTGAGGGTGGGAGCCTCTCATACTTATAGTGCTCAGATGTATCTTTCAAGCTGCTTTGGATCCATGGAAACTCGTGAGCCTCAAGGGAGGTGGGGTTATAAAGAAAAGAATAGAAAGTGGGACATCAAGAAAAAGGGTGTGTACGTACTAAAGCTACGTTTGTCCACGTGATAAAGAATATATTTTTTCAAGCCTTTAAAACAAGCTAAGCAATAGCATAAGGGCGGTAAAGCTAGGCAAAAAAAAAAAAAAATTCTTACCGAATGTGCGGTAGACCATTACTTGCAACAAAGGTACAAGACTGAAGACTCCTATATATCCATAATTGATAGATAATTGTGGAACATCATTAATTCACTGCAGCAGCAGAAGTGTATGATCTGGTCTATGTAATTAATTAATAGCTTCTTAATTAGGAGGTAATTTGAGGATAAAATCTAATTAATTTACTTACTAACTAGGGCTTTATTAGGCAGCTGATCATGGTTTTTTTGCCCCCTCCTTTTCGACTTTTGCATACAGTAAATTTGCTAGTGACCATTTGACCTCTATATATAGATATTAACTTTACCAACTATTACAACTAATTAATTTCTGGAGGATATATATATATATATATATATATATATTTCAAAGCTCCAACACTAACTCGTTCAAATAGTTTAATTAATTATGTATCAATCAAGATTAATCAATGTAATTAATTCAGAAACAAAGACGGTACTACTCAATACATACAAAATAACTCATGACTTGATTTTAGCCATCTATAAGACTAGATCAAGCTACCTAGCTATACACACATAATTAATTGGATTATTCTTTCATAAAAGAAAATAATTGGATTATTTAATATTTTAATTTATGACTCTTTGAATCTATAAATTAATTACGCACTCACATTGATCCTTGATTAGCCAAAAACCAATAGATAATCAAGTAGTAATATTCTTCCAAATTAACAACTCCGCTACATGTGATTATTATATTTCTTTGTGCATGGCAGAGTTGGAGAGTTTAAAGTGTGATGTGGGTATCCACTGAAGCAACTCCCACTCTTTTTATGGCTTTTTTGTTTTTTTTTGAACTTAGAAGAAGACGGATAGAATTTATTAAGCAGATCCTGCTAAGACATTCTGATCAAGCTAGGAAATACTCGTGATCTTTTATATTAAAGGTAAAATTCCTGAGATGGGTGTTGCTAGAACCTTTCCAAGATTTGCCATCACTTATGGTTTGCTTACCCTATTTGGACGTATTTTTTTTTTTATGAAGGTTTAGCGCATAAAGGAACTCCACCATGCATGAGCCTGTAACGAAGACTGCTAGTGCTTTGGGGTCATTTCATGTAAAGAGATTCATTGTTGGGGGGGTCCTTCGTTTTCTTGTTTCTAAACAAAGTAAGTTGAAGTTGGATTGCCCTAAATGGAAGCTCAAGCATTCATCTTTTTCTTCATATTCCACACTCTTACCGTTTTCTCCCACCATCCTTTTCTAGTTTTCTTCTCTCCTTCTTCTTCTGCCACTATGTATTCTTTCTTTTTTCCAGGTTTTGTGCCACTTCTCGTAGCTAGGTTTCACACTGTTCAAAAAGCCTATTCATGCTTTTAGAATCATGGGTTCTCATGGTGTCCAAGTGGAGGCTTCGTGATCAATTATACGATGACCAAGTACTCCTACTGTCATTTTATTTGATAACCTAACATGCAAGCATTCAATGGGAATTTGTTTTAAATATATTGATCACTCATCGCAATACGTCTCGATCCACTATTTAGTACGAAAAAACATGTAAGAAATAATTGCCTATAAAAAAAATTATGAAATAAGAACAATAAAAAAAAAATAATCAAATGATGCTGTCACTAATAAACCCACAAATATTCCCACAAACGACTAAGATTTGGTCTAAGGATAGTTGAAAGTCTTGTGTTTAAGTATTAATTATAGCCTTAAATAGCTTGTGAATTTCTTGAATTTTGTTCACCATCCAATCTAAGATTTTTTTTCAAAAATATAAAATAAAATAAAGGTAATTTAGCTTTCATAAGGACCTAGCCACAAGTACACTGTCTCTAAACAATTAAAATTAATTATACAAACGAATGGTTTCTTCTTCGTATTCCCACCTAATTAATGAAGGTTTTGAAATCCATAATTAATATTGACCATTAATTAAACCGAAGGGGGGGAAAAGAATCAACGATTTAATCTAGATAAAACTGGAGTTGATTAATCATCTCATTATAAAAATCTAGAATAATGATTGAGAAGCTGAATTTTTTTTTTTTATATATATATATATTGATGTTATTTTATATGTTTATTATTAATGATTTAGATATTTTTTAGAATATTTTAAGTTAGAGAAAAAAAAACTAAAACAGTTAGAATAAAAACATATTTAATTAAAGAAATAAAAACACACACATAAAAATAAATAATTACTTAAATAATTTTAGAGTGTTTTTATATATTCAGTGTAATATTTGTATTATTTAATTCAACCCAACTCATTAAAATCAGATAATATATATAAATATTATAAATGCTAATTTATAAAAAAATCTAATAAATAAATATCATAAGTTGGGTTAAGGTTAAAAGTTTTAAAACCGCTCAACTTGATCTAACTTGTATAACCTAATATAAATAATTAATGCAAGTCCTCGATATAAATATTATTTTTTTTTCTCTTTTTATTTTTCTCTCTCTCATCTTCACACTCATAGTCATCTCTCACTCTTTTAATCTCTTTCTCTTCTCTTAATTCTCCAATTTCACATAAATTATAATTGCTTTTTTTGAGGTTTGATGAAATTATAAAAAAAAAATGAAAATTTCAAGAATACAGATTGAACTTTTATTTTCTCAATCAAATCACAAATCTGAAAATACTTTATACTTTATTCCTGCTACTTTTTTTTTTCTATCATATTATTTCCTAACTATTTGATAAAATGTCTGACTATAATTTTTTTTATATGGTAATTGTGATAATTTTTAAATTGTTCTTAATATATGCATTTTAAGAGTTTTATTTAATTCTAACAATTGCAACCTAACTTTTTTTTAAGATCGTCGAATAATAAAAAAATTAATATACTCAACCTGTGAATATTTTGTAATATTTATAAAAATTTTAGCCCAACATGATATATTAAACCCTTTCAGGTCCAAAAAAAACTGAATTGATTGAATTTATATTTTGTAACATATCAAAAATTAAGTTAAATACAATTATGGATCAAAATCCAAGCCATTATATCCAAGATCACCCCTAAAATCAGCAAGAAAGCATTCCGTGATATATTTCTTCTGTTGTTGCAGTATAAATTAGCATACATCATAGCCAATAAAAGCTACTATCGATATTTCACTGATGTTTTTTTTTTTATTTACCAAGGAAAAGGAAGGCAAGGAGCGAATATTCATAGGGAAATTTAAAGCTTCTCTTGGTTCATGATTCCACTGGCCATACTATTTTCAATGTGTGAGAAAAGGGAATAATTTCGAATTTCCTACAGACCATTTCAAACCTTTGGCTTCGTCAAATTTGAAGCATTAATTATATTTATGCGTGCATCTTGTCAGCGTACATCGATCATGCCGTTTTCCTTTCCTTTTATTATCCAACTGATTTTTTAAAAAAAATTTATGTTAAAAAAAATACATCCTATATATATATATATATTCAGTAATTATGTGATCTGCAGTATGCCGTGGATAAAATATTTTTATTTCTTATATATATAGATTTTTTCAACATATTTATGTAGTTTAAAAAATTTAAGTTCCAATAAAGATTTATATGCATACATGTAATTAAATAAATCAAGAATTATATATATGAATAAATAAATAAAAAATCATTAACAATACCTAAAAATAAAATTTAAAAAATTGAGATATGAATGTAGATCAATATATTTAATCTCAAAAGACAGAACATTTACCCGGCTGTGTTTGCTATATTTGTTTATTAATATATATAATTTTTTTATTCAAGTAAATGATAATAAAAATAGAGACACAAATTAAATTGATCGAATAAAAAAAAAATAACACCAAGGCAACACATATTAAAAATATTACCTGAAAATATTTTTTTTATTTTCAAAAATAAAATTCATCCACACAGAAGATAAAAAAGAATTTATAGATAAATTAAAAACTCTTCAAATTTAAATACATAACTAAGAAAATAATTATAATTTAAAAAAAACTCTTCAAATAAAATGACAAAAAAATTTTGGTAATACAATTGAAAAAAAATTAATAAATTTCAAAAATATAATTGAACCACAATTCTAATTAATCTGTGCTTATTTCTATATCTCCACATAATTTTGTACGAGACCTAAGCATTAACCATAAAAATCGAGTCCAAGCCAAAAAGTTAACATAACTAAAATGATCCCATTTATTTGAGTCTTGCAATATTAATTTCAGAGAAAGATTCTCTTCAAACAAAATAAAACGAGAAGGGGGTGATAATTTAAATATAAATTAAAAAAATAGATGAAAAACATAAAAATATCATTATTTGTTTTTTAAAAATCAAAGGATAGATGATATTGCACTTGGAAAGCCAAGCCAGCTCCCCTGCCCTATTTTATTAGGGCCCATGGGTAGGTTTGCGCAATTGAGCCTCTAATTTTTTTCTTTGCAATTGGGGCCCGCCCCAAGTTTTTTTGAAAAAAAAAATCTGACGGTATGTCATCTGATTTGTCCAGATTCTGCCCCACTGTGATGGTTGAAAAATTAGGGTTTAGTTTTTAACCCAAAACCTGTTTTTCAACCCATTTTTGACCCAAAACATTGTAAGAACCGTGATAAACCTATCTATGACCTTGAGAAAAAAAAAAACGCTCCAAAAACTGAAATCAACTAGAAATCAAAAATCAACCCGAGCTTAAATATATATTTTTTATGAACTTTAAAGATAAAAAAAACATCTAATATGAACTTCCCTCATCAAATGGAACCATTTGACATAAATATCGTTTATTTTGGTGAAATAAATCGGTATCAACAACATTTTTCTCTCTCTACTATAGGAATCCAGCGACCTCTTTCTCTTATCTCTCAACCAGGGACTAAAAAATAAAAAAATAAATTTTTGTACCAAAATTGAATTGAGAAAATATTGAGGTATTAAAATTATGAGAAACTTATCACATGTCACTTATGTTTGACACCTTTTCAATTCACTCTTTTTTTTTTTCCAATTCCGCCCTTTCATAAGAAATCAAAATCAAATAATCTTTAATTTGGACTAAATCGTTGAAAAGAAAAGTTTGGAAACCAAATTGAAAAAACAAAAAAAATTACATAATCTATCTACAACCCATCTATAGTAATGTGCGAGACAATGAAAAACTCATATATTTTAGAATTATACCTTATGAGAGTGAAATAGTTGGTGGTTAATTCTTTGAAGCACAAGCAACTTATAAATATATTAGAGAAACGTTACATTTATTGACATTTCTTATAATTCATATTATAAATTCACTGAAACTTGTATAGGGATTGTTTCACTTATCATTGAGTTGATAAATCTAACGATAATTTTGATTACTCGAGCTTTTTTTATATATATTTTGAGAGTAGTGTATGAAAGCTCCATGTATCTGATCTCTCTTTTTTCTTTTTTTTTTTCTACATATGAAAACTTAGGTTTTTGTTACATGAAGAAAAATAGTTAGCATATATTAGGTGGAGTGATTTTCTCTTCTAGATATATTAAGTACAGATTGTTTTTCAAAATGTTTTTTTGTTTGAAAATATATTAAAATAATTTTTTTTTATTTTTTAAAATTTATTTTATTTATGTCAACTTTTTGGCTTGGACTAAAATTAATAATAGTTATGCATCATGTTTTATTTTAAGTCTTGCACTATTAACTATTTTTAGTCTTGAAAAATAGTTATGTATTTTGATGCATAACATTTGTAAATTCAATCTCGAAACCTTGTATTCTTTTATTCTTTTGAGGTCTGACCTCATGTTTTATTTTAAGTAGGTGTGTATTTGATATTGAAGTGCAGAATGTTTTTTATTTAAATATATACTAAATTATTATTTTTAATTTGTTTTTATAATTTTAAATATAACCACATAGAATCATTGAAAAATACTAAAAAAAACATTAATTTATAATTTTTTTAAAACAAAAACATTTTTAAAACAATTGCAAATACAGTTAAAAACACAGTAAGAAACTGGAAATTAAACATTTATTTGAGTCTTACTATATATATATATATAGAAAAAGGAACCTGGCGGAAAACCTTTCGCTTCTCTCAAGGACGTTGGCAAGTAGATAAAAAGAAGAATTGGCATTAGATCCCTTTGTCAACGGGCATTCAAATAAATGTTAGTGGCCAATCAATGATATAAGAAATTATTTCTTGAATAATAATAATAATAATAATAATATAATAAGAAGAAATGGATGGACTTTAACTGTCCAATTATTCCTTAAGAGTCATATATATTCACATAGCTTCCTTGCCAATCAAGCAATATATTATTCAGAGAGGAGATTCCTTGCAAATTAAGAAATTAATTAAATAAAAAAAAGAACCAAGTGCTTCACAATTAATTATGGATATAGGATGTAGCATTTACATTTAGGGCGTATAATCAAGACCCACAACCTCGAAATGTAAAGTCATTGATTTGTGCTCATCCCGTGGGAGGGAGCAAGGAGAATCTGAATTTTGTCTCTTTTTCAGGATCCCCTCTTGCTTCGCCTGGAAAACACATATTACTGATGCTAATATATAACCGTGTCTCTGTGTGTGTGTGTGTGTGTGTGTTTATTTCTCAATTACGTCTAATTATTTATCAATTACGTCTAATCTGAAGGCTTATTAATTTTCAGATATAGTACAACTATCAGTTCCTTTAGCACCTGAAGGGTGGTCTGCTAGCAACTTAAGAGTTAATGTCATATATTATGTACGTTCTTAAACTTAATATAGATGGAGTGTTTTTATCACATCTCTCCTGTATTACCAGTTATGAATCCGGGAAGCGGGTCATGACACTACTGTGGAAGAATCAATAGCTACAAGCTGGTGCCTCTCTTACCTTCTAAGTATACATAATATTATATGCATATAGACTAATTACATTTCGTTAGCATGGAGTTACTAACAGGTATACCGATATCAAGATATAATAGATACTCGTGTAATTATCAAAGCAACGTATATCGTATCAAATAGAATTTAGTTCAATATGAGTACTCGAAAAATAAAACATGTATAAATATTCAATAAATTAATAGCTGTACTCATCATATAATCAACACACGTATTTATTTATATTACATGCATATTAAAGATTATATCACTCACACGGAAAACAAAAGCAAAAGACAAACGAATGCGGAACCAGAGGCTACTAAAGATTGTTAGGAGGAACGTTAACACTTAACAGAACCTATAACAGATACATAAAATACTAAAAACAAAATCCAAGCAAAGTATCATAAAAAGATTAAAAACTCTAAATTTAGATACCAAAACGTAAATATAAAGCCGAACTGTTTCACCCGATCGATCCGAACATAACTCAAAATGATCGAACCTAATGTATTCAGTAAAACTCTACTGTTGGGCGTTCATCAATCAACCACCATCACAGACCAACCGGTCAGTCAGCTTAGACTTGTCGGTCGACCAACAGCAAACAATCAACCGGTCAACTGATTTAGAACAACTAGTTGATCGGGATTTCTAAAATCTCGATCAGCCAATTTTTAAAATTGCAGATCACACAAAAACATAGTCTGTTTCTTCAACAACTCACGATTCCATTCATCAAATCAGTTTGTTTTATATCAACTAACATCCTAATATTTTAATTAAATTCCTTAAATCATTCAATAATCAATTCAAAATGAAACCTAAACACTTCTTAAATCTTTTCACAGTCAAATTTCTAATAGAAAAAAAAAAAAGAATTGCTTGCTTGTTTATTTAACTTTTCTTGAATAAAAAGTAGTATATTCTTTAAATATCCAAGTTAATTGGGTTGGGTTTTGAACTGAAATTTTGACTCGAGTCTGTTGGGCCAAAACATGTATCTTCCATTTTAAATAACTAATCAACTTGAAATTTGAACAGGTTGGAAGAAGAAGCAAAGTGCAAATTGGATGAAGTTCAGGTACCTTCAAGATCAGCGTGCACAGTTCTGGCGCCAATAGTATTTGCCTATCCGAGTCAACAAGCCCGCCCTTGTCATGGTATTCTAGATGGGTCAGGTATACGAACGCAAACTGCTTTATCAATGATGGCTTCTCATCGATCAGGATCAAAATGTGGATGCCATTGGCGCACAGTAAGAATATGATCCGAAACCATCCAAATAATACTGTCCTATAGATACAAAATCATTGCCCAGATTTCGCTCCATCCTTTAGCCTCCACTGACTGAGAGTAGGCTTGCAAGTAGCGGTACCCTACTCTCTTCCCCAACACCTTAGTAATTAGGGTTTCTTCCTACTTTTTATGTAATCTCCTTTTCTCAGCAGCGGACAATCAGATCGCAGGACAATCCTCCTCCTCCTCCTCAGAACAGTATCCTTCAAACAGTCCTTCCTCGTCGACTCTGTCCCCCATAAGAGTACCCTTACAGGACTTGCACTTGGGCTCCTCCATATTCACAGGCTCCTCGTCCTCTCTGACAAAGCCCGTTCCTTCCCCATCCATGACGTCTCCAACACCAACTTTTACTTTTTTGTATCACCACGTATCTCCAAATCTTGCTTTTCAACAGATTGGGTGTCCCCTCGCCGAACACAGTGTGTACATTTTTTAGTTAGTTGATAGTCCAGCTTCCTATCTAATTTAATTTAGATCATAAACTAGGTATATACTCAAATTCTGGTGCAGGACTTTTTGAGTCCTTGAATTTTCAATCTGGGATAAATCTAATCTCCATCATCTATTCCATTGACAATTTATATGCTAAAAGTCGAAATTCATATTTATTTTGCTGTTTTAGGCAAGGCACTTGGGATTTTTTGTGGGTTGGGTTGCCTCGACCTAATTGTGATTATTCACGTTATTAGTTATTAATTAGTCTTAATAGCCATTTAGTGGTGCCTCCCTTTGAGAACTCAAAACCATTTGCTTGTTCCAGAGCTCAAGATTCCAATAAAGGATGGAGCAATATAGCTGAAATGGGTGAAACAAACGCGAAAATTTTCATTCAACTGAACAATCAGGGGCAGGTTCTTATTAATACGTTCCCTGATTCCCTCACAACCAGAAAAGAAAAGCCTAATCTTATTTGGGAGGAAAAGAAAAAGAATAACAGACACTATAAGATAATCCTGCAGTAGAATAGGATTAACTTGTATAGCAGGGGAGCGGGGAAGAACGGTGGCACGATACTTGCACAGGAAGACATGATAGTATGAAACAATGGCTATTAGGGGGCAGAATTCCTGGTACGGATCAGTCCAGATTAGCAATGACAGCATCAACCACCTCTTGTGTGGTGCTGTCTCCACCAAGGTCTTTGGTTCGACACTTCCCCTCAGATATTACATGCTTCACTGCAGTCTCAAGTCTATCAGCAAATGAAGGAAACTGAAGGTGTCTCAGCATCATGGCAGACGAGAGGAGCAAAGCCACTGGATTTGCCTTCTTTAGTTCCACCATTTTTTCTTTTCCCACGTTTCCAGCAGAAGCACCTTGCTCAAAAACAGCATAATCAGCTCCCACATTACCTGTAGTCACCAAAAACTAAATAAATTACAACGCAAGCTTATAGAGCTGATAGTAACAGAAAAAGTCCGAAGGACGTGAAACAATCAAGCTCCTAACAGCTTCAAGATTAGGATTCCTTAACCTATAACTCCTTAAAGAAGGTAGGTAAAAGTCTTTTGCAGAATTAGAACTTTAACCAAATTCATACCTCCTGGCATGACACCAGTGCCTCCAGCTATACCAGCAGCTGTATTTGCCACAAGATTGCCATAAAGATTAGGAGTAACCTGTACAGAGCATAACAGAGCTTTCATTAGTGAAAGGTCTAAAGTCAAAAGTGCTAAACAGTTGACAATCAAGCATGCATAAGACTATTGATTGCAGACAGTAGCCACTGCAAGAAGCTCAGTGAGGAGACGTGAAAAGACAAAACTGCAAGTCTAATTCTCAATTAGTTTACACCATGGTTTTAGCATCCTTGTATTATTAAATAGGGTGCTTCATTTAATCACAAGACAATTTTTTTCCCTAACCATATGAACTGATAATTCTCTCACCACAGCAAATGCTACCGAGAGACCTGCTGCTGAACAACAGACTTGTTCCGACACATCAAAACCGAGGTTGCATACCAACACCATAAATACATAGAAATCACCTAATAATGAATAACATCCCCCATAGACACCAATTCAAACAATAATGAACAAAAGTTTTCAAAAAATCACTTACCATCACATCAAATTGCTCAGGTTTCGAAACCAGCTGCATACAGCAATTATCCACAATAATCTCAGTATACTTTATACTCGGATATTTCTTCGCAACCTCTCTGCAAGACTCCAAAAACAACCCATCTGCAAGTTTCATAATATTTGCCTTATGCACTGCCGTCACTGTCTTCCTATTATTCAAATAAGCATACTCAAATGCATACTTCGCAATTCTCTCCGAGCAAAACTTTGTTATCACCTAAAAACACATTCATCACCATCAACACACCATTATATATATATATAAAAAATAACGAACAAATCACACACAACAAAAAGTAATTATTCAAAATGAAACAAATAATCGTCAAATCAGTTTTATAAGATTTCAATCTACCTAAAACTCAAACTTGAATAAGCAAAACATAATTATCACAGGAGAGACTATTGATCATGAGGGGCTATAGAATAATACTAGTTTAGGTTCTTCCCGGAATCACTTCCGGGAAAATCCCTTCCATCAAATCAACATGTCCCTTTAGTGGGTCACAAATATTCAATGATCATGATAATTAACAAAACCATTAACAAATCATTAACTAATGATTAACACAATAAACAACAAAACAATTCACTAAGTCAAACAAACAATAAAGGTTGATTACTTTAAGGCTTTCAACAACACCAGGAACCACCTCATGCTCAAGCCCAGCGTATTCCCCTTCAGTATTCTCTCTAATAACAACAATATCAACATTTTCGTGCCGTGTAGGCAACCCTGGCAAATTAAAACAATTAACCAGCGAAGCATACAAATCCAATTCCTTCCTTAACGAAACATTCAGCGAGCTGACACCACCACCGACCGGAGTCCTCAATCCTCCTTTCAGACAAACTTTGTTTTTCTTAATCGATTCGATAACTTCTTCCGGAATGCGATTCATGTCGCCGTGGACTTCGTATTTCTCGAAGTAAACCGGTGCGTGCATCGCTTGCATTACTTGTTCTACTGCGTTGGTGACTAAAGGCCCGATTCCGTCTCCGGGGATGAGGGTGACTGCGCGTGGTGTTCCGTCTCCGGGTCGCGGCATGTAGGTAACGGACCGGGAAGTTGGGATGGGGGTTAGAGAGAAGGAGGTGGTGGGTTTGGTTAGGGATTTGAGGAGGGAGAAAGACCGGCGAGCCATGGAGGCTTAGGGATTTTTTGTGTTTGATTTTTGGAAATTAGGGCTTGGAGGCCATCAAAGGAGAGGGAGAAAAGAGCGGGTATTTTGGTCATCGAGGAGACTAGAATAGAAAGGAAGAGGAAAGTGAAAATGTTGAGGAAAGTTTAAATTTAGTCCCTATTGTATATATTTATTCTCAGTTAAATTCTAAAACAAGAGACTCTATCAATCAGATATCAGATGTTTTGAAATTTTTCGGTTAGGTCCTTCGGAGAATATTTGTTAATATTGTCCATATAATAAATATAAATATTGATACAAATCCGGATATAACCCAACTAAGGACCTGAAAAGCTTAAT
>Ga0307515_10012415_pt1 | contig 16022 bp, 15 predicted proteins | sample 17_EM_MG_FD_194513 | JGI IMG/M metagenome (GOLD analysis project Ga0307515, IMG submission 194513) | Populus trichocarpa ectomycorrhiza microbial communities from riparian zone in the Pacific Northwest, United States - 17_EM | ecosystem: Host-associated > Plants > Roots > Unclassified | place...
GGGAACATAACCCTGAATGCGATTGCGGTGGCACCAGTAGGTGAACAGAATGATCCATGCTCCGTAAGTCAATGGGGCAACCACCATGGAGACAAGAAGTTTCCAGGTGGCCATGACGTCTCTTGCCTGAATCTTGACTGTCGAAGCCGCTAGAGCCTCTCTTGATTTCTTGATAGAAATGACCTTCCCGCATACGAATACTGCACCGAATAGTACGAGTCCGGGTATCACTAGGATGGACAGCACAGCCAATTTACCCAGCCTATATATCAGGGTAAATATGACCTTGATAATTGAGAACTTTGCGTATTCAACTTGGTGGTCTCGGATATTCAATGCCATCAGCCGCTTGTTGTATGCTAATACGGACTTTTTCAAACTAATGATGCGAGGGTCGTCTTTGTATCTTGTGTACCCCTGGACTAACCGGCGGTTGAGTTCGACAACCATTGGAAGTGGAAGTTTCTTGCCCTTTGGGTTGTATAATCGGCGGACGGCTTGAATCAACTGGTTCAGATGATGAGTATAGTGTGACTGGTGTATGAATTCATGCGACTTACCAACAAAGTCTCGTAGTCTGGGCTTGTAACTGTGACAGCAACGAGAGAATTGTAAATTATCTCCAACATTGAGCCAATTGCATCGCGTCTCTCTCCCGATTTGAAGCGTTCGACGAGCTCAGGAGAAACTTCCACAGGAGTTCCGAACTCGATGACTGCCCGTGATCGGAATTTGTGGGCATGGAAATAGTTCATGCCCACTGGGACTATTTTCAACCCACAGCTTGGATCTTTCGCGAGGGCTCCCAGAGCCATGATAGCCACGCCAGCTGATTAACATAATTAGCTTAATTGTGTAAGAAAGGAACAAGTCATGCTACGGTACCTTTGAGAGGGAGAAGCTCTGGACGGTCATGACTACCACCTTCGGGGAATATTCCAATGCATCCGCCTTGACTCAGTGTGTCAAAGACGGCGTCGTACACCTCCGTCTGGTCAACCTTGGGAGCAACTTTGAAAGTTACACCTTCAAATCCCGGCGCAGGGCCATTACGAATCTCAGAGCCATCTCTCTCGAACTTTCCGTCGTCGCTGATATCATCGCGACCAGTCATTTGTCGCAAGGAGATGCTACCCTTGAAAGGACGTTTCAAGCGGACCTCCTCCGGTCCATTGATTGCTTGAACCTCAGCGCTGGCCGCTAAATTGTTGACTGATGGGAGAACCAGGAGACCTCCCACTTGAAAATCTTTATTTTCGAAATTTGTGTCCACGCCACGAACGAGACACGGGTCGTTCACCGGGTCTGGAAGGTATATTCTCCCTTTACCAGGCTTTGTACTATCTAGGGCTCTCCCGACTGGTAGTGAACCCGCTCGCTTTGCCATCCAACCGATAAATCTTCGCTTCATGGACTTTTCAGCGATGAGGAAATGGATTCGACGTTCGGCTTCTTTACGAACTACGCGCATAAGGATCAAGGGATCGACGAACTATGACAAGAATCAACTTTTGTTTCCGTGAACGCACGTTTTAGTCCACGTACCTGATTTGCGTGCGGAGCACAAACGAACAGTACTGGCCCATCCTTGGGAATCTTCCATGAGCTTCGTGGATGTACCTCCCGGAAGAACAGGTCTACGAGCACTGAAAACATCCATAGCAGTGCGTCATAGACATATGGATTCATATACCCAAGTTTCGGTTTCGCCATTCCGCCGATGGACGCGTTTTAGCTGCCGTGCTTCAATATAATGTGCGGTAAGGTGGTTGGGAGGTCTGCTGGTTGGATTATCGGGGTATGTGTCCTTGGTCGGACTATTCGTATTGTATTTCTGCCTGGACGCGTAAAGTTAGGAACACTCTGACCGGAACGACAATTGAGGGCTTGAGCGCCATGAAGCTACTGGAACTCACCGGAGCAGAGTTTGAAGGTTTGGTTGTGTATGGTAGCTCCGCGATGTCTGGTGATCAGGGAATGGTATGAATATTAAGTTTTTGAGGTACGCGGCGCTGGCTTGGTGGTTTTATCACGATAAAAACCTAGTTTCGGCGAGTTAAAGAGGTACAGCGGGAAGAAGTTGGTTTAAGGTAAGCCTGGTGGATATCTGATGCTCAACAAAGTAACAGAGGAGCTCAGGATGTGGAAGGAGTAGCGGTCCCACCGGAAGACGGCGCTCAACGATGCAAGAGAAGCATTACTGTTAGAGCGGGGGGGTGGAGAAGCTGGGGGAACCTTCCATTGATTGGACCAAGCGACAGCAGAACGCCATCATCGTGCCCTCGGTGGCAACCCACCTTCAACCAAGAAAGAAGGACGAGATTCAGGACAGAAGGCGTCGCGCAAAAGGCGTCAGTCACTTCGCCAGTTACTTCTGAAGTTAGACAAATATGTAATAATATGTAGCCAAGAACGGAGGAAATGTGCGTCGACGTAACCGGATAAGATTGTCAAGCCCTGCCAGTATCACAAGCCAAAACCGTTGAGCCGTTCGCGGCTCTCTATGTAAAACGGGTGTTTGTTGAGCATAGCTTCACAAGCAACCACGCAATAGTTATTGTATAGAGTATCTGTTCTATTAGAAGAGATTCAAAAGCACCAAAAGTCTGTATATTTTACATCTAACACCAATTGCTGACTCCGCGCTATGCAGTCCCATGTTATTCCATAATAGCCCTCCAACGCCACAGATGCTATATGTACATTAACGGGGGTGACCGCCTGCTTTGCGGTCGTTGATAAAGGCAGTCAGTAATGAAAAAAACTTTTGAATACCTATCGTGAGATATGGAACCAGTCCAGTTCCAACTACCAGAGTCCTGCAAGAACAGCACCAAATGCGGCGCTAGCCAAGAGCCTACTTCCAGTGTTCACCACACCTGGTGCTATATTCGGTGTCGTGTTCGGCGTTTGGAGTTCTGCAGTTATAGACCTCGCTGGGAGGTTGATGGTGGTAGTGGCAGTAGATTTGGCAAGATGAACATTCGCCAGTGTGCCTGGAGCACCAGCGTTTGCGACCAGGAGGGCCTGAGTAACTTCGAGGGCGCTAAGCTGCTGTCCGATGCCGCTGCTGCCGTCCCACGCGCCCGTGTACCACTTACTGCCGCAAGTCACGCTGTCTTTGCCACCCGAACAGGATGTCGCAACTGCAGCCGCTGATTTGCTGAGGAGTGTGTTGATTGAGGCTGCTATATAAGGAGCCAAGACTGCAGTCTTCGCGAGAAAGCGCGCAAGGTAAGCTTTGAAACTTTGCTGATCGGTATTGCAGGTACCGACAGTCTCGCACGCAGCTTCAAACATAACATCGGTGGCGTTAGGGTAGGGTGAGAAGAACACAGCGCTTCTATCGAGCAGTCCGGACGTTCGTTTCTGCCATAGCGAGGATCCATTGGTGTAGTTGTAAAGTGTCGCTGTTCCATGAAGGAAGATGCCCACTCCATAGCTCCATTGCATATGATTGATTTGTGAGCAGTTGAGAGTATCGTCAGAGCCATCAAAGACCTCGTAAATACTGCTGATTAAACCAATTCGCTCACACCAATCCCATGTCTTTTCTGCCCAATCCACGTATGTTTGATTTCCAGTGTAGCGAGCCAGACGCGCAGCAAGCGCAAAGAATCCTCCATTTGAAATGCTGTTTTTGTAGTCGTATCCGTATGAATTTTCTGGGAATATTTGCCATTTTAGGCCGCCATTGCAGGAGGTAAGATCCCAGCGTGCAGCCATGCTGTCAAAGGCGGCTTTTGCCACGTCAAGATATTGTGGTTGATTCTGGGGCGGGCTGGGGTATTCATATTCGAGTGCGGACATGAGTGCGAGGGCCCAGAAGGCTTGATCATCATTTCCCTAGAAACACATTAGCTCCACTATTTATAATAATGGTACAAGTTCTTATTTGGCATACCTCATCTCCTCGGTGCGCAGGAACCATAAGATCCGCATTTGGTCCAAAATTGGCAATCAGCGCCTGTATGGTGGTATTGACGTAGCTCGAGTCGTTGGTGTATGCCCAATAGTCAACTAAGCCTCCCCATACAGCGCCTGCCTCCCACCAGTAGTATGGTGCGGGTAGGTTCCCTATTTTCGTAGCCGGTGTATCAGTTTGGTTGTTGGTGTAGTATGTCATCATGTTATACGCATATGTCGCGGCAGCATTGCGAATAGATGCTAACAAGCTGTCAGTACCAACCCCTAAGATTTAAGTCTGAGGGTGTAGTCGTACCTTCATCATTCACGTTCAGCGATATACAGGAGGCAAAGGGGAGAGTTGCTGAGACAGCAAGCGCTGTCATCCGCCAGTCGAATTTCATTGTGGAACTGTGTCGCGGTATAACGGTAGGAGAGAGTTGCGGAGGAAGACATGATGGGCGAGAGAGGCCGGTGATAAAGTAAATGGGGTAGCTACGGTTACATTCCTTCCACTCATCTAGCGCGATTAAGTAAATGATGTAGGGGATAACAATGGGTGTGCAGTAATTGTCTTGTGGATTGAACAAGGGCTTTGCGCGCGGTTTGTTTCTCCCCAATCCCACTGAGGGGTCGCTATTGTTGCACCACTCGAGGAATCCATTAAACAAAAACCCATGATTGGCGGCTGTCGTCGGATGCCAGGGGTACAAACACCTTTTTCTCAGCCTCAGGCGGTGTCAAGTGTATCAGAATCAGAAAGGGGAAGGTGAGATGTTCGTAGGTGGTTGTTTCAAGATGCCCCATCCGCTTAAGAAACATGACAGCGCTGGGCGGAAGCGTGTCAGCCACCCGTTTTGGGCGGCTCCGTCGCACACTGACCTTTTATCCTTTTAGATTTCTAAAGCCATCCCCTATTGTCCGTGGGAGCGCTTTCAGATCCAATTCGTCAAGGTTTACGGATACTTTAGGGAAGCTCGTATCTAAGGGTTAAAATATGGACATCTCCTACGATTCAAAACTTAGCACTTGGTCTATTCACGTCCTATTTCAACAGCGCTAGACTGTTCACCGGTCATCGTGTGCAAGATAGCATCTTCATACTATCGAGGCGCCGATAGCTCCACTTTTGTCGATTAACCCTTCTTGCTCAAACCTCCATGGATATCCTCGGTCAGTCTACAGTAGCCTACGACAATTGCAGTAAAATCGATAAAAACCCCGGGCTTAATCTCGAATATATACAAGTTCCTTTATGTACCTTGCTCTACAAGTCCCGAAAAGCTTGTAGCAGCCAATATAATTATACCCTGCATAAACCGATTTTCAATCCCGATCCAAAATATTTGCCTAGATTCCCTAATCCCTGAATCCTCAGGCGAGGATCAGAGTGTTGAACCGTACTCACTTCGCGTCCCACTCCGGCGAACTGTAGCCTCGTATCGGCTTATCAAACCCTCGTAAGCAGGAAGGCAATAAAAGAGAAGACAGTTGACTTGACAATTGTCGAGAACAAAGCTCGCTGGGACGTAATCATTATTGCTACAGGAAGGAAAAACACCTACGCGCCGGGCTATGAATGCTTGCTAAGTCTTGTTGAGAATACAGATTGCCGAAGATGATACGATAAGAACAGCCAAAAAGAAGTGGATATCATAAATCACTCTCAAATTTCAAGTACAACCAGCTTTCGCTGGATCTTTTCCAATAAACCCCATTCTACCTCATTCCATTGCGACCTAATCGCAGACCACTCTCCCAGTATCCTCCTGACCTCGTACAGCACGAACTCTGCACGATTTCTTAAGTCTGGCAACCTCAAGCCTACTTCTCCCGCAGTTGTTTGGCCAGCCTGGATACTCCTAATCGTATGTCCAATCGCGTACCTCGCGCGTACCAAATCCCTACATTCATGGATGTCGCTAGACGTTACTTCGGCGTCAGGCTTCAGCGCCGCTCTCCGTTTGAAAAGCTGGTATCCATCTTTCCTGCCGAACCCAGTGGAATGCTCATTGCCATTCTTTGGTGCGCTGACTGGTACTGGTACTGGAGTGGGCGTCTCATCAGGATAGTAACCCGCGACTGGCACTGGGACAGGACCGAAGCCTGGATCATGTGGGATAGCGTATGGTGCGAATGGATTATTCGGACCCCAAGAATGATCGCGAGCTGGACTCCCACGCTGCGGAGCCTGCTGAGGCTGAGGAGCCGGTTGTAGAACAAGTGGAGGATAGTGTGGTGCCGGGTATGTATAAGGGTTAGGTTGTACAGATATTAGGTCCGGTTGCTGAGGTATTGTAACCGGACGCAACGGGTTTGCGGGCTGGCGTAAGCCAGGTGTTGGTGCAGCCGGGTTCTCTTGCATCTCCATGTCTGTTCCTTGCTTTTCTTTTCTTGAGAACATTTTTTGTGACAAGCTGCTGAGCGAACGGACGAGAATAGGGCCTCGCTTTGGACCGAATGCGCTATCAGGGATCGACTGCGAGCTCTGCGCAGCTTGCCGTGGTGGCAGGGTGTCATTTTGGTAGAACCGGTCTAGTCGCTCTTCGAACTCGCGAGGGGGTAAGTATCTGGGCGGCATGGAAAGCGGAGAGCGTATCTGACCCCGCCTGGAGAAAGCTTTAAGCCATCGTACAGCGTGGAGGAAGAGCAGGACGATGATGATGCAGGACATTATGAGGTAAATGAACGAGATTAGCGGGACGCTCCCCACGAACTCTCTTGTCAGATTGTCTCCGACCACGGTTTCGTTGATTGTGCCATTTGTCGAAACTGATTTCAGGTGCCATCCGCCTAGCTCACTCTCCGGAGATCGTTTTAAGGCCATGTTCTGGATATAGTCTCCTCCCTAGGAGACCACAGTGATAGACGAAAGAGATCACACGCCGATCCCGGGCAATGAATGGGACGATGGCCAAATCTGCGCGACAGATCCCAGCCTGAGACGCCCTTAGAAATAGCTATACAAAGCTTCCTGATGATTCTTCCATCACTTACGCGCTCATATCAAGAAAATGATTGTTATATCTTCCATGAAGAAGTGAATGGCGACCCTGGTACCCCGCGAAAGAATGAAGCTTGTACCAGATTGAGGAATTGAGAGTATTGTGATCTATGATGTGTTGTGGATTGCGAAGCGACAAAGCACGCGTACTCTACAACCCCCTCAGAGTTGGGCCTCGGTCCCTGCTGTATGGAGTCCTCGGCAGGAAGCAGCCCTTGCATGGGCCGGACGCCAAGGTCGTGACAGGTACAGGAGATTCTTCAACCAATAAGCCCACCAAACCTTTAATCACCCTTGGCATGTTTGTGGCGTCGAACCCCCCATTTTGGGATGTTCCAGACGCCTTCCCTCATCAACTTAAGGACACAAGGCTGAGTCTGCCTTGCCGCTCACGAGTTTCTGCGCTCCCCGTGCTCAGTTTTGCGGAACTTGCCTTATTAGCGCTTTTCCACTAGCCAAAATCATGCTCAAAGTCAATTCGGTGGAGGCTTGAACAAAGGGTAAATCTGGCCGAGGATTCTCAAGAATTCATATCGTATCACCCATTGGCTCGTATCAAGCCTGGTTCAAGCGCTTGGATATCAACAGGCAAATGACCCTGCAGCCGCTGCTTCGGGCTGGCCAATGGCTCAAATGCGGCCTAATAGGCACAGTGTCCAAGATCTTGAACCGAGATATGCTTTTGGAAACTAAGATCCCGTTCCCTAATGAACTTTTCATGGTGCTCCTTATCCCTTGACACGGCAGCGTCCAACGAGAAAGTGGTCTGTGCGCAAACACTGTTTTTGAGACTACACGTATCTACATAGAATCATTAATTACACCACCATGCCTTCCAATCGTACTAGAATTGATGCAGACCTTGTTCAGAAGACTCAATATAACGCTCCTCCAGATTGAATCGCGAAAAAACCCTGCCCTAAGTCCTCATATCTATCGCCGAATACTCTAAGGAAGCCTCTGGGTAGTAGGGATTGGAAGAGACCTAGGCGTACTACCTCGTGTTGAGCGACTCAATTCCAAAGATTAAGCTTATATATCAATATACTATGAAATCACCGAATTGAGCCTATTTGATTGGTGAGCACGGGGCCAAATGCCGTGTCAAGGGATAAATTATACTTAATCAACCAAATTTGGCAGCAAATCTTGAGCTTAAAGTAATAGGATAAGGCAATGCAGAAGCTCTAAAGATATTATTCTCTAATCATAATGAGTAGTAACCGAACCATACTCTTGCCCGTTAAATGTCAACCAGAACTTCAAATTGGAAGTTAAGGAAATGTTGATCTTGAAATTGGCAATAAAATATGGTTTCCCCTGTGGCCCACTCCGTGCTACCTGGAATTTGCTTTCGGGTACGGAGCTCAAGTCTGCCGAGAGAATGGTGACATTGTAGGCAGACTGCGAAAGAGTCAGCGGTAAATTGAAGTTTTTAGAAGGACAGCTTACATCGTCTGCATAACGCCTGGGAGCGACATCCGCATCGCAAGCCACCAGTCTAGCTTTGAAAACTCTGCTGTCGGTGGCATCAAATGTTCGGTAGAGTTCTATTTCAGCATGACGAGCCTGTGATGACAACAGCGGGTCGCCTTTCTTGATCAGCCAGCTCATCTGTCCTTTGGCATACTTTTCGCCATCATGTTCGTCGATATATGCATCCTCTTCGGTGTGCTTGAAGGCAGAGAATGGCTCCGAAGCTGGAGTACCGTAGTGTCTCCGGCACTTTCGAAGGTATATGAGATCTGACCCCCCTGATTCAAGTCCTCTTGCTACAGCTCCTCGGACAACAGCGCTCCAGCTATAATTTTAAATAGGTCCCATTAGCAACCAGGGGGTGGGTAGATTAGAGTTAATCAGGTGAGACTTACGCCATGGTAGGTTGTATTGTGCTGATTCCTCTAGTTCTGGCAAATTGTCGAACTCTATCAAACATATAGGGCGATTTACCGAAGCCTCCCACCAAAAAGACATACTGTTTCATGTCAACCAAGCTACACATGCTTTATGGGATGACTAACCTTCACTTGTGAGCCGGTCCGCTGCACTTGATCAATCTGTCCTGCAATCAAATTGCAAGTTTTCTCCACACAGGGATCGAACATTTCCTTCAGATCATCACTATCTTATGGATAAGCAGCTTGATAAACCTGAAATGGCGATTGACTTACGATGTAACGCGGATTTCGCCGCAGTCGATCCCCCGACTTGGATCATCTATAGCGTTCAGTGGTGCAGGCAAAGGAAGAATGTGCTCCTCGTCCTCTTCGCTGCCGAAGCTAGTCTTTGCGGTTAAAAATGCTTGCATAAGTCTGCCCATTTTTGGCTCAAGCATATGCTGGTCTCGCTCGCCGGCTGGATTATCGGCGATTTTTCCGTAATCTGCTGTTCCAATTTTCTTCTCCAGCCACTTCGTGAAGCCCCGGTCTACAAAGCTACCTCCGCATTTTTCTCCGGTACCAATCGCAGCTTCTTCGATTTGAAACGTAGGGTGGATAGTTTTGACCCTGTAGGAGATTAGATCCACAGTACCACCACCGGCATCGCAAAGGACAAAGCAGTCCCCTATGGCAACATCCTCGCCTTGTTTGCCTCCTTTCATTGTTTTTAACACATATATGGCTGCGGCTTCGGGTTCCGTGACCATAATCGTTTCTCTAAGATTTGGGAACGACTTCTCGTCAAATCCAGCCTTCGCAACAGCACGAAACGTACGATCCTTGGCCCTGTCGGACCAAACAGCCGGAACAGTAATAACGAGATCAATCGGCATCGTCAGGTAGACACCTTCGTAAGCTTTTTCTAAATTTTTGATGAGCTGACCCTTGACGTGCGAGAGATAGTCGGCCACAATGTCGACAGGGTCTTTGCCCGGATATGCGGGTGGCCCTCCTCTATCCGCAAAGCGTGTAAGGTCCATGTTTCCAATGCCAGTCAATAGTTCGAGCAACATCTTCAACTCGTCCCCTCTCTTCTGCTCATCTAGCTCGAGCTTTGTCCAGACCTGACGTTGGGCTTGTGGTGGGATTAAGGAGCCCCATAGAACTTTTCCACTAGATGAAGCCGAGTATGATATCTCGCTGGGTACCTTCTCTTTTGTACCCAGCTGGCCGTGGTGGCCGGGCCAGTCGTGGACGACTTGGATGTTGTCGATGGGCGTGTTGTCGCTCGTAGCTTCGCAGAAGGCGACGCCTGTCAAGATTAGCCTCACTATTGGATATAGTGGAAGTAAGAGCGTACCTGTAAATGTGGTGCCATAATCAAGGCCTACAGCGTATTAGACAAGGATCAAGGAAGAGCTATGAAGCGAGACTTTCGTACCTATAACAAGGCGATTTCCTGGCATATTTCCTGGCATATCGAAAAATCCTAATCAAGAAAATTTGTATGTCAAGGCGTGGAAGCAAGAGAAGTTCGGTGTATGAAAGTTCATTCATCTGAGAAGAACAGCAAGAAAGTAATGAAGAGAGTCCAAGACCTCTTGGGATGGCAAGGCTAGGTCATGAGGGGCAATAAGATAATCCCCGGACCTGTAACTTCTAAGGGTCCAATAAACGCCGGGCTTTTGAAAAGCGGAAAGTAGTCGGCCGGCTGAGACGGACATGGTGCAATGCAGTACTCCAAGCTTGCACAACTATTGAGCATGAGCTCTCACACCTGCATCGTGGACGAGACTTGTGGAACGTATGAGCCAATAGAATCATTTAAATGATACTCTCTGGCGACGGTTGGTGGAAAGCTGCATGGTGTAAGTCGACGCGCAGCAAGGCTTGATAAAACCAACCCCACGCACCTATCCTATATTGAAGAAATATTCACGATATCTCCAAGCCACAATATTTTGGAAGCAACAGCAAGAATATTGGATGACATATTCTCTGTCGTCCGGCGAGAACCAAGCCATGGGGACGACTCGCCAAATGTGCCAAGCGCCTAAGCTTGAACCGAGCTGTGCAGGCATGCGAGCAGAAAGTCGTGGCAGACCGTGCGCAAGCCAACTGACTAAAAAGAGTAAGAATACCTCAACCACAATAAATAAGAGCAATTTCAAAAGTTTAATTAACTTAATTATTACCTATATATTTGAAATATTTTATTTATATTTTATTTCCATTACGTAGTAATATTATAGTAGTTGTTAAAACATGGGGGCTTAGTCGCTGTGGCTGTTCTCAAATTAGACACCTTGAGAAGAGCCTCGTTCTTATCATAAGATCAGGCACGACGCTCAAAGCCACTCGGTTGGCTTTTCTACATCCAGCGCCCGCATGTGAGAGCTCATGCATGAGAGCATTTTGCCCTGAAAAAGAGAAACACGGGAGGCGTTCTGGCCCGCACATCAGGCTCGCCCACCAGCATGGATTTTGAATTCATACCAGCCTTGTGGACCAACTCTCATTTTTCTGCAGCCCTGACAGACATAGCCCTGGTAACTAGCTAAACCTCATGCATGCCAATAGATTTGATCGGTAGCCGCGGGGCACCACCGAAGCCCTTCTTTCTCCCCGCTTCGATCTCTCCCTATCTGTGAACCTCATAATCTCTTCTACTACAAATCCCCATAACCGTCATACCGGCAAGCCTTTGGGCTTGCGAATGAATCTCCTTCTTTGATTCCTAGCATTTACTGCCGATTTTGTGTTGATTTTTAGATGTGACAGTGGTCAGCAAGGCTCCACCAAGTTACTCTGGTTATTGCGAATGTATCAGCTAGGCATAACAGTGAGGTTATATTATTTCTCATCAATCGCTCAGCCGCTAACAGTATGGAAGGTCAGCTCAATACTTGGGCCGAGGCCTCAACCTAGATTTGTTGAGCACAAGCCGCGCCAGTCCGGTGAGAGTGAAATGACGGAAAATTCCCATCCGCAGATACCCCATCCGTGGGAGCAGCACCCCGATGGTGAGTCCGGGCACCAAGGAGATGATGATGGTGATTCTCAGACCGAGGGATCCCACCAGGAGACTCCAAATAGCGAGGGCCCCGCTCATACAGACGTGGCTGCTAAAGAAGCAAATGGCATAAGAACTATTGAGGAAGAGGAAGATGGAGAGAGACAACAGCGAGATGCGGGCTTGAGACAGGAGATCTATAAGTGTCAGGATAAAATACACGTTCTTAATGACAACCAGGGTATTCTTATTGCCGAGAATGACAGGTTACGCAACGAGAGGAACGAGTGCAGGGATAAGCTGGACAGGATCCAATCAAAGCTTCTTCAGGACTTTTACTTCAAGAAATATCCAGAGCATGAGCAGCGTATGGGGCCACGTCCTCGCGGGAAGTATTTGGCAATGGATAGGATTATTGACGAAATACTTCAAGACTTAGCAGACAGGGACAGAAGGAATTTGGAGCTTGTCACCGAAACCAGTAGACTTGGGCACAATCTGGAAACGCTTCAGAAAAGCTTGCTGTCAAACGTGGAAAGATTCCGTCCTACTCAAGATGATGAGCTCATTAGCAATTTCGAAACCCTAGCCTCTGCAATCAAAGTTATCACCCGCGATGTTCCTAGCAGCGCTGATTGCAATAAGCTTGCAATGGAATTCGCACATTATACATTGATTAACGGTGTTTCAATGTCTTACTGGAAAGATAGGCTTCACAGAAAATGCCTTTTAGAGGCAGCTATTTGGTCAATCCTCATGGATACAATCTTCTCGACACCTTTTTACGTATTCGGGGAATATGCTGATCTATTTACCACTGAGTGGAAGAAGCTATTCATGAGTAAGTCGGTGTTCTAAACATTAATAGGTATTATTTTGCTGACTCCATTACCAAGGGGCTGGGTTGATTCAATCCAAAGATTACGTCGAACCCTCATGGCCACCTCCTTCGCCACTGTGTGAGAAGTGGAGATACGTTACTATTGAGCAACTACAGAGCAAAGTGGTAGGGGAACAGCCAGCTAGCCACGAGTGGGAAGAAAGCAACAATCAAGAAATCGATGCAGTAGTTGATTCAAGCCATCAGAATGCCAAGATTCACATCGAGCAAGCTCTTATCGATGCTCTGAGTCCCGTAGCCCCTGGCATCAAACCCGCCAAAATCCAAAAAATTGTTAGGAAGGCTTGCGAATTGGCAGTTCAACTAGGTCTTCAGCGATGCCGTCTTCAGATCATCGCCCCGAAGTTAGATCAAGAATACATCGCAAGCAAAACAACCGACATGATGGGTATTTCAGGTTGCGAAAATATCAAGACGGGCCGTGTGGCCTTCATTGTCAATCCAGGGCTTAGAAAATGGGGTGACGGTCATGGCGGTCACTTGGACCAATCCTTAAACCTTGTGCCCGCGTTGGTCTTCATTGAAGGTGAATAAAGGCTACTGCACACTTGTCTTATTGAGTAGGAAACCTTTTAACTACATATCCTTTTATATACCGGGTTTTTGGGTTATTTTATATCTATAATATTCCTCAAAACACCTCAATGCACATATATGCTGGTCACCCTCGGCGGGCATTAGAATATCCTCAATTGGACTTTCGAATACCTAGGATCTAGTCTTAGACAAGGCCTTTCAATTAAGAGCCTCGTTGCTGTATTCAGTAATTCACGTAGTTGCTATCCAGTAACACCTTCCCCATGGCCACAATCGAAGGCTTACAATAAATCTGCGGTCTTAACCCAGAAATTCCCCCACGCGGTACCATGTGTTTGTGGCGTTCAATCTGGCCGAGAACAGAAGAATTGCCTAGACACGCCATATTATTCTCTTCCTAATTCAGACACTGGCCTATACAGACGCCTCAACCAGGCCCAAGCGTGAACGAAGGCTCACACGGCGGCTTTTCAGAAGCAACTTTAAACGGCTGTGTTCCAATTCGCCCAGCAATTTTATTGCTACCCATGGCTGCAATTCGACGCAAGACCGGTTCTCACCTCTTGATCATCTTCTCCCTAAACTCGTTTTTCTATCTCCCAGGAAGTGGTCTACTTTGCGCTGACAGCTGTTGGCAATCGCAATGGTTCGCGGATTATGGGGCGAAGATGTTAGATTCGAGGGAAGTGTGTTCAAGAATCATTATGAGCTGGCAACGATTATCGTTTATTGCATCTTCTTCGCTGGGATCATCTGGGCTTGGTCGCAAATTGGGAAGCCCAGTCTACGTCCTGGGGAAGGCGATATTATTGCGAAATCGAAAGGACCTTTTAACCGCCTGGGATGTCGACCTGAATCGAAGTTCCTTACTACCATCGTAATACTGTCTGACGACCTAGATCGTCTATACGAACTATGTCTCAGTTGTCTCGTATCTTAAGCTCGTATGTCTCATCAAACGTCTCATTACCTGTTTCTCTTAACTATGACCTACTACATAACGACGTCGTCGTCATTATATTTGGACCTACCTAATGTATATAAGAGAGCTTCTAGAGCCCTCTTTAATAAACAGAGTTCTCATTCCTAATCGTCCGTTTAACAGTTATAAGCCTAGGCCGTCTACTATATCATCTTTAATTCCAAAGCCTTTATTCCCATTAATTCCAATTATTATCTTAATTATAGACAACTACCCACAATAACTTCTTAATAAGAAACACCTCCCGTTATTATATCATCTGTTATCCTTATAAGCCTAAACAATTGGGACAAATAGATTAAGGTTATTAAGTTAAAAGCGAATAATAATCGTCTCTGGAAGTATGTTAACCTATTAACACCTAAGACCAATCTGCCACAGCTTAAAGAACCTATTCGTGCCTCACCTAAGGATGCCAATAGCTGGGGGAAGACGAAGCTCGCGGACCTAGATGAGGAGGAGAAGGAGAAGCTCCGTACGCTTAAAGCCGACCATAAGGACAATATAAAGCTATATAGAAAACAGCTGTCAGCTCTTAATACGTTGCGCAGCCATATCCTAAGCTCTATCTTACGTACCTACCTTATCTACACGTTTAAATGCACCACCACCTATAACGTCTTGGTATCTCTTAAGAAGAGAATTACTCTAACTAACTATGCCTAAAAGCTTTAAATAGCCACTTAATATATAAGGCTTAAGAAGGCGCCTTAAAACTAGAACTTTAAGGTCTAGTTATAAAAGTAGGAGAAGGTATACACTAAGTGTAAGGAGCAAACTCTACCTAAGGTAGATAGTAATCGTTTAGTAAAAGATTTCGTATATATAGTTAAATTAATTACACTAAGCTAGTTAGAATATTAGAAGATTGAGCTTAATAAGCGTAAATAGGAGAAGAAGACGCTTCCTACCTTCTTTAAACTAGTCGAAATATACTAAAACCACTATTATACGGACCTTGCCCAGAAGGGCAAAACCCCACAAGGAGGATTATTTGGAGTCACCTTTAAAGACGAGTTACTGAATTTAAAGCCTAAATTAAAGCCTTAATCGTCAGCAGATAAGTAGAAGAAGGAAAGGCGACCGCCACTAGAGTGCCTATGCAGAAAACATTACTACTTTAATAAGTGCTGGTATATCGTAGAGTTAATTCCTTACCCATTATGGTTTAAACCAAGTAACAAAATTTAGAAGAAGGTGGATAAGAAGATCGCTAATACGACGCCCGAAATTAAGGCTTATATTAAGCAAATTAAGAAGGATAATCGAGCCAACAAAAAGCTAAAGGACGGCAGTAATTAGAGCTTATAAGGACCTACCAGAAACTTTGCAGTTTATTATATAGGAGCCAATAACACAGCTTCCAATTACAAGCTTTATAATAGTATAATTCTTAACTTAGGAACTAGCCTACACGTCTTTAATAATAGAGCCAGGTTTATTAGCGATATTAAGCCTATATTAGAATGCGTCTATATAGGCTCGCATATAGAAGAAATTATAGGCTATAGTATAGCTGTAGTCACGATTAATAACCTAAAAGGGAAGAGACAGATATAGCTCTTAGGAGTAGCCTTTATACTAGGCTTCTATACTAACTTAATATGTCTTAATAAGCTTAATAATAAGGGAGTCTACTAGAACAATAAAGAGAACACTTTCTTCTATAGTGATGACGAGACGTACACCTACTATGGCCGCCACTATAGTTAGAACACTATCAAATATAATAAGCTAAAAAGTGACTTACCTAAGGCTTTATTTGCGACTTAATTAAAGCCAATCAAGCATTTATTAAA